>Ga0210388_10000384_pt1 | contig 36975 bp, 37 predicted proteins | sample IncBWC19OmetaG_FD_155485 | JGI IMG/M metagenome (GOLD analysis project Ga0210388, IMG submission 155485) | Forest soil microbial communities from Barre Woods Harvard Forest LTER site, Petersham, Massachusetts, United States - Inc-BW-C-19-O ...
GCGGGTGTCAGTGCAGTTCTGGGACGCAAACGCCACCAAGGCGCTGCATGTCGGGCATCTACGCAACCTCGCGATCGGCAACGCGCTCGCGGCCGCGCTCGCCCAGGCTGGCGCACAGGTCGAGCGCCGCAGCCGCATCTCCGACATGGGCCGCGCGATGGGCGAGGCGATGGCCGGCGTGATGCAGAGCGGCCGCCACACGCAGGGCTGGTCCGACGGCGACGAGAAGAGCGACCACTTCGTGGGCCTCTGCTACGCCGACTACGTGGCCTCGGGCGGAGTGATCGCCGCCGGCGAGCTCGAGCAGGCCGAGGACTCGCTCTCGCGCGAGGTGCACGTGCAGAACGACGCCGCCGATGATCTGATCAAACGAGTGCTCGCCGGCGAGCGCGAGGCGCTGGAGCTCTGGTACAAGACGCGCGCGTGGGTGATCGCGGGGCAGCGCAAGACGCTCGCGCGGCTGGGGATCGCCTTCGACCGGGTCTTCTTCGAGTCCGACTTCCTGGCCGAGACGACCGAGCTCGCCGAGACGGGCCTGCGCAACGGCACCCTCACCCGCCGCGGGGACGGGGTGATCGTCTACGCAACCGGCCTCGAGGAGCTCGAAGAGCTGCCGCTCGTACGCGCCGACGGGCTCTCGACGCAGCACATGCGCTCGCTGACCTATGCGCTGACGGCGCCCGAACTGGAGGACATGACCTCGCTGCAGGTCACGGGATCTGAGTGGGTGGCACATGTGGCGAGCATTCGCAAGCTCGCTGCCGAGCTGCGACCGGAGCTGAACGGCGGCTTTCACCCGAGCCGCAGCATCTTCCACGGCATGGTCTCCGCGCAGCAGCGCGCGGTGACCTCGAGCGCCGGCGCCCAGCTGATCGACGAGCTGACGGAATGGATCGACGCGCAGATCGACGCCACCCCAGAGCGCCACGAGGTGCGCCGCGCCCACCCCAACCCCGAACGCCTGGCGGCGCACGTCGCGCTGGGGTACTTCCTGCCTCATCCCGCGACTCCCGACATGGACTTCGACCCCGAGCGCCTGCTGTGCGAGCAGGAGAGCCTGGGCTGGGACCTGGCGCGGGCGCGGGCGCACCACGGTCGCGCCTCCGTCGACGGCGGACGCCCCACGGAGGATCCCAACTACCGCTTTGCGGTGATCCAGTCGGAGCTATACCGCCGCTACCTGCGACTGGCAGTGGAGCGGCTCGATGTCAGACCGCTCGCGCACTACCTCAAGCACCTGGCGCTGTGGCACCTCGAGAGCGAGCCGAGCGAGCCGGTAGAGCGTGTCGTGCGTACGCTGCTCGACCGCAGCGCGCGCGGGCTCGGCCTGGAGTCTTCGTCGTGAGCACGCTGCTGATAGACAACTACGACTCCTACACCTACAACGTGTTCCACCTGCTCGCGGCCGTGTCCGGCGAGGAGCCGATCGTGGTGCGCAACGACGTCGTCTCGTGGCGCGCGCTTTCGCGCTGGGACTTCGACGCGATCGTCCTGTCACCCGGCCCCGGGCGGCCCGAGCGCTGGCACGACTTCGGCGTCTGCTCGGACATCCTGCGCTTCAGCGAGATCCCCGTGCTCGGCGTGTGCCTTGGCCACCAGGGCCTCGGCCACCTGCTCGACGGCGCCGTGCGCAGCGCTCCGATCGTCATGCACGGACGCCTGAGCGCCGTCAAGCACGACGGCGAGGGTCTGTTCGCGGGCATTCCGCAGGGCTTCTCCGTCGTGCGCTACCACTCGCTCGCGGTCGCCGGCGACCTCGGCCCCCAGGGCCGCGTGACCGCGTGGACCGACGAGGGCGTCGTGATGGGGATCGAGCATCGCAGCCGGCCGATGTGGGGCGTGCAGTTTCACCCCGAGTCAATCGCCACCGAACACGGCTTGCAGCTGTTCGAGAACTTCTACAAGCTCGCTCGCGATCACCGCTCGACCCGCGCCTCGCGGGGCTGGTGGGCGCCCGCCCCCCGCACGCCTCCCCGGCGGCCCCGGCAGGTCAAACCCGCCACACCGGACGCACACCGAGGGCTGCTCGTGCGCTCGATCGAGGGTGAGGTGTCAGGGGAGCTGGTGTTCGAGCGACTGTTCGGGGAGGCACAGCATGCCTTTTGGCTGGATAGCGCCAACGCCCCCACGCCGCTTGCGCAATGCTCGTTCCTCGGCACCACGATGGGCCCGGATCGCTGTGTGCTCGAATACGACGTGGGAGAGAAAACGGTCACCTCACACCGCGCCGAGGGAACCAGCACCGCGCTCGGCAGCATCTTCAACGTCCTCGAGCACGAACTCGCGAAGCGGGCGCTCGCACCCGCGCCGGGAGTTCCGCGCGGGCTGCTCGGTGGCTTCGTCGGCTATCTCGGCTACGAGTGCAAGGCCGACTGCGGCTCGCCCAACACCCACCACTCCGACCTCCCGGACGCAGTGCTGATGCTCGCCAACCGCCTGCTCGCGATCGACCACGTCACCCACTGCACGCACGTACTGGCGCTGTGCCAGGAGGACGAGCCGGACGCCGGACGCTGGCTCGACGAAGCCGAGAGGATCGTCCGCGACGCGCTTGCAGAGCAGGCAGCGGTGCCGCCGGCGACGGACGCGCAAGCCGCCGGCGCATCCACCCAGGAGGACGACGATCCGGTGAGCTTTCGCTGCGGGCGCGGACGCGAGCAGTACCTGGCCGACATCGCTCGCTGCCAGGCCGCGCTGAGCGCGGGGGAGTCCTACGAGGTATGCCTGACCGATCAGATCCACACCGACGCGAGCCCGGAGCCGTTCGCCCTGTACCGCCTCCTGCGCCGGCGCAACCCGGCGCCGTTCGCCGCCTATCTGAAGCTCGGCGAGGTGAGCATCGTCAGCTCCTCACCCGAGCGCTTCATCGGAATCGACCGCGAGCGGCGGGTGCAGGCGCGGCCGATCAAGGGCACGGCACCGCGCTCGGCGGACCCGCAGCGCGACGAAGAGCTGCGCGAAAGCCTGCTGCACGACGAGAAGACGTTCGCCGAGCACCTGATGATCGTGGATCTGTTGCGCAACGATCTCGGGCGTGTGTGCGAGGTGGACACGGTGCGGGTGCCGCAGTTCATGGTCGTCGAGCCCTACACGACGGTGCACCAGCTGATCTCGACCGTCACCGGCGTGCTCGATCGCGAGCGCACGCCGGTCGAGTGCGTGCGCGCGTGCTTCCCCGGCGGGTCGATGACCGGCGCGCCGAAGCTGCGCACGATGGGGATCATCGACGACATCGAGCGAGAGGCACGCGGCGTCTACTCGGGAGCGATCGGCTACTTCGGCGTCGAGGGCAGCGTCGACCTCAGCATCGTGATCCGCACGATCGTGATACGACCTGGCTCCACCACGATCGGGGCGGGAGGCGCGATCGTGATGCAATCCGATCCTGTCGAGGAGTTCGACGAGATCCTGCTGAAGGCACGGGCGCCGATGTCGGCGATCGCGCGGGCTGTGACCGGCAGCGACGCGCCCGAGGCGTGGACCGTCGAGCTCGAGCCCGACGCGATGGCAGCAGGAAGGCTATGAGCGAGACCCAGCCGCTCGCGCCGGAGAGGACTCCCCCCGCGTGGCATGTGCGCGCCGCCGGCACGCAGGACGTCCCGGCGGTCGCGGCAGCCGTCGCAGAGCTGCTCGTGGAGCTCGGCGGCACACCCGCCGCACCGGCCGCCATGCAGGACGCCACACGTGCGCTCATCGATGACCCCGGCGCAGGCGCCGTGCTTCTGGCAGAGGTCCACGGCGAGCTCGTCGGCGTGCTCGCGGCTAGCTGGCAGACGGCGATTCACATACCGGGCCCGTATGCCCTGATCCAGGACGTGTGGGTGCATCCCGAGTGGCGCAGCAGGGAGATCGGCGGCGAGCTCGTGCAAGCGCTGTGCGAGCTCGCCTCCGAACGGCAGATCGCCCGCGTCGAGGTGGGTCTGCCTCGAGAGAGCTTTGCGGGTCTCGCCGCGACCGAGGCGTTCTATCTGAGCAACGGCTTCACGCGACTCGGCCCGCGCATGCGAAGGATCGCCTCGTGAGCGGCCTCGATCCATTCCGGCAGCGGCTGGACGAGCTCGATGACCAGATCGCGCGGCTGCTGGGCGAGCGCTTCGAGGTCTGCCGCGAGGTCGCGCGATACAAGCGCGTCCACGGCGTGCCGATGATGCAGCCAGACCGCGTGAGGGAAGTTCGCGCCCGCTATCTCGCGCGCGGCAGCGAGGTCGAGCTGCCGCCGGAGTTCACCGAAGATCTCTTCGAGCTGCTGATCGCCGCGACCTGCAGGATGGAGGACGAGCTGATCGGCGCCCCGCCAAGCGCCCCGCATGGCGAGGCGGCATGACGCGACCGACGTTCATCACGCTGGGGCCATCCGGCACCTGCCACGAGAACGCCCTGCGCCATTATCTCGAGTTCCAGGGGCTGACGTCGTTCGAGATCGTGCTCGTGACGGATCTCCTCGAGGCGATCGGACAGGTGCGCGAGCGGCCGAACACGTTCCTGGTGCAGTGCAGCGCGCACGTGCAAGTACACCTCGTGACCGAGCGCTACCACGAGGAGGTGTTTGTCGTCGACACGTTCATCTACCCCACGAAGGAGCTCGGCCTGCTCGTGCGGACGGATATTCCGGAACCGAGGAGCCTTGGCATCGTCTCTGCCACGCGGGGCTACCTCGACCTGTCACCGTGGGAGACGATCGTCGATGAGCCATCGAAGCCGGTCGTCGCAGCGAACCTGCTCGCCGGGCGCTACGACGCAGGGCTCACGCACGTCCACCACGCCCACGAACACCCCGATCGGCTTCGGCTCGAGGCTTACTACGGAGCAGTGGACACCACCTGGGTGGTGTACGGGCGGCACAAGCGCTTTCAGGGCGAGGTCATCGGCCGGCGGGCGCCGTGGCTGTTCAGCGACGAGGCACGCCACGACGGTGACGCCGAGGACGCGCCGACGGCGTCAGTCGGCTAGCGCGAGAGCGGCGGGTACACGGGCCGCGAGGTAACCCGGGATCGCGACGATCGCGACGGCGGCAGCCGTGACGACCACAAGGCTCGTGAGCGCGACCGGAAGCGCGATGGAGTCGACGACCGGGTAGTTGATCGTGCTGCTGAGCGCTCGGTCTAGGAGTTGCTGTCCGAGAAGTCCAAGCGTCGCGCCCGCGGCACAGCCCACCGCGAGCAGGATCAGGCTCTCCAGCACGAGCGTTGCCCAGAGTTCCGTGCGAGAGAAGCCCTCGAGCTTGAGCTTGGCCAGACGTGGGCGGCGCTGCCAGATCATCGCGCCCATTGCCGCCGCCATCGCGAGCACCGCCGCGGTGAGGATCAGCGTGGCGATCTGCGTGAGACGCTCGAGTCCCTGACGCGTCAAAGTCCGCTGCTTTTCGGCGTGCTGCGCGGCGGTCTGGACGGTGAGCCCGCTGTGCGGCCCGAGCGCGCGCTCAACCTCACGGCTTCCCTCGAGCGGCGAGGTGCCCGCGGCGAGCAGGATGTTGTAGGCGCTCGGTTCCTCGCTCTCCCACGCGCGTGCATAGTCCTGAGCATTGAGGATGACCGCGCCAGGTGCCCAGCCGATGTTCGTCGAGATCGCCGCGAGGCGGAATGTCGAGGCGCGTGGGGCGGGCAGCGTGAAGCTGTCGCCGATGTGGAGGTGGTGTTCGCCGGCGAGCGCCTGTGAGAGCACTGCCCATCCACCGGCGCGGACCCGCTGTGTCGCGAGCCGCCGATCGCCATGCACAAGCTGGCTGGGAGGGATCAAAGGCGAGGCGTCGCGCGGCGGCGCGATCACCCATACGCGGCGCGTGCCCCAGTCGAGCAGGCTGCCGCGATAGCGACGCACCGTGGCGACACCCGGCAGACCTTCAATCCTGGCCTGCGACGTCGGGGGGAACGGCTGTGTCATCAGCAAGTTGAAGCTTCCAGCGGGCGAGACCCAGAGGTCCGTGAACGCGTTCATGTCGTGCGCGGCGTTATCGAGCCCGCGCTCGAGGTCTGCGTGAGCGCCCTGGATCGAGACGCTGCCGAAAACCGCGACCGCTCCGGTCGCTGCGATCGCGACGGCGCGCGCGCGACTCGCGCGCAGCTCCATGACCGCGAGATGCGGGATCGCGCTCGTGACCGCTGGCGCGACGCGCCTGACCAGCGCGAGCGTCCAGTCAAGCGGAAGCACGAGCAGCGTCAACAGCGCGCATGTGAGGCTGATCATCCCCGCGATCGCGAGCTGTGGCGCGGCCAGCAGAATGACGATCGCCGCCACGAGGAACACAAGCCCGGCCGCTACGGGCAGCCGCACCGCCCGCACGCTCGCGCCGGCGCCGCGGTCGGAGATCGCGGCGAGCGGGTCGCGCGAGAGGATGTCGCGCAGCGGGCTGAGCACCGCGACGAGCGCCGCGAGCAGTCCTCCGACGCCGGCGACGAGCACGCTCCGCAAGCTGACGACCCGTGCCGAGCCGACGGCAAAAGCGGAGGATAGATACCCGGGGCTGACATGCAACAGTCGGATCGAGAGCTCGTCCCCGAGTGCCAGCCCAAGCACGCAGCCGATCGCGCCGAGCATCAGCGCGTCGAGCAGCAGCACCTCGATCACTGCCCGCGGGGTGTATCCGTCACGGCGCAACTCCGCGATCAGCCTTCTGCGCTGGGGTACCGTCAGGAGCATCGCGTTGAACGCGAACAGGAACCCGACGAGCGCGCTAAGGACGGCGAACAACACGGTCGACTGGTTGGTCGCAGCTGCGGCCTTGCCGAACAGCTCTTCGTCGTAGCTGGCCGGCTCGACGGCGAGTCGCCCGCGGGCGAGCCGTGTGAGCGCCGATCGCACGGCGGCTTGCTGTCCATGCGCCGGCGCGATGAGCACGCGCGTCACGCGTCCCTGTAGACCTGAGAGCTCTTGGGCGTAGGCGAGCGGTGCGACCACGATCGGACTGTCGATCAGCGCACCGATCTGCCGCGAGGAGAGCTGGCGGAAGAGGGGCGCCTGGCTTACGTGCCCGTCCACGGCGAGCGTCGCTTCTGCGCCGAACTTCGTGACGCCGAGGCCGCGTGCGAGTGGCGAGGGCATGACGATCGCGCCGATGCCGCCGAACGGCGAGAGCCCGGTGCGGCGAACGAGAGCACCGCCGAGCTGCTCGAGGCTTTCGTCGGTGCCGACAAGCTCGACCGAACGGCTGCCGCGCGGTCCGATCGCGTTCGCGTTCGCTTCCAGCAGCGGCGCCGCGACGCGCACGCCCGGGATCCTGCGAACTTGCCCGAGCAGGCGTTCGTCGACCCCCTGCGGGTTGCGCGCGAGGAGCTGGAGCGTCGCATCTCCGAGGATCCCGCGCGAGAGCTGCGCGACCGAGCTCGACAGGCTCTCGCTCGCGACCTGAGAAGCGAACAGGAGCGCCACTCCAGCTGCGATTCCGGCGACGGCGAAGCACTCCTGCAGCACGCGCGCACGCAACCGCACCCGATACAGGTGCAAGAGATTCAGGGGCCTCATCGCGGCCCGGACCGGCCTGTCATTGCGCGTTGCTCGGCGCAAGCCCCGAATCGACTTCGTGGGTGGTGAGCCGGCCGTCGCGCAGCGCCAGCACGCGGTCGGCGTAGCCCGCCGCGAGCGGATCGTGGCTGACCAGCACGACCGCCACTTCGCGCTCGCGGCACAGCTCGCGCAGCAGCGCGAGCACCTCCCGGCTGCGCTGCGTGTCGAGGCTACCGGTGGGCTCGTCCGCCAGCAGCAGTCTGGGCCCTGTGGACAGTGCGCGAGCGATCATCACGCGCTGGCGCTCACCCATCGAGAGCGTCTCCGAGCGCTGCTCGAGACGCTCGCCGAGCCCGAGGCGTTCCAGCAGCGGCGCGATCCTGGCGTGCGCCTCTCGCCAGGGCACGCTCACGAGCAGCTTGAGCACGGCGTTATCGATCGCGCTCACGCCCGGCAGCAGATCGAAGCTCTGACGGATGAAGCCGAGCTCGCAGAGTCGATAGCGCGAGGCCTCGCGCTCGGATAGCGAGGAGATGTCGCGCCCGTCGACGAGCACCGAGCCACGGCTCGGCTCGAGCAGCGCCGCGACCATCAACAGCAGCGTCGTCTTGCCCGAGCCCGACGGCCCGTACAGCACGACCATCTCCCCGGGCGATACCGACAGCGACACGCCGTCAACAGCCCGCACCGCCTCGCCGCCGGGGAGCCGGTAGTGCTTGACGAGCTCACGCAGCTCCAACATCCGCACCCCGCCCTCGGTCGCCCAGACGAATGGCTGGTGCGTGTCTCACCGCTGGTACGTGGCGGCCGCCGGCGAACCGGCGTACGAGGCGGCTCACCCTAAAGACGGTCACCGTTGGGATGGCGAGCGGTCCGAGCGCGCCCCGCACTCCCTCAGCCAGCGCCACGACACCCGGCGCCGAAGCCTCGGGCGCTGACAGGTAACTGCATGCCATCGCTACGACGAGAACAACGTGCCTGCGGCCTCGCGGAAGCGCGCGCGCCGCGTGCAGCCCGCGTAATGCAAGCCATTGCATGCGGCTCGCCGCTTCGGCCGTAGACCCGTAGCAGCGCACGAGGCTGAGCTGCCCTGCGGCGGCGTCCTCGGCCTCGTCCACAGCGCTGTCGAGCAGCGAATGCAGCGCGCTCGCCCAGGGAAAGTAGGCCGCCTCGATCGCAGCCACGTCCTCACCGCGAAGTGACGGTGCGGCTGCAGCCGCGATCAGCGCGTGAACAACGAGCGAGGAGCCTGCGGCGGCTGCCGTCTCCCACCATCTCAGGCTTTCGTCGACAGGCGACTGCCGGCGTACCCAGAGCTCGAGTGCTCGATCCGCCCCGAGGCTGAGCGCTTGGAAGTCGACGATCCGTGCCGCTGAGCCGGCGGTGGCTTCGGCAATCGTGGCGCTCGATGGAAGCGCGCCCAGCGCTGAGCGGCAGACATCGACCATCTCCGCCAAATAGCCGCCATCGTCGCGATCGCTATGGAATGCGTAGTAGTCGGGATGTCCAGGAGCGGGGTCGAGCGCGGTAATCAGCGCCGCGTGCAGCCGGCGCGCGTCGAGCGCACGCCGCGAGCACGACTGCTCGGCGAGCAGGTCCACGTAGTTGTACACCGCCTGAAATGCGATCAGCGCACGCACCAGTGTGCCGCGCCGACGCCGTGGCATCACCGCAGCGAACGCCGCGGCACCCTCTATGTTCGCGCGCTTGCCGAGCGCCTCGAGGGCGGCCGTGCGCAGAACCGGGTCGTCGATGTGCCTGGCACGTCGACGCCACCGGCGCAGCTCGATGCACGTGCGTGGGAAGATCGCGAGCCAGTAGCGCATAGCGGCGCAAAAGAACGTCCCCATCAGCGCCAGAGAATCCGCCGCGTCGTGGGAGCCGGGTCGTGCCGACGGAGCGGATGCACGCGGTTGGGACGACATCGCTCCCAAAAGACCTATCGCCGCCGCGGGCAGGGCACAGAGCTCTTCGCCAGCGTAGTGGTGCCATCCTGGAACGTGAACCGCCCCGAGAACGCGAAGCCACCACGTGGACAACGAAGCGGCACCGAGACCCCCCTCGGGTGAAAGCTGACCGTGTGCCCATGCACGTGTTCGTAGTACGTCAGGCCGGCGGGTCCGATGGTGGTGCTGACGCTCACGATCGACACCGGCGGGCCCCCCGCAACGCTGGGAATCAGCGGCACAGCGGCGTTGAGACTGCCGCCGAGCGTCTGGGAGCCCGCGATCAGTTCGCCCTCGAACACGATCTGCGCGTACACGGGTTCGCGTCCGTCGGCGTAGAACAGCACGACGATGTTTCCGTGGTTTGGCGGGCCCATCAATGCCTCGATATCGGGGATCTCATGTCCGGCGCTCTGGCCGAACGGAACTTCGACGTAGGCGCTGCCAGATCCCAGTCGTGAGTTGGGCGAGCAGCCCGCGAGCCCCCGTTCGAGCAGCGCCGCCGGCTGGCAGATCGCGAGGCCGAGCGTGGTCGATAGGTAGTCGATGCCGGCAGGAAGGCCCAGGCTTACGCTCACCAGCGGAGATGGCACGTCACCGTTCGCGCCGGCGATCGCAAACCCGAACCCGATCGTGGTACTGGCGCCGAGGCGATCCGGTGAGAACGATGTGTGGAGCGTGACTGTTTGTGCGCCACTGGCCATCGCCGGCAGCCAAGTGCACGCCAGCAGCGCAACGCCGAGAGCTAGCTTCCCGGCGAAGGCAACCCTCGGCATCGTCACTTCTACGTTGATAGGGGCCCGCTGAGCTGCACCGCGACAGCGTCGGTCCTGCGCTGGATGGTGCCGGTGAACCGCAGTCCGGGCGCCGAGGCATGCAAATAGCTTCCGGTGCCTCGGGCGATCGCCAGCTTGCCGGAGAACACCGCTTGGGCGCCCTCTACGCGGTAGGTGGCCGATCCGGAGCCCGTCAGCGAGCCCCCGCGCGGGTAGATGTTCACTTCGGCGCTCACTCCGCCATGGTTGTTGGAAAGGTGCAGGTGAATGTAGATGGTGCCGCGGATCGTCCCGGACGCTTGGCCTTCCTCGTTGAGCGTGAGCGAGTGCTCGCTCGTCAGATGCAGGTGCGCCGTCTCACTCAAAGTGATGGTGCGCGACGGACGCGCGAGCGGCGGCTGGCCGAGGGCGCTCGCGGCGGCGAGCGGACCGCCACCCATCGGCACGACGGCGGAGGTCGAGCAGAGCACCAGCAATCCGGCGAGGCGTCGCCGGCGGGTCGGCACGCTACCTAGAAACACGCGCCCACTCAACACCCTCCTCCGGCGCTTTATCGCAGCCAAGGTTGGCAACAGCGAGTTAGCTGTAATTCCATCAGCATGAACGATCGTTGTACGGTCGCACAGGGCGCGGGCAATCGTCAACGCCTGTTTCCGATTGTCCTCACGGCCGGCGACCCGGATCAATAGCGCGCAGCCGGCTGCTGACTATCTGTGCGTGGCGCTCCAGCATCACTTTGGCCGAGGAGCCTCCTCTGCTGGCACGCTCGAAACTCCAGTGTTTCTGGTTGTCTGCATTGAAACGGTTAACTATCGTCTGTCGCTCTGCCATGTGAGCGTCCAGACCGAGAAGGTCTACTCCAGACAAGACAGGACCAGGTGCCAATGCCCAGAACGAGTTCAGCTGCAGCCAAGGCCAACAACGGGCGGGAACCGGCCTGGTCGATCCCCAGCCTGCGAGAGCCGCGCTACTCGCAGTCTTTGGAGCGCGGTCTGGCGATCCTCGGCTGCTTCACGCCGAAGCGCCCGGTGTTGGGGATCGCCGACATCGCTGATGAGCTCGGCATGAGCCGCTCGACGACCCACCGCTACGTGATCACGCTGGTCGCGCTTGGCTACCTGGAGCAGGGCGCTTCGCGCAAGTACCGGCTCGGCCTGCGCGTTACCGATCTGGGGATGTCGGCGCTGAACGCGACGGGGCTGCGCGAGCACGCGCACCCGTACCTGGAGGAGCTGCGCCAGCGGACCTCCTACACGACGAGCCTCGGCGTGCTCGACTCGACCGAAGTTCTGTATGTGGATCGCGTGCGCAGCTTCCGCCGCGGGCAGGGCAAGATCGACCTCAACCTGCACATCGGCTCGCGCGTGCCCGCCTATTGCACCTCGATGGGCAAGCTGCTACTGGCGAACCTGCCCGAGAGCGAGCAGCGCGAACTGATCGCCCAGATGAAGCTCACCAAACTCGGCCCCAACACGATCACGAACAAGAAAACGCTGCGCGAGGAACTCGACGAGGTCCAGGCGGCGGGTTTCGCCGTCGATGACCAGGAGTTCGCGGCCGACCTGTACGCGATCGCGGCGCCGGTCCGCAACGAGGCGCGCGAAGTCGTCGCGGCCGTCAACCTCGCTGCGCCCAGCTCGCTGATCTCGCTGGAGGAGCTCGTCGACGCGCTCGGCCCGCACCTCGTCTCAACGGCCGACCGCATCTCCGCGCGCCTCGGCTACAGACGCGACGACGAGGCCAACTAGCCAATCGAATAGCCTTGCGGGCCGATGCACCGCCTGCTCGCATTGCTCTGCCTGCCGCTGTCCGCGCTCGCGCTGACGGGGTGCGGCAACACGGTCTCGACCGCAGGCTTCAAAGGCGCTCAACGCGAAGTCGCGCAGACGATCGCCAACTTTCAGGCGGCGGCGACGGCGGGGGAAGAGAAGAAGATCTGCACTGAAGACCTCGCCGCACCGGTGGTGGCGCGTCTCGGCGGCACCAAGCGCTGCGAAGCGGCGATCAAAAGCCAGTTGACCGAGGTCGACAGCCTCGAAGCGCTGGTCGAGTCGGTGACCCTCGGCCCGGGCGGAAAAACCGCCACCGCTCAGGTCAAGAGTGTCCATGAAGGCAAGAAGGCCACCAGCAGCCTCACGCTTGTCGAGGAAGGCGGCAAGTGGAAGATCTCGGGCCTCGGCTGACGCGCACCCGCCGGTCGACCTAAGGCCCGTGGCATGCGGCCGGTCCGCCGACGTCAGCGGATTCCGTCGAGCAGCTCGCACGGCGAGGACAGCTCGAGCCCTCGCGCCAGCGTGACGAGCGTGTCGAGGCGCGGCGAGCGCTCGCCGCGCTCGAGCAGGCCGATCTCGGTGCGATGCAGGTCGCACAGCTCCGCGAGGCGTTCCTGAGAGAGGCCCGCCTCGCGACGGCGACGCCGGAGGTTGCTTCCGAGCTGCTCGCGCACGATGTCCACGCCCTGAACCATGACGCAAAAGCAGACAGTTGTCTATAGACAGTTGTCTGCGAAGCCGGGCAGCGCCTGGGAGCGCGAGTGCCATCCCAAGCCCGCGATTGGATGTAGGAGATGGCGATCGCGGCCCTTCACGTCAGACGGATTGTGCCGATACCCTTGAGCGATCGTGCGCATGCTGGTTCTGGATCCGCCGCCCATCCAACTCGAGGAGCTCGTCGAGCAGCGGCGCCGTATCGGCGCCGACCGGCATGACGAGGTTTGGGCTGGCGTCTATCACATGGTTCCGGTCGCCAGCGCAGCGCATTCGTTCCTGGCACAGCAGGTAGCCGTTCTGCTCGACGAGCCCGCGCGCGCGGCTGGTCTTCGCGTCAGCATGGAGTTCAACATGGGCGTCAAAGACGACTTCCGCGTGCCCGACCTCGGCGTCCATCGCAAGCGTTGCTCCGGAGTCTGGATAGCGACAGCGGCGGTCGTCGTCGAGATCCTCTCCCCGGGAGACGAGACGCCTGAGAAGCTTCCGTTCTACGCAGAGCACGGAGTCGACGAGGTGCTGATCATCGACCCCGCCAGCCAGTCGGTTAGATGGCTCGCGCTGCGGGCGGGGGAGTACCGACCGGCAGCTCAGAGCAAGCTCCTCGACCTGGCCGCCTCGGAGCTCGCCGAGCGGATCGACTGGCCCGAGCGCGACTGACGGCGGGCGTCGGCCGGATGGATCAGCCCAGCGAGCGTCCGTACTGGCGCTCGTAGTAGGCGCGGTAGTCGCCAGAGCGGATCGGCTCCCACCACCACGCGTTCTCGCGATACCACGCGACCGTCTGCTCGAGGCCCTCGCTGAAGCGCACGCGCGGGCTCCATCCGAGCGCGCGCACCTTCTCCGAGGACAGCGAATAGCGGCGATCGTGGCCGGGCCGGTCGCTGACGTGCTCGATCTGCGACTCGCTGGCGCCCGTCAGCGCGAGGATGCGCATGACGACCGCCATGTTCGCCTCCTCATCGGGACCGCCCGCGTTGTACACCTCGCCCGGGCGGCCGTGCTCGAGCGCGTGGCCGATCGCTGCGGCGAAGTCGGTTGCGTGGATCCAGTTGCGCACCTGCATGCCGTCGCCGTAGACCGGCAGCGGGTCTCCGTGCAGCGCGTTCAGGATCATCAGCGGAATCAGCTTCTCGGGGTACTGGTAGGGGCCGTAGTTGTTCGATCCGCGGCAGATCAGCGCCGGCAGGCCGTACGTGTGGAAGTAGCTCTGCACCAGCAGGTCGGCGCCGGCCTTGGTGGCGGAGTACGGCGAGGAGGGAGCGAGCGGGCTCTCCTCGGTGAACGTGCCCTCCTCGATCGAGCCGTAGACCTCGTCGGTTGATACCTGCAGATAGCGCAGGGAGTTGCCGCCTGTGCCCTTCAGGGTGCGCGCGGCCTCGAGCAGCACGTACGTGCCGAGAGCGTGCGTGGAGACGAACGCGTCGGGCTCGGCGATGGAGCGATCGACGTGCGTCTCGGCGGCGAAGTTGACGATCGCCTCGGGTGCGCTTGCTCCGATCGCCTGAGCGACGGCGTCGCGATCCTCGATCGCGCCGCGGACGAAACGGAAGCCCGGGGCCTCGAGCAGGTCGTGGAAGTTCTCCTCGCGACCGGCGTAGGTGAGCTTGTCGAGCACCGTCACCTCGTCGCCGTGCTCGGTGATGCGCTGGCGGGCGAACGTCGAGCCGATGAAGCCGGCGCCGCCGCAGACGAGCAGTTTCATGCGCGCATCATCCCAGCCCGTGGCACACCGTGCGAGGCCGGCCGGCCGAGCGTTCCATCCCAGGTGCGCGGTTGCATTGCCTGCATGTCCGCAGCAAACGCACCCGCGCTGCGCCTTCCCCGGCTAGCATGAGTCCATGGCCACTGTTGTCCGAACTCGTGTCGTCCATCCTCGTATCGAGACATGGGAATTCGACGCGCTGCAGGAAAACGCCGGCTGGAGTATGGACATGGAGCTCATCGGCGGCGAGGCGGTCATCGTGCCGCCCATAGGGGGCTCCGCATCCTCCGTACAGGGCGAGCTGTATCTGGCGCTCCGCCGGTGGCAGGAGGACATCGACGAGGAGGGACTCTTCCTGCAGGACGTCTTCGTCGCCTTCCCCGCTGGCAGCCGCCCGGCGCCCGACATCTCCTATTGGAGCGCCAAGCGCCGCCCGCCGGTTGAGCGGGGCGCAGTGCAGAGCGTCCCCGACCTGATCATCGAGGTGCTCTCGCCATCCACGAGGGCCAACGACGAAGGCGCCAAGCGTGAGCTGTACATGGGCTCGGGCGTACGCGAGCTGTGGCTCGTGGACCCCGACGGACGAACCGTCACGCGGGTGCGACCCGACGCCGCCCCAGACGAGGTGTTCGCCGAGGGTGCGACGCTGCGCAGCGAGCTGCTGGAGGGGTTCGCGCTGGATGTCGCGCGTATCTTCGCGTTCCCCGAGTGCCCGGCCGACGAAGGCTCTTGATCGCGCGGCTGATCGGGCGTCACGCGCGTGTGACCCCACCCCGCGCCGCCAGGTAGCCCGAGAGCCCGTCCTGCCACGGCGGCAGCGGCAATACGTCGTCGCGCTCTGACTCGAGTACCGACCACGCCGGACGCGGGGCCGGGCGCTGCATCTGCGCGCTGGTGGCATCTTCGACGCGCCAGTCGACCTCCGCCTGCCGAAAGATCTCGACGGTGAAGCCATTCCAGGAGACACGCCCGGCGCCCGCGAGGTGCACGAGTCCTGCGACGCCGCGCTCGATCAGCCCGAGCAACGCAGGGGCAAGGTGACCGGTCCAGGTCGGACAGCCGACCTGGTCGGTCACCACCTGCACCCCCTCGCCTGCCTGCGCCCCAGAGGGTGTGCCCTTCAGGGTGCGCTCGGCAGCGAGCCTGAGCATCGTCTCGGCGAAGTTGCGCCCGCCGACGCCGAATAGCCACGCGCTGCGCACCACCGTGTGAGCGGGCGATGCCGACAACACCTGCTGCTCGCCCGCCAGCTTGCTCTGGCCGTACACCGATCGCGGCCCCGTCGGATCCGACTCCACGTACGCGCGCGGCGCGCCGGAGGAATCTACGCACGCCTCCCCACTAAACACATAATCGGTAGACACGTGCACGAGCGGCACGCCGGCCCCAGCGGCGGCGCGGGCGAGCTTGCCGGCACCGTCGGCGTTGACTGCGTGCGCCTGCTCGATGTGAGTCTCGGCACCGTCGACGTCGGTCCATGCGGCGCAGTTGAGGACCGCGTCGGGCCGCACGCGCTCGAGCGCGCCCTGCACGTCGGCCGCGTCGGTGATGTCGAGCTCGGGCAGATCCGCGCCTACCAGCTCGTGCCCGGCGCGTTCGCCGGCGCGCAGCACGTCCAACCCGAGCATTCCGCCGGCGCCGGCGACGAGCACCCTCATCGCAGCCGTCTCACGGGATCGAGATGTCGGAGTTGTCGCCCACCATGAACCGGTAGGCGCGCGGCGAGCGCTCGCCCCGGCGGACCGTGACGTTGCGCCCGAGCAGCGAGGACTCCATGCGCCCGTCGAGGTCGCACACGCTCGAGCCGGCGAGCAGGATCGAGTGCTCGACCTCCGCGCCGGAGATGGAGCAGCCCTCGCCGATCGCTGTGTAGGGGCCGATGTAGCAGTCGGTCAGTCGCGCGTCGGCACCCACGATCGCCGGCCCGCGGACGGTGGTGCGCTCCAGACGCGCACCCCGCTCGATCACGACGCGACCGTCGACCTGCGAGTCGATCAGCTCGCCGTCGATGCGCTCGCGCAGGTTGTCGAGGACCAGGCGGTTGGCCTCGAGCATGTCCTCCAGGCGTCCAGTGTCCTTCCACCAGCCGCGCACGATGTGCGGCTCCACGCGCAGACCCGCGTCGACCACGTATTGGATCGCGTCGGTGATCTCGAGCTCGCCGCGCGGGGAGGGATCGATCGCGCGAGCAGCGTCGTGGATGCCGGCGGTGAACATGTACACGCCAACGAGCGCCAGGTCGGTGGCGGGTACCGGTGGCTTCTCGACCAGGCGCACGATCCGGCCGATCTCACCGGCGGGCGCGGGCGCGAGCTCCGCGACGCCGTAGTTCTGTGGATCGGGCACCGGCGTCAGCAGGATCAGCGCGTCGGGCTGATGCTCGCGGAAAGCCGCCACGAGATCGGCGATCCCACCCTGCAGGAGGTTGTCGCCGAGGTACATCACAAACGGGCTGGCGCCGAGAAAAGGCTCGGCCGTCAGCACCGCGTGCGCCAGCCCGAGCGGCTCGTCCTGGACGATGAACGTGATGCGCACGCCGAAGCGCGACCCGTCGCCGGCGGCAGCTTCGATCTCCGGGCCGGTCTCGGGGGCGATGATGATCCCGACCTCCTCGATCCCTGCCTCCGCCATCGCCTCGATCCCGTAGAACAGCACCGGCTTGTTCGCAACCGGCACGAGCTGCTTGGCGCTCGTGTGCGTGATCGGGCGCAGGCGCGTGCCCTTGCCCCCGGAGAGGATCAATCCCTTGAGCGGCTCCATCGCGCGCTCACCCTAACGGTTCGCCGCGGGGGTACAGCCCTCAAGGCAGCCGATCGGTCGGTCCGCCGCCCTCGCTCGCGTGCCCTTCGGCGAGGAGAACGAGCGCGCTGGGGCGCACGCCCAGCGCCTTCGCGAGTCTGACGAGCAGCACGTAATCCGGATCGAGCCGCCCCGCCTCGAGCGCCTGGATACGACGCGTGCCGACGCCGACAGCGGATGGCCGCGAAGGGGTTGAGTCAGAAGGCAGTCGCCGATGCCTCCGGGAGAGATATCAGGCGCGTTGGTGACTACGTGCGAGGCCAGTACAACCCCAGCGTCCCCAATGTTCGGCGGCTGTGCAAGGCGCTCGATCTCTCCGTCACTGAGCTGATGGACCGTGCGGCGGATCTGGAAGAAGAGCCGTCGGAGCACTAGCTGCTGCTGTTGTATGATGCTACAACAATGCTCACCGTCCCCGAAGCCGCCAAGCGCACCGGTCGCAACCCCGAGACCGTCCGCCGCTGGATCCGCGAGGGCAAGCTGCGCGCTCGCAAGGTCGGCACTCAGCACGTCATCGAGGAGCAGGACCTCGACGCGATGCAACGGCGAGATTACCCGGACATGCTCCCTCTGCCGAAGGAGTGGGGTTGGGAGAAGACCTTTTGGGGAGCGCCGATGCCGAACGTGGCAGCCTGGATCAGGGAATCGCGAGCTGGTCACTGAGTGCTGGTGATCGACGCCAGCCTCGTCGTCGAGTGGTGCATCGCGCCCGGCGCACCCCACCTGCCTGAGCTTCTCCGCGACGAGCTATGTGCACCGTCGCTGATGTGGTCGGAGTCACAATCCACGCTGCACGAGCGTGCCTGGCGTAACGAACTCACAGGGGATCACGCCCTGCATGCCTGCACTCGTCTCGATGAGGTGGGCGTCAAGCTCAAGACCCATCCGCGCCTCGCCAGAGAGGCATGGCGGATCGCGGACGAGCTCGGTTGGGCGAAAACGTATGACGCCGAGTACGTGGCGCTCGCCTCGCTGCTCGGCTGCCGCCTCGTCACCGTCGACGCCCGTCTGCGCCGCGGAGCAGACAGACTCGGCTTCGTCGTCGGACCGACTGAGCTGTGAGGCCAGCCGCGAAACAGGCCGTACCGCAGTATGGCCGAGGTCACACGCGTAGCACCCGCAGGCCGCCGACCCCCTCGACAGGGCCGAAGCCATCGTCCTGGGTGACGACCGGGATCTGGTGCGTGAGTGCCGTCGCGGCTAACCAGAGATCATTCACGTTCAGCCGACGTCCCGACTCGGCAAGCTGAACCCGCAGCAGCGCCCATGACGCAGCGACGGCCTCATCCACTATGAGCACCTGAACGTCGCTGAGCGCATTCAGGGTCGCAAGTCGGCGCGCACGGACGTTGGTGTCAGCTGGTGCGAGCACGCCCACCTGAAGCTCCGCGATGGAGCCCTAAGCTGCGGCCGGAGCCGCGTTCGCCTCGCGCAGCCTCGCGACCGCCGCGCGCACAGCCTCGCGCGCATCCTCTGGCTCGAGCACCGCCGCGTCACCGGCTTCCTTGAGAATCTCGCGCACGAGCCAGTCGACGCCGGCGAAGCTCAACTCGACGATCACGGCGCCATCGCTCCACTCCTCGACCACCCGCCGTGCCTCGCGCGCCCACCGCGCGCGCTCCGGCGAGACCCACACGCGCGCAGTCGCCGACGCGGGCACCTCACCGGTGCGCAGCCAGCCGTCGACCTCGGCTGCCGGATCGACCTCCGGTCGCGGCTCGAACTTCTGGTTGGTTACGACGACCCGCTTGATGCGGTCCAGGCGGAAGTGGCGCACGCCGCCGCGGTCGGGGTCGAACGACGCCACATACCAGCCCTCGCGACCGTTGGTGAGCGCGTACGGCTCGACGGTGCGGGCCGCGAGCTCGTCCTCGTTCTCCTTGTAGTAGTCGAGCTCGATCATCCTGCGCCCGACGATCGCCTTCGACACGAGCCGCGCGACGTCGGAATCATCGCCGGCGGTCGGCGCCACCTGCAGTCCCTGCTCCATCGGGTCCTCGCCGAGCGCCGCGACGATCTTCGTGCGCGCCGAGGTCAGCGAGCCCTCCGGGATGTGCTCGCCGATCAGGTCGATCGCTGCGACCAGCGCCTTGGCCTCGACCGGCAGCAGCCGCGCGGGACGGTCGAAGTTGTCGCTGTAGGGCTCGGGGTCGACCTCGATCTCCCCCTCCTCCTCCTTGATCTCTGCGTACAGCACGTAGGAGCCGCCGCCGAAGTTGACGACGTTGAGGACGTTGATGTCCTCACGCAGCTCCTCGTCGCTGATCTGCAGCCGCTCGCAGATCTCCGCCATCACCACGCGCTCGCCTTCGCGTCCAGCCTTGATCAGAATGCTCGCAAGCGTCACCAGGCGCGCGAAGCGCTCGGGGCGAATCGCCGCCTCCGGCCGGCCGGAGCCCTCACCGTCGGCGCCCGCGGCGTCACCGCGACGCGACGCGCGCGAGCGCGACGAGGCGATCCGCGTCCGCGCGCCGCCCCCGGCGGCGGCCGCCGCGGCGTCCGCGGCGCGTCCGCGGGGCCGCGCCGGCGGCGAGTCACCGTGGCGCTCCTCGAGCTGCTCGAGGCGATGCTGGAGCTCGCCCGCGAGGTCCTCCGGGCCGAGCAGTCGCGCGTTCGCGCCGAGGCCCAGCACCCAGGAGATCAGGCTGCGCGGGCTCGAGTAGCCGGTCTCGAAGACCGTCTCGCCGTCCTCCTCGCCGCCTGTACCCGCGAGGGTGATCTCGCCGTAGCGACCGAAGTGGCGTTCGATCTGCCAGGCGATCCGCTCGCAGATCAGCACGCGTGCGAGCCCGCGCTCGTCGCCAAGCTGCCAGTCGGCGCGGTTGGCGTATGCGCGCGGATCGAAGTCCGCGGGCCGGTGGAAGTCGTGCTCGGCCTTGGTCGCGTAGGAGACCTTGCCGCGAATGCGCGACAGGCGGAACACGCGCACGGCCTTACGCTCGTGCGCGTGGCCGAGCAGGTAGAACTGCCCGCCCTGGAACAGCAGGTGGTAGGGATCGACGCGCCGCGTGCTGACCTCGTCGCGCTCCATCGTGTAGTAGTCGAAAACGATCGTCTTGTTGCGGAAGATCGCCGTCTCGACCTTCGCCAGGCGGGCCGAAAGCTCGTGGCCGCCCGCCGAAGCCGTGATCCCCAGTGCGACCGAGCGCTGCTCGGGCGCCCGCAGCGGGCTCGGGCGCCCCCACGTGATCTGCTGCAGCGCCAGGCGCAGCGGCTCGGCGTAGGCGAATTCGCCATCGAGCAGGCTGAGCGCGGTCTGCAGCGCGGCGAGCTCCTTGTCGGTGAACGCGATCGGCGGCAGGTGGAAGTTCTCCGGCCGTAGCGAGTAGTTCTCCTGCTCGGCCGCCCCATCCGCCGGCCGGTCGACCGTCAGCTGGATGTGAACCGCTTCGAGCTCGGAGCGGTCCGCGTAGAAACGCCGCGCGAACGCGTCCTCGTTCATGCCGCTGTAGCCCTCGACGTCCCGCCGAATCTCGAGCGCCGTGACCGGGCGACGCTCGGCCATCAGGTAGGAGATCAGCGACAGCTGGCGGATCAGCTTCTCGGTGTCCTTTGCCATCGGCCTTGAAAGATAGAAGCCAAGGGCGAGACGGATACTGCGCGCCTGAATCGGCGCCCCGCTATTTGCGGTGTTTCAGGCGGCTTTGCGCTCGGGCAGCGGCTGCTCGACCGGCGTCGGCTCCCCGGCGGCGCCCGCAGCAGGGCGCTCGGCGAAGAACGCGCCGGCGCCGATCGCCCGGTCGAACGGCGACCAGCGTCGCCCCGGCGAGAGCTCCTTCTCGAGGCGATCGAAGCTGCCCAGGCGACCACCGAGGTTGTCGATCATGTGCACCAGCGTCGCCTCGCGCGTGCACGGCACCACAGGGCTGCCGTGCTCCAGCGCGCCGTGGTGGGAGAGGATGATGTGCCCGACGGCCTGCGCAAGCTCTGCGGGGAAGCCCTCGATGTCCTCGATCAGACGCCGGATGCGGTAGTAGCCGAGCGCGATCTCGCCTTGCAGCCTGCCGGCGTCCGTGAGGTCGATGACCTGATCGCGCCCACCCTCGTTCGTGTAGGCCTCGAGCTTGCCGATGTCGTGCAACAGCGCGCCCGTGACGGCGACATCGCGGTCGATTCCGGGGAACGTCGCGCTGATCGCGCTGACCGCCTGGGCGACGCCGAGGCAGTGCTCGAGCAGCCCGTGGGTGTAGGCCTGGTGGTAGTACTTCGCCGCCGGCGCCGTGCGATAGCCCGCCCACAGCTCCCGCTCCTCGCCGAACACGCGCTCGAGCAGGGTGCGCAGGTGCGGCTCCTGGATCGTCGCGAGCAGCTCGCGGATCTCACCTTCCATCTGCTCGACCGCGCGTGCGGGGCCGTCGCGCAGATCGGCCTGATCGAAGCTGCCGGGCTCGGCTGGCTCGAGGCCGCGCAGGTTGATCTGCGGACCGAACCGCGGATGCACCGTGTAGCGCCCGCTGACCCGCACCGGCGTGCCGGCCCGCGCGAGCTCCTCGACCTCGCCGAGCGCCTCCCACACCATGCACGCGACCGCGCCGGTGCGGTCTCCCAGCTGCAGCCGCAGGTACTCGCCGCCGTCGCGGCGCTGGCGGCGCTCTGCCTCGCGAACCAGCAGCACCTGGTCGATCTCGGTCCCGTCTGTCAGCTCGTTCAGGAGCATGGCGTGAAGGTAGACGGGCCCGCGGACGGGACGCTGCGGGCACGTGGAGGGCTTCACGGGCGCCGCGACCAGGAGGGGATGCGACGCCCGCGGAGACCTGGTGCCCGGGGACGCCCAGATCTCTCCCGAGCATCGTCGGAGAGGGAGGACGATGCTCAAGCCCCGCGGACCACTGTAGTTCCGCATATCCGACCCTTGCCACCCTCGTCTCCGACTCCTGTCCTGCTTGTACATACACTTGGCGGTTCATGTGCAAGCGAGCCCGGAAGTGACCACGACGCCCGTTTCGAGCGTTCACAGCGAGAGCTCGGCAGCCGACCCCGGTGTCGCCACTGGAGTGCTGCCGGCGCAGCGGTTGCGCGAGGCGGTGGCGCGAGAATGGATCGTCGCCGATCCGTGGCGGATCCCAGCCGCGTCGGTGCAGCCGGCGAGCGTCGACCTGCGTCTCGGCGAGCACGCGTGGGCGCTGCGCTGCAGCTTCTTGCCGGACAGCGACTCGACGGTCGAGCAGAAGATCGAGGACCTGGCGTTCGAACGGATCGACCTGCGCGACGGCGCCACGCTCGAGCGCGACCGGCCGTATCTGATCCCGCTGATCGAGGAGCTGCGCCTACCCGACGGCATTCGCGCGAAGGCAAACCCGAAGAGCTCGACGGGACGCCTGGACGTGTTCACGCGGGTGCTGACCGACCGCAGCCATCGCTTCGACGAGATCGCCCTCGGCTACCACGGCAAGCTCTACCTCGAGGTTGTCCCGCGCACGTTCGCGATCCGCGTCGAGACGGGGCTCGCGCTCAACCAGGTGCGCCTGATGTCAGCCGACGCGCGGCTGAGCGACGAGGAACTGCTGGCGCTGCACGCGAGCTCGCCGCTGCTGTACGTGGACTCCCAGCCGCTCGGCGGGTCCGAGCTGTCGCTCGCGGACGGGCTGTTTCTGAGCCTCGACGTGTCCGGCTCAGCCGAGGCGATCGTCGGCTACCGCGCCAAGAAGAACAGCCTGCCGATCGACCTGACCAAGGTCGGCTCGCTGCGCTGGCGCGACTACTGGGAGCCGGTGCACCCCGAGGCCGGAAGGCGAATCGTGCTCGAGCCCGAGATCTTCTATCTGCTGCTGTCAGCCGAGGGCGTCAGCATTCCGCCGTCTTACGCCGCCGAGATGCTCGCCTACGACCCCACCGCCGGCGAGCTGCGCACCCACTACGCGGGTTTCTTCGACCCGGGCTTCGGCTACTCGCGCGACCCCGCCGCTCGCGGGAGCAGGGCCGCGCTCGAGGTCAGGGCGCGCGACGTCTCGTTCATGGTCGAGCACAACCAGCCCGTATGCAAGCTCGCGTTCGAGCGCATGGCTGAAGAGCCCGACGTGCTCTACGGCGAGGACATCGGGTCGAACTATCAAGGGCAGTTGACGATGCTGAGCAAGCACTTCGTCGAGCAGAGAGGCTAGGTTCACGCGAGATTCGCCCAGCCGATTGGCCTTACTCGCGGCGGTGCTGCACCCCGGTGCTACACTTCGCTCGTGCCTACCCGCCACCCTCGCCATTCGATCACCGAGACGCCGCCCGTTCGGGAGGCACTCGACGCACTTCGCCATCGCGGAGAGCGCATCCGACTTGACGATCTTGTCATTCGCGGGGCCCGTGAGCGGCTGCGTGAGATGGAGGCCGCGCGCGATCAGGAGAGTCGCAACATGGAGCTTCGACGCCAACTGATAGAGCGGTTGCGTACCGGCGAGGGGTTGGACGCGGATGCCGCATACGAGGTCCGCGAGCGCGGCTGGACACATTGAGCGGCTACGGCAAGGCGCTGCTGCTCGACAGCTCCGTGTGGACGAGATTGATCGACGGGCGACTTCCCGACGCTGAGCGCGAAACGTTCGAGGCTGCTCTCGCGGCTGGGAAGCTCTGGACCTGCCCGCCGTCGCTTTTGGAGATGCGCTACAGCGCGCGTGACAGTCAGGACTTTGCGCTGCTTGCAGAGGAACTGGGCGCCATCCCACACGCCCCTCTGGATGCCGAGGCCGCTGCCGCCGGGGTCACCGCTCAGGCCGAACTGGCCGCTGCCCCCGGAATCTCCCATCGCGTCAAGCCCGTGGATCTGTTGATCGCCGGTATAGCGGCCATGCGGAACCTCGGCGTGCTGCACTACGACCACGACTACGACACGATCGCGCAGCACACGTCGCTTTCATTCAGCAGCGTCTGGGTCGCGCCGCGCAGCAGCATCGGCTGATTACGGCGTCAGCCGGTGCGGCCCGCGATACAGGAACGTCACCTCGCGCACGTTCTCCTGGCCGAGCATCTGCATCAAAAGGCGCGTCAGGCCGAAGCCAAAGCCGCCGTGTGGGGGGGCGCCGAAGCGGAAGAAGTCGAGGTAGTACTGGATCGAATCCACCTCCACGCCCTTGTCGTTGGCCTGCGCCAGCAGCTGCTCGTAGCGGTGCTCGCGTTGGGCGCCGGTCGTCAGCTCGATGCCGCGCCACAGCAGATCGAAGCTCTTCGTCAGAGTCGGGTCCTCGGTGTGGCGCATGTGGTAGAAGGGCCGCACCGTCGTCGGGTAGTCGGTCACGAACGTGAACTCGTGTCCGTGCTGCTCCTTGACGATCGCCGACAGCGCGCGCTCGCTCGGCGGATCGAGGTCGTGGCCGGGCCCCGGCGCGTCGTGGCCTGCCTCGCGCAGCAGTTCCTTGGCCTGTTCCAGCGTCACTTTCGGGAACGGGACGCTCGGCACCTCGAGCTCGACACCGAACGTCGAGGCGATCTGCTCGCCGTGCGTGTCCTTGACGGCCGCCAGCACGTACGCCAGCCAGCGCTCCTCGAAGGCCATCACGTCCTCGTGCGAGTCGATCCACGAGATCTCCACGTCGACGCTCGTGAACTCCGTGTCGTGGCGTGAGGTGAACGAGGGGTTCGCACGGAACACGGGGCCCACCTCGAACACCTTGCCGAACCCGGCAGCCATCGCCATCTGCTTGTAGAACTGCGGCGACTGCGCCAGGTAGGCGACCTCGTCGAAGTACTCGACCTTGAACAGCTCGGCCCCGGACTCGCTCGCCGAGCCCATCAGCTTGGGTGTGTGCAGCTCGATGAAGCGCTCTTTGCGCCAGTACTCGCGCATCGCCTGCTCGACCGTCGTGTCGACTTCGAAGATCAGGCGGCGGTCGAGGCGGCGCAGGTCGAGGTAGCGCCAGTCGATGCGCTTGTCGAGCGCGGAGTCGGGTGCGATCGGCACCTCTGGCTCTGCCAGCGAGTCCACCTCCAGGGTCTCGAGCTTCACCTCCAGGCCGCCCAGTTTCACGCGCTCGTCCGCGACGACCGTGCCCGTGATCGTCACCGCCGACTCCACCGTCAGCGCCGAGACCGCCTCGTTGAGCTCGATCGGCGGCTCCTCCTTCGGTACCACAACCTGCACGAGGCCGGTTTCGTCGCGCACGATCAGGAACTGCATCCGCTTCTGGTCGCGGATCGCGTGCATCCAGCCGCGGATCCTGACGCGCTCGCCGATCTTGTCGGGCAGTTCGGCTATCAGCGTTCTCGTCATCCGGTGGACCCTATTTGAAGAGGCGCGCCCAAGGGGCGCGCGTGCGGCGTGCGGGTTGGATTGTCCGCCGCGTCATCACTCTTTCACGAACTCTGTATAGCCACAGCGATACAGCACTCGTAATCAAACAACTACCCCCTCCATCCGTTCTGACCACTAAACTGTCCATATGGCCAGACAGATGACCGCAACGGAAGCGAAGGCGAAGATCCTGAGACTGCTCGACGATGTCTCTGCTGGCGAGGAGATAGAGATCACGAGACACGGCCGCCCCGTCGCACGTCTGGTGCCAGCGCTCGGGGCTCGGTCCTTGAAGGGATCGTGCCAACGCGTGGCGATGACTGCGGTCACCGAGGATCAGGTGTTCTCCACCGGGGCGCCGTGGAACGCGTCGTGAATCGTGGGCGTCGTGCTGCTCGACACGCACGTGGTGCACTGGTGGTCGGCTGAACCGGAGCGGGTGACCCCCACCGCACGCAAAGCGCTCGAAGATGCCGATGAGCTGGCAGTCGCGGCGATCTCGTGGTTCGAGCTCGCCTGGATGGCAAGACACGAGCGGATCACGCTCAATATCCCGATCCGGTCCTGGCTCGAGGGACTGGCGGCACAGGTGCGCACGCTCGGCGTCACGCCCGCGATCGCAGACACGGCCGTCGCGCTGCCCTCGTCCTTCGCCGGTGATCCAGCAGACCGTCTGATCTACGCTACTGCCGTCGAGCACGACCTAAGACTCGTGACGAAGGATCGATCACTGCTCGATCATCCGCACCCGCGCTCGCCGGCGGTCTGGTAGCGCCGTCCTGCCGCGGACGCCGGGAAACACCCGCTGCGACTACGGCTGGGTGCGCTCTGCCGCCAGCTCCACCTCGACGGAAAACTCGGCCTCCTCGACCTTCTCGAGCGACTCGATCGAGCCCGCCGCCAGCAGATCATCCTCGCCCAGCGCCAGGGCCGCCAGCCGCTCCACGGTATCGCGCACGAGCACGCGCTCGACCGGCGAGCGCATCGGCCGGCGGGCCTGGGACTTCGCCTTGCGCACCTCGCGCAGCACGTCGGCGGTCACCTCCAACGCTGTGACCTCTTCGCCGCACGTCTTCGGATCCTCGCTCCGCTCGCGTTCCAGCGCTTTGGAGTCCGGCCAGGATGCGCAATGGATCGAGCCCTCCTGCCACCACGACCACACCTCCTCGCACACGAACGGGAGAAACGGCGCGAACAGCCGCTGAAACACCGACAGCGACAGACGCAGCGCGAGGCTCACCGACGCGCTCACCTGAGGGTCGGGGTCGTAGCGGCGCCCCTTGACGAGCTCGAGATAGAAGTCGCAGTACCACCAGAAGAAGGTCTCGGCGCGCTCCAGCGCGCGCGCATAGTCGTAGGCCTCGAAGCTCTCTGTCGCATCCGCGACCACCGCCGCCAGCCGCGCGATCAGCGCGCGATCCAGGGGGTGCGTCAGCGCCTCGCCCGGGGCACCGCCCCCGGAGGGGGTGGTCGGCAGGTCGGCGAGCGCGAACTTCGACGCGTTCAGCAGCTTCACCGCGAGTCGCCGTCCGACCTTCATCTGCTGTGGGTCGAACGCCGTGTCCGTGCCCGGACGTCCGCTCGCCGCCCAGTAGCGTGCGGCGTCGGCGCCGTGCTCCTCGAGCAGGTGCATCGGCGTGACCACGTTGCCCTTCGACTTCGACATCTTCTTGCGGTCGGGGTCGAGCACCCACCCGGAGATCGCCGCGTTGGCCCACGGCAACTCGTCGTAGTCGAGGTCCGAGCGCAGCACGGTTGTGAACAGCCACGTCCTGATGATGTCGTGCGCCTGCGGGCGCAGGTCCATCGGGAACACCGTCTCGAACAGCTGATCGTCCTCGCCGGACCCAGACGTTCCGTCTGTGTGCCCCCCGGCGATCTGAGGGGTGAGCGACGAGGTCGCCCACGTGTCCATGACGTCGGGGTCGCCGACGAAGCCGCCGGGCTGCCCCCGCTGGGAGGCGTCGTAGCCGTCGGGCGCGTCGGTCGAAGGATCGACGGGGAGCGCGTCCGCGGTCGCGGTGATCGGCTGGTCGTACAGGACCGCCCCCTCAGCGTCGAGCGGATACCACACGGGGAACGGAACGCCGAAGAAGCGCTGGCGGCTCACGCACCAGTCGCCCGTCAGCCCGTCGACCCAGTCCTCGAAGCGCGCACGCATATAAGGGGGGTGCCATTTGAGCTGACGGCCACGCTCGATCAGCTCGTCGTGGTGCTCGACCGTACGGATGAACCACTGGCGGCTCGTAACGATCTCGATCGGCCGCTCTCCCTTCTCGTAGAACTTGACCGCCCGGCTGACCGGCGTCGGCTCACCGATCAGCTCGCCGGACTCCCGCAGCTGCTCGACGATCCGTTTGCGCGCCTGGTTGATCGTGCGCCCCTGCAGCTCTCCGTAGCTGGCGCGAGCCCGATCGGGATCCCGTGACTCCCAGCCCGGCGCGCCCCACGGAACCTCCAGCAGGCGACCGTCGCCTCCGAGCGTCGAGCGCACCGGCAGCCCCAGCTCGCGCCACCACATGACGTCGGTCAGGTCGCCGAACGTGCACACCATCACCAGGCCGGTGCCCTTCTCGCGCTCGACCTGCGGGTGCGTCATCACCGGCACCCGGGTCCCGAACAGCGGTGTCAGCACCTCACGACCGACGAGCCCGGTGTAACGGTCGTCGTCGGGGTGCGCGAGCAGCGCCACGCACGCGGGGATCAGCTCCGGACGCGTGGTCTCGATCAGCGCCAGCGGTTCAGATCCGGCGTCCTCGCCGGTCGGCTCGAAGCGCACCCGGTGCATCGCCCCCGGCCGCTCGCGGTCCTCGAGCTCGGCCTGCGCGACGGCCGTCTGGAAGTCGATGTCCCACAGCGTCGGCGCCTCGAGCTGGTAGGCGGCGCCCCGCTCCAGCAGCCCGAGAAACGAGCGCTGGGAGATGCTTTGCGCGAGCGGACCGATCGTCGTGTACGTCATCGACCAGTCCACCGACAGTCCGAGCGTGCGCCACAGCGCCTCGAACGCCTGCTCGTCGCTCTCGGTCAGCCGCAGGCACAGATCGACGAAGTTCGGCCGCGACACCGCCACCGGCTCCTTCGGGTCCCGCGCGTCCTCGGCTGGAGGCTCGAAGTCGGGGTCGTAGGGCACCGACGGATCGCAGCGAACGCCGAAGTGGTTCTGCACTCGCCGCTCGGTCGGCAGGCCGTTGTCGTCCCAGCCCATCGGGTAGAAGACCTCCATCCCGCGCATCCGCTGGTAGCGCGCAACGGTGTCGGTGTGCGTGTAGGAGAAGACGTGTCCGACGTGCAGCGAGCCGCTGACGGTCGGTGGCGGCGTGTCGATCGAGTAAACACGCTCGCGTGGCGCGGTGCGGTCGTAGCGGTAGACGCCGTCGCGCTCCCACACCGCGCTCCACTTCGACTCGAGCCCGTCCAGCGTGGGGCGCTCGGGCACACACGCGCGCGCACCTGCCGTCGGTCCCCCGTCGACCGCGGCGGCGGGCCCATTATCGATGTTTGGATCTTGCGAGCGCGGCAAGTTATTGATCGTAGCCGCCACCCGCTCGACGGCGCTCGTGGGTGACCACGTGCCCGACAGAGCTGCGATGAGAAAAATTTCCACCAACAGGCTCCGGCGGTATAGGCTCGCGCCAAGCACGGAGGCGCTTGCGCGGCAGGCATGGAGGGCGAGCGAAACCGAAGGGCAGGATTGACGTGAGCCTGTTGGCAAAGAAGGTTCTAGGCGTCAGTTTGGCAACGGCTCTGGTGGGCGCGTTGATCGGGTTGTACGTGGCCGCTTGGGCCACCAGCCAGCCGCCGACGATCGTGGCGACGAGCGCCCCGCCGTCCAGCGGCGGCGATCGGCTCACGCTGATGACCGTCCCTGCGATTGGTCCGAAGTACAGCCCGACGCACCCCGACTGGGTCTCCTACCTGATCAGGAAGAACGGCAAGTGGGTCCACAGCACGATCTACACGGTGCCCGCCAACTCGATCATCCACGTCACCATCTACCAGTACGACTCGCCGACGGGTCTGCGCAACCCGTATCTGTCTCAGGTCCAGGGGACGATCGGCGGGACGATGACCGTGGACGGAAAGACGGTCAACTCGATCCCCCCCGAAGAAACCTCGCACACGTTCGTGATTCCCGAGCTCGGTGTGTTCATCCCGCTGCCGGGCGTGTCAGAAGAAGCCAAGAACCCGTGCGAATTCGCGCCGTGTGAAGGCGCGGATACCCGTACCGTCACGTTCAGCTTCTACTCAGGCAAGAAGGGCCGCTACCACTGGCAGTGCTTCGTTCCGTGTGCGGCCGGCTTCATCAACGGCCTTGGCGGTCCGATGCAGACGGTCGGCTACATGGACGGGTTCCTCAATGTCGTCTAGCCAGGCGGCCGAGCCGCACGGGGGCGGTGGGGAGCCGAACCACGCGGTCCGCTTCGCGGTGCTGTGGGTGGTGGTGACGGTGATCGCGCTGCCGGTCGTGATCTTCGTGATCGGCCCACTCCTGGGACCGGGCAACGGCAGCGAACAGTCGGGCGCGCAGGGAACCGACTACACCGTCCTGGCCACAGTGGCGACACCGGTTCTGACGCTGGTGGTGCTGTACCTCCTGTACGCGGTGACCTTCTTCCGCCAGCCGAAGGGCGCAGCGCTCGAAGGGCCGGCCATACGCGGCGACGCGCGCGTGCAGACGACGTGGATCATCATCACGTCGCTGCTGGTGCTGGGGCTGGCCGCGTTCGGGACCGTGCGCCTGGAGACCAACTACGGCTCCGGCTCCGGCTCGGGACCCAGTCCCTTGACCGTGCCGAAGGGCCCGAAGCTGCCCGTGCAGGTGATCGCACAGCAATGGTTGTTCACATACCGCTACCCAACCTACGGCGGCGTCGAGACCAGGCAGCTGTACCTGCCCAAGGGCGAGATGGTCGAATTGCACGTGACCTCGATCGACGTGATCCACTCCTTCTGGGCCTACAAGCTCGGCGTCAAGGCCGACGCAAACCCCGGCGTGGACAACGTCGCCTTCGTCAGACCCACGAAGCTCATGAGCTTCGGCGTGCGCTGCGCGGAGCTGTGCGGCGTCTGGCACGGCTACATGTACAACAACGAAAACAGGGTCGTCACACCTGCGGCGTTCCTCGCTTGGATCCACGCGCAGCAGAAGCGGCTCGCGCCGGCCACGAAGGTCCTGCCGCCGTACGCCAAGACATACATCCCCGAACCATCGAGGCGTGGAGAATGAGCGCGATCAGCGAAGCCGCATCCGCCCCCCAGCCGATCAGGCAGCCGGTGTGGCGCCGCCTGCTCGGCTTCAACCTGCTGACGGCCGTGATCCTCGGCGTCGGCGGCTACTACCTCGGCTGGTGGATCGGCCATCTGATCAACGGGCCCTCGTTCGAATACGAGAGCGCGACCGACGAGAACGACGTCGCGCTGCTGCTCGGCTACATCTTCGGCGTGGTCGGCTTCCTGGTGGGTCTCGGCTTCGCCAACTACCCGATCTCGCGCCTGCTCGGACGGCCCGCGTCGCTGCGCGAGAAGGAGAGCGAGGGGATCGGGCGCTACTTCGGCCTGTGCACCGACCACAAGGTCGTCGGGATGCAGTACCTGGTTGGGATCGGCGTGTTCTTCTTCGTCGGCGGTCTCAACGCGATGCTGATCCGCGCCGAGTTGCTGCGCCCGGTGCCCACGCTCGTCGGGCCCAGCCAATACCTGTCATTGGTGGGCATGCACGGCTCGATGATGATGGGAATGATGACCTCGGGCATCCTCGGTCCGTTTGCCAACTACTTCGTGCCGATCATGATCGGTGCCAGGCGCATGGCCTTCCCGCGTATCGAGTCGCTGACGTTCTGGCTGCTGATGGCCGCGGGCTTCATCCTCGTCTCGACGATCTTCTTCGGCGGCTTTCCCACCGGCTGGACGGGCTACGCGCCCCTCAACGAACAGGCGGTGATGGGCATGGATTCCTACATCGTGTTCTTCGGGCTGGTCGGGATCTCGATGTGCCTGCTGGGGCTGAACATGATGGCCACGATCATCACGATGCGCGCGCCCGGGATGACCTGGTCGCGCCTGCCGATCTTCGTGTGGTCGGTGTTCGCGACCGCGATCCTGATGGTGCTCGCCGCGCCGATGCTGATCGCGACGCTGGCGATGGCGGCGCTCGACCGCACGATCAACACGTCGTTCTTCGTCGTCGGCGGGGGCGGCAGCGCGTACCTGTTCGAGAACCTCTTCTGGTTCTTCGGACATCCGGAGGTGTATGTGCTCGCGCTGCCCGGCTTCGGCATCGTGCTCGAGCTGCTGCCCGTGTTCACACGCAAGCCCCTGTGGGGCTACCGGCTCGCGGTCTCGGGCATGCTCGGCGTCACGCTGCTCAGCTTCTTCGTGTGGCAGCACCACCTGTTCGTCAGCGGTATCAACGCGGATCTGCGCCCGTTCTACATGCTCTCGACCGAGATCATCTCCATTCCCACGGGCTTCATCTTCCTGTGCGTGATCGGCACGCTGTGGAAGGCGCGCATCTGGTTCAGCGTGCCGATGCTGTTCGTCCTCGCGTGGGTGTTCAACTTCCTGATCGGAGGGCTCTCCGGGGTGGCGCTATCGGACGTTCCGACCGACGTCGGCCTGCACGGGAGCTTCTTCGTGATGGCGCACTTCCACTACACGATCATGGGCGGGCTGATCTTCAGCTTCTTCGCCGCGATCTACTACTGGGTGCCGAAGATGACGGGCCTGCGCTTCAACGAGATGCTCGCCAAATGGCACTTCTGGCTGATGTTCATCTCGTTCAACTCGACCTTCCTGCCGCTGTTCGTGCTCGGGCTCAAGGGCATGCCCCGGCGCGTGAGCACATATGAACCGAGCCTGCAGGGCCTCAACGTGTGGGTGTCGATCTCGGCCTTCGTGCTCGGCTTCTCGATGCTGATCTTCCTGTTCAACGTGGTCTACTCGCTGATCTTCGTGCGCAAGCCGGCCGAGGCCAACCCGTGGCACTCGAAGTCGATCGAGTGGCAGCTGCCGACGCCGATCCCGGTCAACAACTTCGAGCAGATACCCGTGTTCGACTCCGACCCGTACGACTACGGCACGCCGCTGCAACTGGACGGCGGCGGGGGCGGCCAGCCGGCGACGGCGGGTGCGTGAACGATGTCATCTCCGAGTGAAAAGCTGCCACTGGGCCTGATGGTTCCGCCGGTGCCCGCGGGTGTCGAGATCCCGCCCGAGCCGCCGGACGTCGGCGGTCGTGCGCTGTCGGTCGCCGCGCGGATGCTGTGCGGCGCGACGACGTTCTTCTTCCTCGCGTTCCTGTTCGCGTACTTCTACCTGCGCTCGATCGACGCCCACCACGTGTTCCACCCAGCCCACATCAAACCGAATCAGGCGCTAGGCGCGGCCTTCATCGCCTGCGTCGTGCTCAGCGCGGCGGCGGCGGTGGTCGCCGGGCGGCGCATGAAGGCCTCATCTCGGAGCTGGCTGACACCGGGGGTCGCGAGCGTCGTGCTCGGGCTGATCGCGGTCGCGCTGCAGTGCATCGAGTACACCGTGCAGCATTTCGGCCCCACCAACGGCGCGTACGCGAGCGTGTTCTGCTCATGGACGGGCTTCTACATGATCGCCGTGCTGTTCACGATGTACTGGCTCGAGACGCAGGTGGCGACCGAGATTCGTGCCCGCCGCTCGCCGGCGACCGGCCAGGGTGACATCGCGGATCCCGACAAGCTGATCGCGCCCGCGCTCGACGCTGCGGTGTTCTACTGGAGCTTCCTCGCGGCGATCGGAATCGTGACGTACGTGACGCTGTATCTCCTCTAGTGCTGGCCACGACGCCAGCGGCGACGCCGGGCTTCTGGGACTGGGCCTTCGACCCGCCCCTGGTGCTGGTGATCGACCTGGCGATCCTCTACCTGCTCGGAGCCCATCGCACGTTCACGCCCGAGCGCAAGCGCGTGGCTCAGCGCCGGCGCTGCGCGTGCTTCTGGACGAGCCTCGCGGTCCTTGCGATCGCGCTCGCCTCGCCGATCGAGCGGCTGAGCGCGAACCTCTTCTGGGTGCACATGATCCAGCACGTGCTGCTGATCGCCGTCGCGGCGCCGCTGTTCGTCGTCGCGGCACCCTGGATACGCCTATGGCGCTGCCTGCCGCTCGACACACGTCGCTGGCTGGCGCGGGGGCTGAGCCACGGACAGCGCACGGCGCCGCTGCGCGCGCTGAGTCGCTGGGTAGGCAGGCCTGTGCCGAGCTTCGTGGCCTTCTCCGTCGTGCTGCTCGGCTGGCACGTGCCGGCGCTGTTCGACGCGACGCTCCAATCGACGACGCTGCACGCGTTCGAGCACACGCTGTTCTTCTTCACGGCTGTCCTCTTCTGGAAGCAGGTGATCCCCTCGGCGCCGCTGCGCATTCGCCTGCTTGCGCCGCAGCGGGTCATCTACCTGGTCGGCGGCATGATCGTCAGCTGGGCGCTCGCCGTGGTGCTCGCGCTCGCCCCGCACCCGCTGTACAGCTACTACGCCGATCTGTCTCCGCGCCCCGGCGGGATCTCGGCGCTGGCCGATCAGCAGCTCGCTGCAGGCGTAATGTGGGTGCCCGGCTCGATCACGTTCCTGATCGTCCTGTTCGTGTACGTCCACCGCTGGCTCGTCCCGCCGAGTCCGGGCAGCTCCCGGTCACCGCGGCTGGCGAGCGGGCATTAGCGGGAGAGAGCTCATGTCACACCTCACCATCCCGATTGCCACACACTTCCTGACCGGATCGATCCTCTCGCTGGTCCTGCCGTTGGGGGTCCTGATCTGCGTGGCCGTCTGGTACGTCGTGCTGTGGCGGCGCGGGTCAGGCGAACGCTGAAGCGGCCTAGAGCTTCGCGAGCCTCGGCACGTCGTGGGCGATCTCGCTCGGTTCGAATTCGGCGGGATATACGGTCATCAGCTCGCCAGTCGCGCTGACGCCGTAGACGAGCGCCGAGTGGGACACGAGGTTTGGCTGATTGACCTCGCGCGTCGAGCCGACGCCCCACGCGTGCCAGGTGTGCGCAAGTTCAGCGCCGGAGCCGATCAGGTACTGCATCCTGCCGACCATGCCGTGCGCGCGCACGAAGCGCGCGACGTTCGCGGCGGTGTCGCCGCGCGGGTCAACCGAGACGGCGATCACCTGCACCTGCGAGGCGCGGTGGCCGAGCAGGTTCAAGGCGACGCGCAGGTTGGAGGTGATCAACGGACAGATGTCCGGGCAGTTGGCATACAGGAAGGTCACGAGCACGGCCTTGCCGCGATAGGCGCTCAAGGAGACCGGCTGGCCGAGGTAGTTGCGCAGGTCGATCGGCGGAGCCGGGCGGGCGGGCAGCGCAAGCGTCCCGTAGAAGCCGTTGCCGGCGGCTGACTGCTGCGCTCCGCCTGGCAGCACCGGCTTGCCAGGGCCCTTGATCAGCACAAAGCTGGCAGCGGCCAAGACGCCGAGCAACAGTGCCAGCGCCGGCAGCACCCTGAGCCACATCTGCTGAGGGGTCCGTCCGCGGAGGCTGCCACTCGGCTCGTTCATCGGAGTGCGTCCGACGCGAGTTTACCGTCCTCGTGACGAGCCTCCTCAGCTCATTTCCACATAGCCGGTGGCTTCGGTTGGGCTGCGCACGTTGGCTGCGACCTTGTTTTCGTAGTTGCCCTCGATCGTCTGGATCTGCCCGCTGGGCAGCACGTCCCTGACGATCCCCACGTGTTCGTCGCCGAACACGATCAGGTCGCCCGGCTTTGGCACCACGCCGGGGCCGTTGGCGATCGCGCGGCCCGTGCTCTGCGCCCACGACCACACGTCCGCGACCGCACCGGCGCCCTGACCCATTTCCCCGATCGGCTCACCGGCCTGGCGCGCCACCCACGAGGCGAAGTACGCGCACCACGGCGCTCCCGGCGCGGCGCCCGCGGTCGCGCTGCGGTACTGGGCGATCGCCGGTGATTCGTTTGACCCGGGTGGCTGCTCTGTCTGTCCGAGCTGGCTTTCCGCGATCGCGACGATGCGCGCGCCGGGCGAGCTCTGATAGGCGGCGTCGGCGGGCGAGAGCGCCGAGGAGCCGGCGACCCCGTCGAGCCCCGGCAGCGAGTAGGCGGAGTCCACGCCGGCCGCGCTGCTGAGGCTCGCCGGGTCGCCGAGCGATGGCGGAGTGCTCAGCGGCGAGGCACCGCTCATGTCTGCCGCGTCGGTGAGGCCCGGCACGGAGGACGCTTCGCTCGGGGCTTCGTAGCCCGCGCTCGCCTGCTCGAGCTTCGCAGCGAACGACGATTCGCCGCCGGCGCTCGTCGACGGCGCTTGCGCTCCGCCGCTCAGCGCGGCGCTGGAGCCCAGCATCGTCGCGGGGTCGGCCAGCGCCTGCCTGAGCGCCGAGACCCGCTCGAGCGTCGCTTCCAAGGTCATCGCCCGGGTAATCGGCAGGCGCGCGGCGGCGTTGACCGGCCGTGGCGCCGCTCGTCGATCGCAGGAGTGATCGCCGGGCGTGCGTGCGAAGAGATTAAAAAAGGAGACGGGCAGCCGTCGCTGCCCGTCTCGACCACCGTTCCCTCGATGAAGCGGCGGTAATGTGGCTTCTGTCGGCCTTTCCCGGACCGCCTGAAGCGTTATGACTCATCTGCCCGCGAGCGGCCGATCGAAAACATCGGCCAGCGTTCAGAAGAGCTTCACTGCAGCGGTGGCGTCCTCTAGGCGCCACCGCTGAGGAAGTTGTTGGCTTATTCGAGCAGCTTCAGCGTCGCGTCAGGCAGCTGGTTGGCCTGCGCAAGGATCGCAACGCCAGCCTGCTGGAGAACCTGGTCCTTCGTGAAGTTGGTCATTTCCGTGGCCATGTTCACGTCGACCAGGTCGCTCACAGCCGCCGTCAGGTTCTGGCTGTAAACTTCCAGGTTGGACTGGGTGTACTGAATGCGGTCCTGAACGGCGCCGAATTCACCGGCGAGGCCCGAAACCGTGGCGATTGCTTCGCTGATTTCTTTCAGACCCGTCGGTTCGTGCTTGGCGTATTCGCCTGCGATTTTCTTTTCGGCTTCAACGACTTCGCGACTCAGTTCGTTGATTTCCTTGACTTCTGCTGCAACCGCTTCTTCGACTTCGGTGCCAATTTCCGCTTCGGTGGCACCGGCCGCGCCTTCTTTTGCTTCACGTTCGGCTGTCTTCAGCGTTTCGCGTTTGGTTTCCAGTTCTTTGTGCTGTGTCGCGACTGCGGTTTCTTCGGCTTCGATGGCGGTTTTTTCGGCCGGTTCGAGTTTGGTCGCGCCGGTCGCGGTGAGCCTCGCGCCGAGCGTTTCGACCCGCACGAGAGTTTCGATCGATTTGTAGAGTTCGATCGTTTTCACGCCGACACCCTCGCCGTCGTTGGCACCAACCTGGAAGCGGATTTCTTCATTCGCGTTCAGCAGGTTCTTGCCGTTGAACTGGGTCGTTTCACCGACGCGCTTGATCTCGTCGACGAGCTGACCGACCTCGGAGATGATCGCTTCCTGATCTTCCGGGGAGGTCGTGCCGTTCGAGTACTGCACGGCGAGCTCGCGGATGCGCTGGAGCATCTGGTTGGTGTCGTTCAGGGCGCCCTGCGCAGTCTGCGCAAGCGCGACGGCGTCCTGGATGTTTTCGCTGGCCTGGT
>Ga0210388_10000385_pt1 | contig 36945 bp, 30 predicted proteins | sample IncBWC19OmetaG_FD_155485 | JGI IMG/M metagenome (GOLD analysis project Ga0210388, IMG submission 155485) | Forest soil microbial communities from Barre Woods Harvard Forest LTER site, Petersham, Massachusetts, United States - Inc-BW-C-19-O ...
CGGGTTGCTATCCCACCTCCGTGATTCTGGGCCTGAAGCCGCTGATCGAAGCGGGCTGGAACAACATGTCGCGCGGCATCGTGGCCGATTGCAAGTCCGGAGTCACGGGCGCGGGCAAAGAGCCCAAGCGGGACACGCATTTCGTCGAAGTGAACGAAAATTTCCGAGCCTATGGTCTCTTCACACACCGGCATACGCCCGAAGTCTCCGAACATCTAGATCTCGCGCCGGAAGATTTCGTGTTCACGACTCACCTGCTGCCGGTTGATCGCGGCATTCTTTCGACGCTATACGTCTGGCTCGGTCCGGCGCGCAAGATGGATGAAATCGAAGCGCTTTACCGCAGATTCTACGCTGGGAAACCGATGGTGCGCGTGATGCCGGCAGGCCAGTTGCCTGAGTTGCAGCACGTAACGCACACAAATTTCTGCGATATCGGTTTTGCGCTCGATGCTTCCGGCGAGCGTCTGGTGGTCGTTTCGTGCCTCGACAATCTCGGCAAAGGTGCGGCAGGGCAGGCGCTACAAAATCTCAATGGGATGCGCGGCTATCCCGAAACGGCGGGTTTGCTATGAGGATGGTGATCAAGATTGCCGGTGCGCTGCTGGAGCGCGATGAGGACGTGCAGCTTCTGGCGCGTCAGATCACGGAGCTCGCTCGAGCCGGACATGAGCTGCTCGTCGTTCACGGCGGCGGCCGGATTTTTACGGCGACGCTCGCGCGCATGGGCATCGAGAGCCGGTTCCTCAACGGACTGCGCGTCACCGATCGCGAGACGCGCGACGCGGCCGTGATGGTCTTCGCCGGGCTGCTGAATAAACGGCTCGCCGGTGCAATTTCCCTGGCCGGCCAACCGGCCGTGGGGATCAGCGCGGCGGACGCGGCCTGCTTTCTGGCTGAACCGATGCAGGTCGAGGATCGCGAAGGAAGCCTTGGATTTGTCGGCTACCTCACGGAAGTGAACGTCGACTTTCTGCGCTCGCTTTGGCGCGAAGGGATTGTTCCCGTGGCTTCGTGTCTCGGCCTGGGCGCCGACGGCGAGCTTTACAACATCAACGCCGACCACATGGCGGCCGCAGCTGCGGAGTTTATCCAGGCCGAGCGATTGATTTTCCTCACTGACGTCGCCGGCGTGCTCGACGGCGAGAAAGTGGTCAACGTGCTCAAGGGCACCGATATCGAGGACCTGATTCGCTTGCACAAGGTTTCAGGGGGCATGATCCTGAAGCTCGAAGCGGCGAAACGCGCATTGGCGGGTGGCGTGACCGAAGTGCGCATCGTCGGCGGATCCAAGCCACGCGCGCTGCTCACAGCCGCAAGCACGGGCCGCGGTGCCGGAACCCGGGTCCTGCCCGTGATCCGTGTGAATGCCAAAGCCGCACATGGAGCCGCGCAATAGCCATGCCCAAGAAAAGGAGAAAATCGTCGGCCCAGCGCGTTTCGCCTGCGAAGATCCGCGCCGACGAAGCACGCTACATGATGAAGACCTACCGCCGGCCGCCGGAAGTGTTCACTCATGGGCGCGGCTGCCGTCTGTACGATTCGACCGGACGGGAATACCTCGATTTCCTGGCGGGAATCGCAGTGAACGCGACCGGGTACGCGCACCCGCGGATGGTCCGCGTGATTCGCCGCGAAGCCGGGCGCGCCACGCATGTTTCGAATCTGTTCCACAACCCATATCAGGCGCCGCTGGCGCGTAAGCTGGCGCAGTGGTCCGGCCTCGATCGCGTGTTTTTCGCCAATAGCGGCAGCGAAGCGATCGAAGGCGCGCTGAAGCTTGCCCGTGCCTACGCGCACGCAAAAGCCAACGCCGGCGCGCGGCTGAAAACGCGCTTCCTGGCGCTGGAGGGTTCGTTTCACGGCCGTACCATGGGCGCGCTTTCGATCACGTCCACGGCCAAGTATCGCGCGCCGTTTGAGCCGCTGATTCCCGGCGTCGAATTCGTGCGCTTCAACGATGTCGCGGACCTGGACGCCAAGTTCGATGACACCGTCTGCGCCGTCGTCATCGAACCGATTCAGGGCGAAGGTGGCGTGAACGTAGTCAGTGAAGAATTTTGGAACCGCGCTCGTGCGCTGACGCTGGATCATGGCGCTGCGTTGATCGCCGATGAAATTCAGTGCGGACTGGGGCGGACGGGCCGGCGCTTCGGCTATCAGAAATTCACCGCCGTACCCGATATCGTCACAGTCGCCAAGCCGCTCGCCGGCGGCTTGCCGCTCGGAGCGTTTATCGCCAACGAAGAATTTGCGTCGGCTTTCACACCGGGCCTCCATGGCTCGACATTCGGCGGCGGCCCGCTGGTCTGCGCGGCGGCGCTCGAATTCCTCACGATTGTCGAGGAGGAAAATCTCCTCGACAATGTTCGTGCTCGCGGGGCCGAGTTGCGCATGGGGCTGGAAGTGCTCGCGCACCGCTTCGATTTCATCCGGGAAATTCGCGGCGAAGGGCTGATCATCGGCATCGATCTTTCAATCGATGGCACCCCGTTTGTTGCGGAAGCGCTGCGCCAGGGCCTGTTGATTAATTGTACTCACGACCACATCATCCGGCTGCTCCCACCGTTCATCGTCAAACAGCGGGACGTGGCCGAATTCCTGCAGAAATTTGAAATGGTTTTGATGCGCGCCTCGAAAGCTGCTGCGAAAACCTCTGCCGCGAACCCCGCTGCCGTGAAATCGGAATCCACATCGCAGCCGCTGGCTCTGGCAGTGGCTAGATAGGGATCAACATGACTGCCACCGCAACCACACTTTCACTGAAACGAGACCTCCTGACCGGCACGGAGTGGAGCCCCGGGCAACTCCGTGAATTCTTCCGTCTGTCGGCCGAGATCAAAGCACATCCCAAAAGCTACAAGACCGCGCTGACCGGCAGCATGTTCGTGATGATCTTCGAAAAGCCTTCGCTGCGCACGCGCGTGACGTTCGAAACGGGTATTGCGTCGATGGGAGGCTCATCGACTTTTCTCGACCACACCGGGGCGAAACTCAGCGAGCGCGAGCCGGTCCGCGACATCGCCCGAAACCTCGAGCGCTGGGTGCAGGGAATCGTCGCGAGAGTCTTCGCGCAGGAAACGCTGGATGAGCTCGCAGCGAACGCGAATGTCCCGGTGATTAACGCCCTCTCCGACCGATTTCATCCCTGTCAGGCGTTAGCCGATTTTTTCACGCTCGAGGAGCGTTTTGGCAACTTGCGCGGCCTGAAATTCGCCTACGTGGGCGACGGCAACAACATGGCCCATTCGCTGATGACCGTCGGCGCGCGCGCCGGTGCGCACATCCGCATCGCCACGCCGGCCGGCTACGAGCCTGACCCGCAGATCGTGGCCGAATCGAAGCGCGTCGCGAAGGAAACGCGCGGCAAGATCGAGGTCATGCGCGCGCCCGAAGACGCTGTCTCGGGGGCGCTGGCAGTCTATACGGACGTCTGGGCCAGCATGGGCCAGGAAGGCGAATCCGCCGTGCGCGAAAAAGTGTTCGCCCCGTATCAAGTGGACGAAAAACTCTTTGCGCTGGCCGCGCCCGACGCAGTTTTCATGCATTGCCTGCCGGCGCACCGCGGTCTGGAAGTTTCCGCGGGCGTCATCGATTCGCCCCGTTCGATCATTTACGACCAGGCGGAAAATCGCCTGCACGTCCAAAAAGCCGTGCTGCACACGCTGCTGACCTAAGGAGAGTCCGTTGCCGAAGAAAGTCGTACTGGCGTATTCCGGAGGCCTTGATACCTCCATCATTATTCCTTGGCTGAAGGAGACCTACGGCGGTTGCGAGGTCATCGCTATGATCGGCGATCTGGGCCAGCAGGAAGATCTCGATGCCGCCTACAAGAAAGCGCTGGCGACCGGAGCGAGCGCGGCCTACATCGAGGACCTGCGCGAGGAATTCATCACCGGCTATATCTGGCCTACCCTGCGCGCCGGAGCCGTTTACGAGCACAAATACTTGCTAGGCACTTCCTTTGCGCGGCCCTTGCTGGCGAAACGGCAGGTCGAGATCGCGAAAAAGATCGGTGCCGATGCGCTCGCCCACGGCTGCACGGGCAAGGGCAACGACCAGGTCCGCTTCGAGCTGGCCGCGAAAGCGCTTGCGCCCGAGCTGCAAATCATCGCACCCTGGCGCGAATGGAAGATCAACTCGCGCGAAGACGCCATCGAATACGCGCGTTCGCACAACATTCCCATCGATCAAACGAAAAAAGACATCTACAGCCGCGACCGCAACATCTGGCACCTGAGCCACGAAGGCGGGGTCCTGGAAGATCCCGCAAACGCGCCCGAAGAGGCCATGTGGAAGTGGATTGTCTCGCCCGCCAAGGCGCCCGATCAGCCCACGACCGTTGAAATCGGCTTCGAATCCGGCAATCCTGTCTCCGTAAACGGGCAGAAGGTCGCGCCACTTGCGCTGCTCGACAGATTGAACGAAATCGCCGCCGCCAACGGTGTCGGCCGCATGGACATTGTCGAAAACCGCCTGGTGGGCATGAAATCCCGCGGCGCGTACGAAACTCCTGGTGGCACGCTGCTGGTCACCGCGCATCGCGAGCTCGAATCGCTGTGCCTTGACCGCGAAACGCTGCACTACCAGCAGATTTTGGCGCTGCGCTACGCCGAGATGGTCTACTACGGCATGTGGTTCACGCCGCTCCGCGAGGCACTGGACGCATTCTTCGCCAAATCGCAGGAGCGCGTCACGGGTTCGGTCGGCCTTTCGCTTTTCAAGGGCAACTGCAGCGCCACTTCGCGCAAATCCCGCTATTCGCTCTATCGCGCCGGCCTCGCCAGCTTCAGCATGACCGGCTACAACCCGAAGGACGCCGAGGGCTTCATCAACCTTTTCGCCCTGCCTATCACGGTTCCGCTCGAGGCCGCGGTGAGATGAGCGCCGGCGACGGCCAGAAAATGTGGGGCGGCCGATTCGAGCGCGCCCCCGACGCATCGTTTTATGAATTCGAGCGCTCCTGGCATTTCGACCGACGCATGCTGCCGCAGGAGCTTGCCCTCGATCGCGCCTGGGCTCGCGCCATCGCAGCCGCCGGGATTCTGACGGACGACGAGGCGAGCCGCATCGTCGAGGCGCTCGACGAAATCGAAGCCCGCGCCAAGACCGACTCGGCATGGCTCGACGCTTCGACCGCCGAAGACGTGCACCATTTCGCCGAATCCGCGCTGATTGAGAAACTGGGCCCGCTCGGTGCGAAGCTTCACACCGGCCGCAGCCGCAACGAAATGGTCGCGACCGAGTTCCGCATGTACGTGAAGGATGCCGTGCGCGAGCTGCGTGCCACGCTTGGCTTTCTCACTCGCGCCGTCGCTACGCAAGCGAAGCAGAATCTGGGCATTCCCATGCCCGGCATGACCCACATGCAGCACGCGCAGCCGCTGCTGCTCTCGCACTGGCTATTGGCGCACGGCGAAGCCTTTTACCGCGATGCCGGCCGACTCGCCGCAGCCACCGTCAGCGCGGATGTGTGCGCGCTTGGTTCCGGCGCGCTCGCCGGCTCCGCGTTTCCGATCGACCGCAAAACGCTCGCCAGCGATCTGGGCTTTTCGCGCATCTCCGCGAACAGTCTGGACGCCGTCAGCGACCGCGACTTCGCTATTGAATTCCTTTCCGCGCTGGCCACCATCGCGATGCACCTCTCCCGCCTGAGCGAGGACATGATTCTGTTCGCCTCCACCGAATTCGGCTTTGTCGAGCTACCCGATGAATATTCGACCGGCAGCAGCCTGATGCCGCAGAAGAAAAATCCGGACTCATGGGAGCTGATCCGCGGCAAGACCGGACGCATCTACGGCGCCCTTTTCGCGCTGCTCACGACGATGAAGGGCCTGCCCTCGAGCTATCAGCGTGATTTGCAGGAGGACAAAGAGCCGCTTTTCGCGGCGCGCGATCAGGCGCTCGCCATGGTGAAAATCGCGGCCGCCGCGCTCGCCGCCACCAAATTTCGCGAAGCCCGCCTTCGCGAGGCGTCTCAGAGTCCGGCGCTCGTCGCCACTGAGGTCGCCGACTACCTCGTCGCGCAGGGCATCCCATTTCGGGATGCGCACGAGATCGTTGGCAAAGTCTTCCGCGCGTGCGAACAGGAAGGGAAATCGATCCGCGAAATGCCGCTCGACAAACTCGCGGTATTTTCACCTGCATTCGGCCGCGATCTTTCGACCGTGCTGACGCTTGAATCTGCGCTGGCCCGCCGTGGCGTTGCCGGCGGCACGGCCCTTGGCGCCGTCCGCGCCGCGCTTGAAGATTTCAGCGCACGTGTAGCCGCACTCGAGGCAAAGCCGTGAATCCGCACCTTTCCGCATCGGACATTCCCGGCGGATTCACCTTCGCGGCTACCCACTGCGGCATCAAGCGCTCGCGCCTCGATCTCGGCATTCTGGTCAGCGACACGCTGGCAACGACCGCAGCCATGTTCACCACGAATCAGATCGTTGCCGCGCCCGTGATCGCGTCGCGCGAGCACCTGCGCCAATCGCGCGGCCGGATGCGCGGCATCATCGTTAATTCTGGCAACGCCAACTGCTGTACGAAACAGGACGGCTATCCAGCCTCGGTCGCGACGGCCGAGAAGCTCGCAGTCGAGCTTGGGGGTATCGATCCGTCCCAGATTATCGTCTGCTCCACCGGCGTGATCGGCGCACCGCTGCGCGTGGAAAAAATTCTCGCTGCGGTCCCGCATATTGCGCTAGCCCGCAGCGCGGAGCCCGGCGCGTATGAAGAATTCGCGCGCTCGATCATGACGACCGATACCCGCCCCAAATGGGCCGCCGCGAAATGCCGCATAGGCGGAAAGCAGGTCCGCCTGCTCGGCTGCGCAAAAGGCTCGGGCATGATCGAGCCGAACATGGCCACCATGCTCGCGTTCATCGCCACGGACGCCGCCATCTCGCAGCCGCTGCTTAACCGTGCCCTGCGAGCCTCCGTGGGCCGCACGTTCAATTCAATCACCGTCGACGGCGACACATCGACGAACGACACCGTCGCGGTCCTCGCCAATGGCCACGCCGGCGCCCGCGAAATCCGCGGCTCGTCCGCTCCGGATTACAAGGCATTCGTCGGCGCGCTGGATAGCGTCTGCACGTCGCTTGCGCTCGCGATCGTCGACGATGGCGAAGGCGCGCAGCGCACGATCGAAATCGAAGTCCGCGGCGCCGCATCGGAAAAGACCGCTCGCCAGATCGCCAAGACCATCGCCAATTCGCCGCTGGTGAAGACGGCGTTCGCCGGTGCCGATCCCAACTGGGGCCGCATCCTCGCCGCTGCCGGCCGCTCCGGAGTGAAATTCGACCCCGGCCGGGTCAATATCTCAATCGCCGGCGCCACCGTCTGCCGCCGCGGTTGCGAGCATCCCTTCGACGAGCGCGCCGTTCACCAGAAAATGCTCGCGAAACATGTCCCCGTCCGCGTGGACCTCGACGCCGGCAGCGCCTCCGCCCGCGTCTGGACCTGCGACTTCACCATCGAGTACGTCCACATCAATTCCAGCTACCGCACCTAGCGTCACCGGCGCGCCCGGACCCGCGCGCATATTGAGTCCAGGCGTTCCGCCGGGCGCCACGGTTGACTGTGCGCCCCTGTTGCGAGCAAGATGTGCCTGTCGCTGGGGTGCTCGCTTCCGTCCGAGGGGAATAGTCGCGCCGATGGACGCCCGTGGACCGAGATCCTGCTTCTTCAGCCTAGCTGTAAGCGTCCGCTCGCACGCATGCGGGCGCCGGGGGGAGATGAACGTGAAGAAATTGTACGTGGGCAATCTGTCGTTCAAGGCTACTGAAGAGGATGTGCAGGGACTTTTTACGGAGACAGGCGTGCAACCGGATTCACTCACTCTCCTTCGCGATCGCTTTACCGGGCAGCCGCGCGGTTTTGGATTCGCGGAGATCAAGGACGACGCCGAAGCTGAGAAAGTAATCGCCGCGCTCAACGGTCGGGAGTTTATGGGGCGCGCGCTGGTGGTTAACGAAGCGCGGCCGCAGCGGGAAGGCGGAGGCGGTGGCGGCGGTCGAGGCGGTCATGGCGGCGGTGGGGGTGGAGGACGCGGAGGCCACGGCGGTGGCGGCGGCCGGGGCGGTCACGGCGGCGGCGGACGCGATCGCGGCGGATACGGGCGCGACAGGTAACGATCAGTTTCGGGTCCGACGAAAGTAACGTTGCCTGCGGTCCCCCGCGGCGGATGGCCGTCGGATGTTTGGTATGGCGGCGGCCACTGTGCTCACCTCATTTCGGGTGCGCTTGCTTGCGCCGCGTGCCGGCGAAGCTTGCTTGCTCAACACCTCGCGTCACGCCAGGGCCGCGCGACTATCATCCACGGGCACAACCGCCTGCGGCTCGCTCGCCTCGACGCGTCCGCCTGCGAAAACAAACTTTTCCAGCGTCGCGCCGCGGGCCCCCTGCATCACCAGCCCGGGAACATCCAGATTCGCCTCGGCGCGATCCAGCTCTTCCGGACTCGCACTCAGCTCCGGTGAACGCGGCATAAAGACCGGGCAGCAATCGTGGAACGGCTCGGACGAAATTTCATACGTTCCGATCTTTTTCGCCGTCGCGAGAATATCCACCTTGTCGGTGCCGATCAGCGGACGGAACACCGGCATGCGCGCTACCGCGTCCACCGCCGCCAGGTTCCGCAGCGTTTGCGACGCAACCTGCGCCAGACTATCTCCGGTCAGCAGCGCCAGCGAGCGGTCCCTCCGCGCAAAGGCCTCTGCAATCCGCAACATCATCCGCCGGTAGAGCAGAATCCGCACCCCCTCCGGCGCCGCCCGCACGATTTCGCGCTGGATCGCCTCAAACGGCACGCGGTAGAGCTTTGCCTGAAACTGATACGGCGTCAGCACGCGCGCCAGTCCGCTCGCAATATGCAGCGACGATTCACCCGGCCGCGCCCCCGTGCCGTAAAAATGCACGAAGCTCAGATGCGCCCCTCGCTTCATCATCTGGTACGCCGCTACCGCGGAATCGAATCCGCCCGACAGCAGGCACGTTATCCGACCCGCAGTGTTCGCCGGCAAGCCGCCGATGCCGGGAATCTTTCGCGCGTACACCAACAGCGGTCCGGGCGTGACCTCGATGTGGCAGGTCACGGCGGGATCCTTCAGTTGCACGCGCACCTCGCGCCCGGCCGCACGGAACCGGTCGAGGAGAAACCGCCCCACGATTTTCTCGATTTCCATCGACGTCGGCGGAAACGATTTGTCGCTCCGCTTGGCCCGTACAGCGAATGATTTAAATTCCAGCCCTTGGATCTCGTCCCAGGCCGCGGTGCACAAATCCTCAATCGCACGCGCGACCGGACGCGCAACGGCGTAGTAAGCCACTCCCGGAATACGCTCCAGACGCTTTACGGCTTCCTCGAGCGGCGCTCCGTCGCCCAGACGCACGATGTAGCGGTCGCCTGGCTGCTCAATGCGCTCCACCGGGATTCCCTGGAGGCTCTGCCGCAGCGCCGTGTGCAGCTTTCCCAGAAAAAAACGGCGGTTTCCGCCTTTGAGCCACAGTTCGTGATAGTGAACGACGATGACGGGATTCGTCATGCTGTTTTCTCGCGATTCAAACAAGCGCGTAACAACGCGCCCATACCCTGCCGAAATTATAGCAGCGGCAGCCGATAGCGTGTAGCCACGCAGCGCCGCGACACGCGTTTTGCACAGCCGCCGCCCCGGTGATGCCTAAAATGCACTAACCGAATGGACAAGGGCCCCACGGAACTGCGACTTTCGAAGGCCCGCGGGGTTAGGATTTGACACGCTCCTGCGCGGGCGGGAATTTGGACTGTGGCGCTAAAAGTCGCTATCGAAAAGCGCTCACGCCGCATCCAATCAGGTGCCATAGAGCGTACTGAGGAAGAGAGGCTGCGATGTGGAACCGTCGGGATTGGGATGATTTCTTCGATATTGTGACGAAGCGTTCGCGCATGCAGCGGCCGCCGCGCCCGCTCGATCGTTCACAACGCAACCGCCTCGTGCCTGTCGAGGGCTACAGCCTCGCCGAGCTCGATGATGCGGGCCTGAGCATCGAACAAGCCGAAACCCTTGGTCTGCCCGTCGACGCCGGCCGCATTGGGTCTTATGGCCCCAACATCACCACCCTGCGCGAATACATCCGGGCTACCCGCACGCGCTTCTAGTAGCGCCGGCCTCCCGCCGGCGCCTTTCTGACGATACATCTGGGCACGTATTTTTAGGGTGGCTCCGCCCGGATTTCGTTCCCGCAACAGCGCTCGGCGCGATCGGATCAATCAAACCTTTAACGCCATTCGCGAATCATCTATGCATCGAATCAGCTTTTCACCGGCGATCATTTCGCGCCGATTTCCGGTTGCGGCTCGTTGCGCAAACTCGTAACTTAGACACTCATTTCTTGCTGAAGGACGGCTCTGTGCGTAAGAAGATTCGCGTCGTGCAATTCGGCGTCGGCCCCATCGGCGCTTCCATCCTCCGCCTGATGCGGCAGAAACATTCGCTTGAAATCGTCGGCGCCATCGACAACGACCCGGCGAAAGCCGGCCGCGACATCGGCGAAATCGCCGGAGCCAAGGAAGGGCCATGGGGCATCGCCGTCTCCCCCTCTCCTGCAAGCGTCCTTGCCAAGCTCGTCGACGTGGTCGTGCACACTACCTCTTCCTACCTACCCAACGTGATGGACGAGTTGCTCGCTTGCATCGCCGCGGGCAGCTGCGTGGTTTCCACCTGCGAGGAGCTGGCATACCCGTTTCGCAAACATCCCGAGCTTTCCGCAAAGCTCGACGCCGCCGCCAAAGAGGAAGGGGTCGCGATCGTAGGTACCGGCGTGAATCCCGGCTTCGTGATGGACAAGCTCCTACTCGTGCTTTCCGCGGCGGCGCAGCGCGTCGATTTCGCCAAAGCCACGCGCATCGTCGACGCCTCCAAGCGCCGACTCCCGCTTCAGGAGAAAATCGGCGCGGGCATGACGCCGGAAGAATTCCGCGCAGAAGTCGCGGCCGGCATCATCAAGCATCACGGCTTACCGGAATCAATCGCCCTGGTTGCCGACGGCCTCGGCTTCGCGCTCGACGAAATCACCGAAACGATCGAGCCTGTAATTGCCACGGAAACGGTGAAAACGGAATTTCTCGAAGTCTCTCCCGGACAAGTCGCCGGAGTGCATCAAATCGCGCGCGGAATCTGGGAAGGTGAGGACAAAATCTTCATGGAGCTTCAAATGTACGTGGGAGCGAAGCAGCCGGCGGACACCGTCGAAGTGCGCGGCGAGCCCAACCTCACCATGACGATTCCCGGCGGTACGCACGGTGATATCGCCACTGCCTCGGTAGCCGTCAACGCAATCCCCGCAATTCTCGCCGCTCCAGCGGGCCTGCGCACAGTCGGCGACCTGGCCCTGAAGATCCTCCCGCCGAATATCGCTTTGTAGGGACGTGGAAGCGCCCAGATGAACGGCTGTTGCAGGCAGCACCTGAAACAATCATGGAAGGAAGAAGGTAGAAACAGCTTTAGCTGCCGGAAATCCCGACCGCAGCCAATCGGGGCGACGCTAACGACATTCTAGATTCTAGGCCGCCGCCGGGAAGCTATGCGCAACGGGGGGGACACTCAGCACCGGGGGCGGAGCCAAAACCGCCGGCTTTGCATTTGGCTTGGTCGCAGCACCCGCCGCAGGAGTGGTCGACGCCATCGCCGGCCGCGCCTTGAGCATGAACTTCACTCCGCGCCTGGCGTTCTCGTCGACGGACTTTTGCACGTCGACCTGATCGAGTGCGATCTGGCTCTCGCCGCCATATTTCACCGTGTAGTGAAATTGCCCGCCGTCCAGCCAGTAATCGTTCGCCACCAGCATCGTTCCGTCTTTGAGATACACCAGAACGGTCGGCGCCGAAATTGCCACATTGGCCGTGACCGGGTTGTTGTCCTGGGCTTCAACCGCCAAAGGCGTGCCGGGTTCAGCGTTCGTATACCCGTTGTTGGAGTAAGGGCCGTACGTCGAGTCGTTGTTTTCAGGCGCACCCGCCGGTGCATTGGACGGGCCACCGTATGGCGGGTCATACGGACCATTGTCGTAAGCCGGGTAGGAACCGGGCCAATCCCCATAAGGCGGGTAGGCGTAGGGCGGGTACCAAGCGTAGCTCGGTCCCCACCACCATGGGTTCCACCATCCACCCCACCCGAAGCCTAGACCCCAGCCAAGGCCAAATCCCCATCCGAAACCGCAGCCCCAGCATCCGCCGCGCCAGCCAAAGCCTCCGAACCCACCACGCCCGCCGCCGAATCCGTGATTCCAACCGAAACCGCCCCGATCGAATCCGCCGCCGCGCGAGAACGTAGCATTTCCGAACGCGCCGCCTCCATTGAAGCGCGACCCGAGCGAAGTGCCCGTGCCGCCGCGTCCGGCGAACGTCGATCCCGTTGAGCCGAATCCGCGCGAACTCGACGCGAAGCTCCGCGTATTCGAACCGCTGAAGCCGCGCGAAGTCGACCCGCCGGCGAATGACCGCGAGGTCGAGCTAAATCCATGCGATGCGGAGCTGCCTCCGAGGCGCGATGAGCCGACTGCGTTGCCTCCGGCACTGCGGCTGCCGCCGAAGGAGTGCCACGCGCCGTCCGCACGCGCTGAATTCGTCGCGCCGCCGCGCGAACCGCCGAAACTCTGGCCGCGGCTGCCTCCCGCCGCTGCTCCCGAGCGCGCGCCGCCGCTGCCGAAGGAGTGCCAGTTGCCATCCGCAATCGCCGCGTGCGCACTGCTCGAGCGTCCCGCGCCGCTGCTTCCAAATCCGCGTCCCGCGCCACCTACCCGCGCGTTGGACGATGAGCCACCTCTTGCGCCGCCGAACGAGCCGCCGCGCGAACCACCGAATGATCCCCCGCGAGAACCTCCGAAGGAACTGCCGCCACGGAAGTTGCCGTGAGAGCCTCCGCCCCCGCCGTGGAAGCCGCCTCCGCCGCCATGAGATCCCCCACCGCCAGAGTGGCCGCCACCACCGCCGTGCCCGCCGCCGCGCGCCAGTGCCGCATTCGGCCCGCACGCCAACGCGATGGCCGCCACAAATGTCATCGAAATTTTCGAGAGGGTGGATACTTTCATGTCAGCTCCCTTTTCCCATCGCCGGCGGCTCAGCCCCCAAGCATCGCAAAAGCGCACTCCCCATCCCGGCGCACGAACCCAACAAGCTTTCCCACACCACATTGGATGCAGCCCCAATGCCAATCTGTTCATTCGATGCAAGCTAAGTAACAAACCTCGATTCAATAACTTGCGGACACAGAGAACGACTCCAAGGGATCTTCGCATCGCCAAGCGGTGGTGCTTTTCACGCGCCACTGGTGCATTTCAACCAGTTTCGATTGGCTTGACCTAACGGTGGGCTATTTCGATTTTCGTCTCAATCCAACCAGGAAAGACAGCGCGCCGAAGAGCGCGACATTCACGGACACTGCGATCGCATAGACCGTCCAGAACGGCCAATCGGTGCCGGCGTGGCCGAGCTTCGAGAAGGGCCACGCGACCAGCGTCCCTGGCAGCAGCACCAGGAGCGAAAGGCCCCAACCAATCGGGTCTTGCAACCAATAGAGGCCGCCCAGCCCGCCGGCAGCACCGACGAACTGCACCAGACCGAATATCCGCCAGTATCGAGGCTTCATGGCCTCCAGGCCGCGCTTTCTCCCTCACCCGTTCGCAAAATTACCGGTCCGAATATTGGCTAATGCTTCCAATATCGGACCACCGCGGAAAAATCCGGGTCGTCTTTGGACGAACCCAGCACCGCGGAATAAGTCTCATACGCTGCGGCTCCGCACGGCAGGTCCACGCCCCGCTCGCGCGCCAGCTCCAGCGCCAGACGCACATCCTTGTGCATCAGGCGTAGCGGAAAACTTGCCGGAAATTCGCCCTTCACCATCATTGGCGCTTTCACGTCGAGCACGCCCGAGCGGGCCATGCTCGACTGGAACACTTCCATCAATTTCTCGGCGGGCACCCCTGCGGACGTCACAAGCGCCAAGCTTTCCGCAAACGCATCCACCTGCAACGCGAGCAACAGGTTCATTCCCAGCTTCACAGTCTGCCCAGCGCCGTTCGGACCGAGCAGCGGAAATTTCTTTCCCATCGCTTCGAACACGGGCTTTACGCGCTCGAGCACTTCCGCGTCGCCGCCGACCATGAACACCAGCTCGCCCTTCTTCGCACCCCACGTCCCGCCCGTCACCGGCGCGTCCAGAAAATCGACGCCGCGCTCGGCGCACGCCGCCGCCACGCGTCGCGCCAGATCCGGAGACACGGTGCTCGAATCGATCAGCGTGGTGCCGCGGCGTAGCGCCGCAAGCGCTCCCGAATCCGCGCCCTTCGCGCCGAAGAGCACTTCCTGAAGCGCCGCCGGATCGCTGACGATTGTGATCAGCACATCCACCTGCTCGGCCACGCCACGCGGGCCGGTCGCTAGCTTCGCGCCCGCCGCTACGAGTTCTTCCGCTTTCGACTTCGTTCGGTTCCACACAACCAGCGGAAAGCCCGACCTAAGCAGATTCAGCCCCATCGGCCCGCCCATCAGCCCCAATCCGATCAGTCCTACTGTTGGTTTCATGACACTCCTCGCTACGAGTTCAACTGCAAGACAGATGCTCCGCTCAACATGACAGGCGCGGTCTAAATCAGCGCGAATTCCACGCGATGGCGAATCGGATCGATCCGCTCGGCACGCACCTGCACGCGGTCGCCGAGGTGAAACGTCTTCTGCGCCGCTCCGCCGCCCCGCCGGCTCCCGCGATGCGGCTCGGTGACGATGGTATGATCGCGCTCACGAAAGACGCAGCGCTGCCCGGTCGATTCCTCCAGGCGGTCGATGCTCACCAGCCCTTCGACGAAAATCTCTGTAAGCTCCACGAAAAATCCGAACTTCTGCACCGAAACGATCAGCGCGTCGTACTCTTCGCCAAGATGGCTTTCCATGAATTGCGCCGTCTTCCATTCCATAAGCTCGCGCTCGGCAGCTTCGGCGCGCCGCTCGGCCTCCGAGCTTTCCGAAGCAATGCCTTCGAGCTCCACACGGCGATACGGACCGAGAGCGGCGACAGTCTGGTCCTGCCCCGGCTTCGCATTCGGGTTCGCCATGCGCACGGGTGCGATATCCGGATTTTCAAGCGCCCATTTCAGCGCGCGATGCACGATCAGATCCGGATAGCGGCGAATCGGCGAAGTGAAATGCGTGTATTCCTGCGCGGCCAGCGCGAAATGGCCCAACAAATCGGCGGAATAGCGCGCCTGCTTCAGCGAACGCAGCATGAGGTAGGAAAGAATGCGCTCCTCCGGCTTACCGGCAATCTTCGCCGTCAGCCGCTGATAGTGCTGCGGCGTAATGTTTACTTCGTCGGATGCAGGCAGGGTGACGCTCATCGGCCGCATTCTGCCGCGGCCGCCTCGGTTTTTCTCACCCCGATCCTGCCGCGCTTGGGGGCGTACCAATCCGTGCCGCACGGCCACGCGGCGCTCGGCAAGATCGTCCACGCCCAGCGAATAGCCGAACGCCTGCGCCAGCTCCTCGAACTCCAGCACGCGTTTCGGATCCGGCTTCTCGTGCACGCGGTGCAGCGACGCGACACCTCGCCGGTCGAGATACCCCGCAACGGCTTCGTTCGCCGCCAGCATGAATTCCTCGATCAGTCGATGGGCCCAATTGCGCTCGCTGCGCACGATGCTCTGCATACGGCCGGATTCGTCGAATTCGATCACCGGCTCCGGCAGATCAAAATCGATCGAGCCGCGCTCCACGCGGCGGCGATTGAGCGCCAGCGCCAGCTCTTTCATGCTCTTGAAGTTTTCGACCAGGGGCGCGTAGCGCGCGGTCATCTGCGCATCGCCTTCCAGCACTTTGTTAACGTTTGTGTAGGTCATGCGCTCGACCGAACGGATCACACCGGCCGTGAAATCGGAGCCGACCATTTTGCCGCTCGCGTCTATTTCCATGATGGCACTCATCACCAGGCGATCGACCTTCGGATTCAGCGAGCAGATGCCGTTGGAAAGCTCCTCCGGCAGCATGGGAACGGCGCGATTCGGGAAATAGACGGAGGTACCGCGCAGGCGCGCTTCGCGATCGAGTGGCGAATCACGCTTCACGTAATGCGCCACGTCCGCGATGTGCACTTGCAGCTCGAAGTGGCCGTTCGGGAGCGGCCGCACGTACACGGCGTCGTCGAAATCGCGCGCGGTTTCGCCGTCGATGGTTACGATCGGCAAATTGCGGAAATCGCGGCGCCCGACGAGGTCCGATTCCGGCACCTGCTGCTCGGTTGAGCGCGCTTGCGCCAGAACTTCGTCCGGAAAAACGTGCGGCAGGTGATGCTTGCGGATGATGATCTCGACGTCGACGCCGATTTCGCCCGGTCGGCCGAGAATTTCGATCACGCGCCCGGACGGCGCGAGGCCGCCTCTTGGATAGCGGGTGATTTCGACGTTCACCACGGCTCCATCCAGTTCCGACAGCCGCGTGCGCCGCATCGACGCCGGGGCGCCCTGCGGATCGGCTCCGAGCTTCTGCCGCAATTCGGGCGTGAGCTCGTCGCCCGGAGGAATCGCGACTTCGTGTGGAATGCGCGTGTCGTAGGGCAGCACCACATTGCCGTGTGTGCCGTAGCGGAAAAGCCCCACGATGGAGACGTGTTCGCGCTCAACGATTTGAACCACGCGGCCTTCCGCCCGTCCGTCGGCCCGCCGCCGCTCAACGCGCGCGAGGACGTGATCACCGTTCATCGCATCGCCCAACCCGTCGCGGCCGATGAACAGATCGCCGTCGACACGCGGAATCGGGTGATCGGGCACCAGGAAACCGTAGCCATCTCGGTGCGCCACGATGCGCCCGGCGATCAGATTCGGATCACGCGCCCGGGCCGGCTGCGGCGAAACCACTCTCCCAGCGGGAGCCTGCGCGGCGACGCGGCGCGAAGCTGGCTCCGCCGCGGCTTGCGGCGACGTTCGCTCGGCCGGTGCGCGATGGGGACTCGCTCGCGGCGAATTGCCCTGCTCGGACAAGCGGTAACGCCCGCCGTAGAGTTCCTCGATGTCGCCGCTGCGCTTGAGCTGCTTGATCACACGCGGAAGATAGCGGCGCCCGCGATGATTCAAATCCATACCGTGCGCAATCTGGCGGATGCTGGCCGCGTCGGTAAGCGTCGCGAGGTGCGCGATTACTTCCGCGGAGCTGACGTTTGGATCGCGGGGCGGCTGATTCTCGATGGTGTGCTGGCGTCTCATGCAGGAGCTGGTTGGCTCACGAGTAGGCTAACGGAATTGCAGCCTGGTAGCAAAACTCAAAGGCGGAGGCCTCACGAATCACTCGGGCTGCGGCTCGACCGTGTTGAAATCGAGCAGCACGATCTTGCCGTCGCTCTCGCGTTCGAGCACGGGCGCGTAGTCGCCCAGCAGCTCCCTTCGCCACCAGAGCCCTTGCTCGCGCTTTGTCTTCATGTCAGTGAACCAGTAGCGATACAGTACCGCGCGGACCTGCTTCGGCGGCGCTCCCGCGAATGGATTTGCGGCAAACAGCTGCAGAACGTCCGGCTGGTTCAGCAGCAGCTGTTCCTCGGTGAACAGAACGAAGCGATATTGCCGCCACGTGCCCAGCGATGCGAACCACAGGTTCCATTCAAACCGCGGCTGATACGGCGCATAAATCCCCGGCGGCCGATTCAGTCCCTGCGGCTTGTAGCGGAAGGGATACGGAGTCCACTCGATTCCATTGGACGAACCCTGGAATTCGATTTCGTAGCGCTCGTGCGTCATGCTCTCGAACAATCCGTAGCGATTCGCGATACGGAGGGGATCGAGGGCCGTGACGGGCTTTTCCGGAATCGGCACGGCGGGCTCGAATTTCCAGATCAGCAGCGCGGTGGTCGCGTAGAACACCCAGCCGAGAAAGATGCCCGCAATCAACATGCGCACGGGCCGGAGCTGTTCGCGCCAGTGCGCGCGCGGTCCGGGAACCGCGACCGGCTTGCGATCGATCAGTTTTTTCACGCGTGCTGGCAAAACCCATTCGAGCACGCGATCGTCGAGCAGCAGAATGCCCAGCGAAAGCACCAGATAATTCAGAAATGCATAGTTCGCAGTGAAGATGATGCCGAGCTCGAACGGCGTGATGATGCAGAAGCAAATGATCCGAAATCGCCGCGGCAGAAATACCATCCAGACGATCACGAGCTCGATTGCGAACGTAAGAATCACCGTCAACGCGTGAAACCAGTGCGGCAGATGCTGCATGTACCAGCCGATCCAGGTGGGCAGCGGGCCGTTCTGGTAGTAGTCGTTCATGGCCGAAAAATCTCGCCACGAAGGGTCGCCACCGAGCAGTTTGCCCGCGCCGGATTCGAAATAGATGCGGAACCATTCCCACCGAAGCAGATAGAGGCTGGCGCGGGACGGCGGATTTTCGCGGCCGAGGCCCGGCAGGAATCCCGGCGGCGCAAAAAACAGGCTGATGAATCCAGCCTCGAGCAGCATGCCGTCGGACTGATAACTCGAAAAATCCTGCGATGAACTGATGAATGACAAAAAGCAAACGAAACAGACGACGAGCGACGCGCGGGGCCAGATGTTGAACAACAGCATCAGTGACGCGATCGCGCCGATCCAACAGACCAGCATCAGCGCGCCGTCGCTCGAACCGAACCAGAAGAGCGAAGGCGCATACCAGAATCGCCAGCCGTGCAGCGCCGCCGCGACGGCCTGCAAGAAATCGCTCGCGGGCAGAATTCCGTGAGGCCCGATAAGGGCCTTGATCTGAAATAGGAGGGAGTAGAACGCGGAAAAATACCAGAGCGCGAGCGAACGAAGGAAAATCCAGCGTGCCCGGATGTGCCCGGGGCGCTCCTCCGTCGGGTGTTCAGGCCCGAGAAGCCAGTTCGTCAGTTGCGCGATCCGCTCGAACATCGCCCGCGATTATACAGAAGGGATTGGCGTGCAACGCGGTATCGGCATTTCCAGCAAAATCTGCGTTAGGCGGAATCAGGCGGGGCCAGGGTCGGCAGGCGAAACTTCACCAAACTCGAAACCGCCGGGACGCCGTCGAGCGTCTGGCGGCCTTCGGTCAGCTCGATCAGGAATTCCTGCACGTTGAATCGGTGACCGTTGCGAAGATGCGCGAGCTTGCCGGCTTCGTGGAGCCGCAGGTAGCTGCCATCGGGCTGGAGGATGCGCGTTTTCAAGTTGTCTGCCAGATACGGCGTGATGACCTCGGAAAAAATCTGATGGCACAGCGTCGGGTCCTTGATCCGGAAAATCACTTCGACGCGCTCGTAAATATTGCGCTGCATCCAATCGGCGCTGCCGAGGAAGAGCTCCGTCTTGCCGCCATTACCGAAGACGAAAATACGGCTGTGCTCGAGAAACCGCCCGATCACGCTGCGCACTCGAATCCGGCTGCTGAGGCCGCGCACGCCCGGCCGCAGAGCGCACGCCCCGCGCACGATCAGCTCGGTTTGCACGCCCGCCTGCGACGACCGGTAGAGCGCCTGGATGATTTTTTCGTCGAGCAGCGAATTGAATTTCGCGAAAATGAAAGCCGGTCGCCCAGCCTTGGCGTGCTCCGTTTCGCGTTCGATCAGGCCCAGGAAGTTCTTGCCCAGATTCAGCGGCGCAACGAACAGCGGCGAGTATTGCGACCGCTCCGAATGCGCCGTCAGGTAGTTGAACACGTGATGCACGGCGGATGTAAGCCGCGCGTCGCTCGTGAGCAGGCTCAGATCGGTATAAAACCGCGCCGTGGACGGATTGTAATTCCCCGTGCCCAGATGCGCGTAGCGCCGAATCTGGCCGTCGGGCTCGCGCCGCGCCACCAGGGCCAGCTTGCAATGCGTCTTCAGCCCGACCACGCCGTGAAATACTTGCACACCCGCTTCCTGCAGGTTGCGCGCCCAGCGAATGTTGGAGGCTTCGTCGAACCGCGCCTTTAGCTCCACGACCACCGCGACTTCCTTTCGCCCCGCCGCATCGATCAGCGCGCGCACGATCGGCGAATTCTCACTCGTGCGATAGAGGGTTTGCTTGATCGAAAGCACGTCCGGATCCTGCGCGGCGCTTTCGATGAATCGCACCACGGTCGAATACGAATCGTACGGATGATGCAGCAGCAAGTTGCGCTTGCGCAGCAGTTCAAACACCGAGGAAGCTCCAGGCTTCAAATTCACCTCGCGCGGTAGAAATGCGCGGTATTTCAAATCCGGCCGCGGGGTCAGCTCGTAAAGATTCATGAGCCGCGAGAGATTGACCGGGCCATCGACGCGATAGACTTGCGAGGGAGAGAGCCGGAAATTCGCCTGCAGCCGCTCGACAATTTCCTGGTTCGCGCCCGCTTCGATTTCCAGGCGCACCGCCGATCCCTTCCTGCGCCGGTGGATCTGCAGGTCGACCGACTCAAGCAGGCTGCGCGATTCCTCCTCCTCCAGGTAAAGGTTGCTGTTGCGCGTCACTCGAAACGCCGCGGCCGAAAGAATTTCGTAGCCGTGATAGAGCCGGTCAGCAAACGCGTGCACCACATCGTGCAGAAACACGAATTCGATGCTGTCCTTGGGCGACGGTAACCGCACCAGCCGCGGCAGCGCGCGCGGCACGGTGACCACTCCCAAATAAATTTGGGACCCGCGCCGTTTTTGTTTCAGCAGAAACGCCAGGCAGAGCGCTTTGTTAAGCACGTGCGGAAACGGATGCGCCGGATCGACCGTGACGGGCGTCAGCAGAGGCTCGACCGTCTTCTCGTAGAACTGCTCGATATATTCGTGGGCCTCCGGGCGCAGCTCGCCGCGCCCCAGCACACGAACCGCCTCTTTGTGGAGTGCGGGGACCAGCTCATCCTGCCAGCATTCGTACTGCTCGCCGACAGACGCTTGAATCTTCTCGGTAAGCTCGGCGAGCGATTGATCGGGTGTGCGGCCGTCGGCGCTTAACTCGCGATTGCCGTGCTCGGCCTGTTGCATCAGCGCGGCGAGCCGGACCTCGACGTATTCATCCAGGTTGCTCGCGGTGATCGCCAGGAATTTCACGCGCTCCAAGAGCGGGTTGGACGAATCATGCGCCTCGTCGAGGACCCGCTTGTTAAATTCCATCCAGGAAAGGTGGCGATTAAAGAATCGCTCGGCGTCGGGAATGACTTTTTGACTCATGCTCGCCTGTGGGAGGCGCGCCAGAGTATCGCCTGAATATTGCAGGCGTGTTACTACGTCAGGCAATCCGGCCATAGATATCTAAGTCTTTTACTTATAGCCACTTAGGAGGTTCTCGCGGGATCGGCAGGTGCCGGCGCAGATGCAAAGAGGCTTGGAACGGATTCGATGTCAGCCGCCTGCTGCAGGGCAGTCTCTACTGCGGGTATGCGGCCGACAGCGAGTGGAGGTAGGCGATGATGGCCTGCGCGTCCGCATGGTTCATGTGATAGATGTGCATGGGCTGGCGAATTGTCTCGCCATTCGGCCCGACGCCACGTTCCAGGACGTCCTCGCCCTGCTGATCGGTATATTCGCCGAAGCCGGCCAGCGGCGGCGCGTTATTGGCCCAATTCGGATTCGAGTGCACGGGCATGATCCAGATTTGCGCGCCTTGCAACCGGCGGGACTCGTCGAGATTTCCGTTCATATCGCGCGGCGTGTGGCACTCCTCGCACATGGCGACATCTTCAACCAGATAGCGGCCGCGGTCGACGTTGCTCTGCGCCGGGGCCAGTGCCGCGCTTTTCTGAGCTGCGGCAGCGGGCTTTTCTCGCGACATCAGAAGAGAGGAGGAAAACGCCGCGGCCATCACCACAGCCGCACAAACAATTACTTGTTTCCTTCGATTCATCGGATTTCAGTCCTGAGTCTTGATTAGAATCGGCTCTTTCCCGAAAGGAAAGCCCTTCACCACCGGAACGAGAAAGTATCGCAAAAACCGCAAGGGGCGTCTATTGAGTTTTTCAGTTTGTTTTACTCGAAATGAAGAGTTTTTCGACGGCGGAATGGGTGTCGGGCGTTCCGCTTTGGGACAATCGCGTGAGAGCCCAAAGCGCATGCTCGGAAATCAGCGCGTCGTCGGAGGACACCAGCCGCTCGAGCAGCCGCAGGGCGCGCGTGTGCTGTTCTTCACCGACCGCGACTCCGGAATTCCCCAGCGCCACGCACGCATTGCGCACCAGGCCGCGCCATTTCGCGCGTTTTACGGCGCTGCCTCGAAAAATCGCGCTGAATTCCTGCTGCGAAAGCGAACCCAGCCATTCGAGTTCGGGCGCCGCAAGGGATCTCCCGGCTTCGATCTCACGCGGCTGAAACGCGGGCAAGTTTGTGATCGGCGCCTTGCGATTCCATGGGCACACATCCTGGCAGATATCGCAGCCGATGACGGCGCGGCCCATTTGCGGGCGTAGTTCCTCGGGAATCGCGCCGCGCAGCTCGATGGTCAGGTAGGAAATACAGCGTCGCGCATCCAACACGTAGGGCTCGGGAAATGCCTGCGTGGGGCACGCGTCCAGGCACCGCGTGCAGCTGCCGCAGAGATCGGCAGGCGCCGTTGCGCCCGCGGCCACGGTCGGGGCGAGATCGAGCGTGGTCACGATCACACCGAGAAAGAGCCACGAACCAAGCTGCGCGTTGATCAGGAATGTGTTCTTCGCGAGCCACCCGAGCCCCGCATGCTTGGCAGCCACGCGCTCGAGAATCGGTCCCGTGTCCGTGTAGGCACGCGCCGTGAACGGCTCGGGAAACTGTCGCTCCATTTCGCCGATCAGCGATCGTAGCTTCGTCTGAGTGACGTCGTGATAATCGTCGCCCCATGCGTAGCGCGAAATCCAGCCGCGCGCCGGTCCGCCATCGGCGCCCTCTGGAAAATCGGACGACCGCGGCTGGGAATTGTAGTTCGCCGCCACCACAATCAGGCTGCGCGCTCCTTCCAGCACGCTCCGCGGATCGGCGCGGCGAGGATCGCGGAGGTAGTTCATCTCACCGGCATAACCGCGCGCGAGCCATTCCGGCAGGTGGCCGAGTTCCGGAAAAACTTCGTCCGCCGACACCGGCGCGACGCCGCACAGATCAAAGCCCTCCGCGCGCGCCCGCTCGCATATCCAGCGCGTTTTCTCTTCCGGCACCATGCTTCCATGATGCATCAGCAGTGAATCCGGGCGAAAATCTTTGTGCTACGCGAAACTGCAGAAACCTGACAGCCGGTCCGACGCCGGCTCGACAAAGAGCGTGTTTTGCTTGTAACCGCAGCGGGGGATTGCATAGAATCGCAGGGTTTGCGCGACAACGGAGAACTGATGAGCCATCGCATTGCCGCAAAAATTACGGGAGTGGCGGGCTTCGTGCCGCCGCGCGTGGTCACCAACGCGGACATGGAAAAGATGGTAGACACGACGGACGACTGGATCCGCACCCGCACGGGCATACGCGAGCGCCATTTCGCCGAACCGGGAGTAGCGTCGTCGCACCTGGGCACGGAGGCGGCAAAAAAACTGCTTGCCGCCAAGGGCGTCGGCCCCGAAGAAATCGAGATGATCGTGGTCGCCACGGTGACGCCGGACATGCTGTTTCCCGCGACCGCATGCCTGATCCAGGATCGCCTGGGAGCCAAGAAAGCTTGGGGCTTCGACCTTTCCGCCGCATGCTCGGGATATGCCTATGCACTCACGGTGGGCGCGCAGTTTGTGGGCGCCGGCTCGCACAAAAAGGTGCTGGTGATCGGGGCGGACGTGATGACATCGATCCTTGATTTCAGGGACCGCGCCACGTGCGTGCTCTTCGGAGACGGCGCTGGCGCCGTGCTACTGGAGCCGGCCACGAACGACTCCGAAGGAATCATCGATTTCCTCCACGATATCGACGGCTCGGGCGGCTGCAATCTCTACATGCCCGCCGGCGGTTCGCTGCATCCCCCGTCGCACGAGACCGTGGACAAGCGCATGCACTACGTACACCAGGAAGGGCAGCAGGTGTTCAAATACGCGGTGAAGCGCATGAGCGAGCTTGCCTGCCAGATTCTGGAACGCAACGGGCTCACGAGCCGCGATCTGGCGCTGGTGGTGCCGCACCAGGCGAACCTGCGCATCATTCGCGCCATGCAGGAACGGCTCGGAGTGGATGACTCCAAGGTCCTGGTGAATATCGACCGCTACGGAAACACGACCGCCGCCACAATTCCTCTTGGCCTGGTGGACGCCGTCGAACAGAAGCGCCTGCGCAAGGGCGATCTGGTGCTCACGATCGCGGTCGGTGCGGGTTATACCACCGGCGCCGTGCTGATGCGCTGGGCCTACTAGAAAGAACCGCGCAAGAAAGCGCCGCCTGAGAGGCTTAGTCCTCGCCGCAGGTGCTGACGCAGTTCCCGAGGATCACCAGAACCGGGTTCACATCGCCCGGCGTTGTTGATATCAGCACGATCTTCGTCGACGAAACCACGATGGACTGGCCCGTGAATCCCGGCGGCAGATTCAGTGAAACCGATCCGGTGCCGTCGGTTGTGCCGGTGCCACTCAATGTATTCGTGCCGGTGACGGCCTGACCGCCGGTGTTCCCGCCCGAAGCGCTGATGTCCTCGGTCGCCGTGATCGAATCCGTGCTCATTCCCGTGCTCGCGAGCGTCGCTACGCCCGAAAAATCAGTCGTCAGGGAAGTATTGGGCGTCGCAGTTCCCGCCACGAACGTTCCCGCGATAGACGTGGTCGTGAATCCCCCTGTCGATTGCGGCTCGAAGATTCCGAGCACGGGCGATTGCAGATTTTCCAAGATGCAGAAAGCTTCGTCGGGTCCAATCACATAGAAAACCGGAGAGATCGGCGTCACCAGAGTCGTATCGAAACGCCCGAACGAATCGTTGTTGTTCGTCGCTATCGAAATGTCGCTGCCCGTGAAACTCGCCCTGCTTCCGCCGATGTTCTCAAACAGCTGCAGCGTGAATCCCAAGCCGCCATTCGGATTCAATTGCGAGACGCCCACGAAGGGCAGATACAAGGTCTGTCCGGTAGGGATCACGCTTCCGAGCAGGCCGCCCACACTGGGCCCGGACATCGTATTGCTCGGTGTGGTGAACGGATAACCGACCTGCTGGATCATTTTCCCGACGGTCACGAACGGCGCGCTCGCGCTCAAGGAATCGGTTTCCACCACAAATGCCTCGGTCAGCAATCCACTGGTGCTCGTAATCGGATAGACGGCGAAGTCCATGGTCGAAGCCGGCGTCGCGAGGCTCATGGCGCAGCGGGCGGCTTGCTGCGAGACGCCGAATGTCCCCGAAAAGGTGGGGCTCATGGTGAACACGGTCTGCGGATCGTTGATGTCCACTTCGCCCGTATCGATATTCCCGGGCGTCGAGCTACTGGCCGGCACTTCCGCAGTAAAGCGGCCCACCATCGCCATCGGACCGGGCGTTACACCGCTGAAGTTTCCTGTCGCGCCCGAAACTCCGATTACCCAGTTCGCACCCAGCGGTCCGGCGCCCGACAACGTGCTGTTCGCGCAGGTGGCCGTGCTCTGCAGCTCGATCTGGCCCGAGCCGCGCACTCCGGTCGAGTCAAATTCAACAATGCGGCCATGCGCGCCGGTTGAGTCGATCGAGAAATCGTATGTCGGCGATCCGGCGAGAGAGGAAAAGACCAGTTGTCCGCGATTGTCGCCCGTCAGCGTGAAACTGCCCGTGAACGCACTGTTCGACGGCCCGTTCTGGATCGAATCGACGTCTTCAAACCCGCCGGAAATCTTGCTCACGCCGTCGGCCGCGAAGCTTCCCGCGACCATATACGGACCCCCGGCATTGAATCCGCTCAATTCGAACGCATAGCTTCCGCTCAGCAGGTTCGTTACCGTGATGCTCAGCTGCCCGGCCGTCGTTGTCGCGGTCATCGGTGTCGGCGTTTCGCTGTCGCTAACCTGCACCGTAAACGCGTTGAAGACACCTACCGCGGTTGGCGTTCCGGTGATCGTTCCGTTCGGATTCAACGTTAAACCATCGAGCGTACCCGCAGCGGACGTGAGCGCCCAGGTGTAGGGCGGAACGCCTCCGGTGGCCTGCAGCTGCGTCGACGGATAGGCTTGGTTCGCTACACCGTTCGGCAATGAAGTCGTGGTGATTTGCATCGGGGCTGTCGGCGCAACTGTGATGGTGATCGTATTCACTTCCGACGGAAATGCGATCGAAGTCGCCTGAATCGAAACGGTAAATTGCGCCGCGACTGCCGTCGTAGGCGCCGCATACGTCGCCGAGGTTACGCTGTTCACCGTAAACGTTCCCGGCGGCGTCGGGGCGTTCGTTCCCGGTGTGAACACCCAGGTCACGCCTTCACCCATCGTGTCCTTCGGAACCGTCGCAGTGATCGTCGTCGACTGTCCGGCACTGAGCTGCGTCGAAGTGGCGTGGAGGATGACTTTGTTGAAGTCCGACGGAATACCTGCGCAGCTCGTGCAGCTGTTGCTCTGCAAAAACATCAACATGGCCAGACAAAATATGGAAGGGATGCCCGAATTCTTCACCATCGCCACTCCTCGCATCTGTGAATCACCCTGTCGCGCCCTTGAAGGATTGTTCTTCTCATTTAGACCACAAAATCCGAGGGTTCAGATTGGAAATGACCGCCGAGAATGGCGTATCAGGCAACGTTAGGCCGTGGGAGCGGGCAAAACCGGGGCGAAAACAGGAGACCCGGCCTCACCCAGCCTTCTTCCGGCGCTCGATTTCAGGGATAATAAATGCGTAGGGAGAAGCCAAATCTGGTGGGAAAGGATCCCCCTTGCGCGCAGTCATCACAGGCGGAGCAGGATTTCTCGGGTCGCACCTCTGCGACTACTTCATCGAGAAAGGCTGGGACGTGCTTTGTCTCGACAATCTCGTCACCGGCGCCAATTCCAATATCGAGCATCTGCTCACGCATCCGCGATTCAAGTTCGCTCAGCAGGACGTTTCCAAATTCATCGATGTGTCGGGGCCCGTGGACGTCGTGATGCACTTTGCGTCTCCGGCAAGCCCGCCGGATTACCTGAAGTTCCCGATTCAGACGCTGAAGGTGGGTGCGCTTGGCACGCACAACGCGCTCGGCCTGGCGATGGCCAAAAAAGCCCGCTTCCTGCAGGCCTCCACTTCGGAATGCTACGGCGATCCGGAGGTGAGCCCACAGCCGGAAAGCTACTGGGGACACGTGAACCCCATCGGTCCGCGCGGCGTCTATGACGAAGCCAAGCGCTTCGCCGAAGCCATCACCATGGCCTATCACCGCTACCACGGCGTCGATACTCGCATTGTCCGGATCTTCAACACCTACGGGCCGCGGATGCGGCTCAACGATGGACGGGCGCTGCCGAACTTCCTCTATCAGGCGCTCGTGGGCGAGCCGATCACCGTCTATGGCGACGGCAAGCAGACTCGCAGCTTCTGTTACGTGGGAGATTTAATCGAAGGAATCTACCGCCTGCTGGAATCGAACGAACACGAACCGACCAATATCGGAAATCCGGTGGAAATCACGATCCTCGAGTTCGCCGAACGTGTGCGCGCCCTGGTCGGCACCAACGCGCCCATCGTTCACCACCCTTTGCCGCAGGATGATCCCAAACAGCGCTGCCCGGACATCACCAAGGCCAAGCGTATTCTGAATTGGGAGCCGAAGGTGAAGCTGGACGAAGGCCTAAGGATCACCTACGAACACTTCAAGAAACAGGTCGCAACGACAAGAGGCTAGCGCAGTTGCCGGACGCCGTGTGGAGTGCGGCGGGTCGCTGCCGCTGTTTTGCGCCAGGCCGCGACCAATCGCCGGCGCAGCCACGAGTTTGGAGACAAGAACGCCGGCTAGTCGGGCCGCCCAAACGACCGATACTCAAACCCGAGCTTGATCATCTCCTGCGGCGACAGCAAATTCCGCCCGTCCACAATCAAAGGCCGCGTCATGGAGTCCCGTATGCGTTCCCAATCGAGCTTCTTGAACTGATCCCACTCCGTGGCGATCAACAGCGCTTCTGCTCCCGCGGCTGCATCGTAGGCCGATTCTGCGTACTCGATGTCAGGCAGAATCGCGCGGGACCGCTCCATGGCCTCCGGATCGTACGCGCGAATTATCGCTCCTTCGGCCAGCAGACGGTTCACCAGGTCGATGGCCGGCGCGAACCGCACATCGTCCGTATTGGGCTTGAACGCAAGTCCGAGCACGCCGAGCTTTTTCCCGCGGACCACCCACAGCGCGCCGCGCAGCTTCTGGTAAAAAGCGTCGATGCGGTGTTTGTTGATCTTTTCCACTTCCCGCAGCAGCGAAAAATCCACGCCCGAGCGTTCCGCCAGGTGCACAAAGGCCTGCAAATCCTTCGGCAGGCAGAATCCGCCGAAACCCAAGCCCGCCGAAAGGAAGCTCGGCCCGATGCGCGGATCCATTCCCATCGCGCGAACCACCTCGCCGATGTCCGCACCCAGCCGCTCGGCCAGGTCGGACACCATGTTGGCGTAGGAAATCTTCAGCGCCAGGAAGGAATTCGACGCGTGCTTGATCAGCTCGGCGCTGTTGATGGTGGTGACCAGCCAATTCGGCATCGGGCCAGCGGGGCATTCCGGCGAGTGCACCGGGCAGTCGAACTTACGATCCAGCACCGGCTGGTAGATTTCCTTCATCTGCTTTTCAGCGAGTTCGCTTTCCACGCCCACCACGATCCGGTCCGGATGCAGGAAGTCTCCCACGGCGGTTCCCTCGCGCAGGAACTCCGGATTCGACGCCACCTGGAAAGTAACGTTCGATTTTCGGCCATAGGCCGCAAGCGCGCGCTTCAATTCCTGTCCCGTTCGCGCCGGCACAGTGCTCTTTTCGACGACGAGCTTCGGCTTCTTGGCTTCGGTTGCAATCACGCGCGCCACATGATCGATGGCGCTCAGGTCCGCGTCGCCATTGGGCAACGGTGGAGTCCCCACGCAAATGAAGAAAGCATCTCCGAACGCGACCGCATCGGCTGGGTTGGCGCAGAACTTCAAACGGCCGTCCTTGCGCGCTTTGGGGATCACGTGCTCGAGCCCAGGCTCGTAGATGGGCATTCCGCCCTTTTCGAGCGTCTCAATCTTGCTCGTGTCGTTGTCGGTGCACATCACCTCGTGGCCGATGCCCGCGAAACAGGCTCCTGTGACCAACCCGACGTAACCGGTGCCGATGACGGATATCCTCAAGTGAATCTCCTGGTCTCTATAGAATTGCGGAAATAGCGATATCGAATTTGATTCTGATGCACGGCGCCGGCTTCCGGCAACATTTTTATCTCGCTGGTTCTTCGGGAGGAACCTGGCCTTTCGCCTGAGTCGTCGGATCGGACCTAAGCTGCTTGTAACGCGAGCCTTAGGACGTACAGGATACTCTTTCCTCACATCTGCTCAGTGAACTGAGCCTCCCTGCTGGCTTCTCGCCTATCCTAAACGTGGAGACATATGGCCGATCCGACCAAACCGTTCGCTGGCACCCCCCGTCCGGGTGGCCCGCGCAGCCCCGTAGAACTGCAGAAGACGCTGTTGCTCTCCGAAGTTCCGGAAGCGAACGCCGTCATTCCGGAGCAGACTCCGAAGCCGGATATCGAACCCACCGGCTCGTTGAGTCCGGCCGCGCTGGCTGCGCTCTCGCAGCGTTATGAGATTCTTGCCGAAGCCGGACAGGGCAGCATGGGCAACGTCTATAAAGCCCGCGATCGCGAAACGCGCGAAGTGGTAGCGCTCAAGCTGCTGAAATCGGAAATCGCCTCTGATCAAACCATGATCGAGCGATTCAAGAACGAGCTGCTGTTCGCCCGCAAGATCACGCACAAAAACGTCTGCCGCGTCTACGAATTCAACCGCATCGGTCCGGTTGCCTACACCTCGATGGAGTTTGTGGAAGGCGAGAGCCTGCGCTCCGTGCTGCACCGTTTCGGCGGGCTGCCCACGCGCAAGGCAATCGACCTGGTCGGACAGATATGCTCGGGCCTGAAAGAGGCGCACGCCCAGGGCATCGTTCATCGCGACCTGAAACCAGAAAACGTGATGATTGACGGGCAGGGCAACGTCAAGATCATGGATTTCGGCATCGCCCGTTCGATGGAGGCTGTCACGCGGCTCACCGGGTCGATGGTCGGCACTCCCGCGTACATGGCGCCGGAGCAGGTGGCTGGAAAACCTGTCGATTACCGCACCGATATCTATTCGCTGGGCCTGATCATGTATGAGCTTTTTACCGGCGCACAGGCGTTCCAGGCCGAAAACGCAGTCGCCGTCGCGCTGAAGCAAATGCGCGAATCGCCAATTCCTCCGCACGAAATCGAGCCGCTGATTCCCGTGGCGATCGAGCGCGCCATCCTGAAATGCCTTGAAAAAGAGCCGCTGAAGCGCTTCCAATCGATTCCAGAGCTCGAGGCTGCCCTGCGTTCTCCGATGGCGCCTGCGGCTCCGCAGGCTGCGGTGAATTACAAGCTCAACCATTCAAGCCACGCCCCCACATTGCCTCCTTCGTTCGCGGCTGCACCTGAGCCGAAGCGGACTTCACCCGTCACCTGGGTGCTGCTCGGCGCGCTACTGGTGGTCGGCGGCTACGCCGGCTGGCACTACTACCCCGTCGTGCAGGCCACGATGAATCTTCTGCCGCCCGCCGCGCCCGCTCCGCCGGCCCCGCCCGATTTTGCTCTGAATACGACCGTTGCTGCGAAGCCGGCGGATCAAGCTCCCGCCGCAGCGCAACCGGCAATGCCCGCACCTGCCGATGCAAAATCCGATACGGACGCTGACAAATCCGCTGAGACCGATTCCGAAACAGCAGCCCCGGCGAAAGCGGCGCCTGCACCGGAGGCGCGTGAATCCACGTCGGCTAAGAATCAAAATTCCGACTCCGTCGTAGCTGCGAAACCGAAACGGCATCCCGCGAGCGAGGGGTTCGGCGAAAACGAGCCCGTCTCGCAACCCCCCGTGAACGACCACACGCCGAGTTACCTCTGGGTGGGCCGCTTCGAGCGCGAGGACAAAGCACAGAGTGCCGCGAAGAAAATCCAGGATCTCGGCCTGCCGGTCACGGTCGTTCCACGCCCGTCTCTCACTGGCCAGGTTTACGTAGTTGTGACCGGCCCGTACGGCCCCGAGCGCGTCGAAAGCGCCATGGATTACCTGAAAACGCAGGGCTTCTCCGATGTCCGTTTGATAAAAAATCCCATGGGTGGTCAACGGAATCAAAGTCGCTAGATTTCGGAGGATCGAGGGAATGACCACGGAGATGAAATTTGGGGCGCGGACCGACATCGGATGCGTCCGCGAGAACAACGAAGACAGCTACCGCATCGCGCCGGACATGAATCTGTACGTCCTGTCGGACGGCATGGGCGGGCTCGAGGCAGGAGAAGTCGCCAGCCGCATGGCCGTCGACGCTGTGCTCGAGCAGTATCGCGAGTCTGAGGCGAATCCGGATTTGCCTCTCACGGGCGAACCCGTTGAAAGCGTTTCCGCGGCCTCGAACCGCCTGGCCAGCGCGATTCGATTCGCCAACGAGCAGGTGTATCGCGCCGCGCAACAGGGCGCCGGTCATCGCGGCATGGGCGCAACGATCGTCGCCGTGAAATGCGCCGACCACCGCATGAGCGTGGCGCACGTCGGCGACAGCCGCATTTATCGCCTGCGCGCCGGCAAGCTTGAGCAGCTGACCAACGATCATTCGTTCGTCGCCGAACAGGTGCGCAACGGCAAGATGACGCAGGAAGAGGCCGACAGCAGCACCATGCAGAACGTACTGGTCCGCGCCCTCGGCGTCGATCCCGCCGTCGAAGTGGATTTGAACGAAGTGCCGCTGATGGAAGGCGACATGGTGTTGCTCTGCTCTGACGGCCTAACGCGCGAGCTTTCCGACGCGCAAATCGCTGCCGTGCTGGGAGAGCGTCGCAACCCGGAAGCGGCCGCCGCCGAGCTTGTCGAACTCGCCAAGCGAGCCGGAGGCGGAGACAACGTGACCGTGATCGTGCTGCGCTGCGTGGCGAAGCCGCAGGGGGCGCTGGCCCGCATTGCGAAATGGTTCACGAAATCGGCCTGACTGCCGCGGCCTTGGATGGAATTGGAATTTTGATTTTCGGAGGACGCACATGCCAAAGCTCGTACTGAAGTTCGAAAATTCGGTGCTCAAGGAAATGCCCATCGGCTCGCGCGAAGTCAGCATCGGCCGCTCGCCGGAAAACGGCCTGGTGATCGACAATCCCGCCGTCTCGCACTACCACGCCCGCGTCTTCAACGAAGAGGGCCGCCTGATGCTCGAGGATTTCGGCAGCATGAACGGCACCTTCGTCAACGGCCAGCGCGTGAAGATGGTCACGCTCAAGCCCGGCGATTCGGTCGGCATCGGCAAGCACACCATCGTGGTTTCCGAATCGAGGGACCTCGACGGCTTCGCGAACGGCGGCAGCGCGAAACCGCCCGCGCCCAAAATCAACGAGACGGTCATGCTCGATACGAAAGAGCGCCGCGAATTCCTCCAGAAAGTCGCCGCAGTCGGCGAGAGCGCGCAGGTCGCGCCCGCGCGCCTGAAGATCGCTACGCTCGTCGTCCGCAAAGGCCGCACCAGCCGGAAGGAATATTCGCTCAACGACAAACTCACCGTGGTCGGCAAGTCCAGCCTGGCTACCGTGAAGCTCAAGGGATGGTTCGCGCCCAAGGCCGCCGCACAGATCACGCGTGGCGAGGACGGCTCCTACACGATTGCCGCGGTTGACAAAACCCCGAGCGTAAACGGCCTCCCGATTACGTATCCAACAGTGCTGACATCAGGAGACATGATCGCGGTAGCCGGCACCGAGATCGAATTCCTCTACCGCGACTAAGTTGAGGCCGTCGCCACTGATTTCCTCTGCGGCCTCTGCACCTCGGCGGCGGACGGAGCATGTCTCTGCGCTGAAATTCGCCAGCTTCGCCCCAAACTGCTATCATTCGTTCACACGATTTCCTCAGGAGTGATTCAATGTCGGAACCAACCAAAGAAGAATTAATGGCACGCATCGCCGAGCTCGAAAAACAGGCGGGCTCGCGCCCGAAAGGCACCCTCGAATTCCGCGTAGGCGAAAAAGGCGGCGTCAGCGTCTACGGCCTCGGCCGCTTCCCGGTCACTCTCTACTACGAACAGTGGATTCGCCTTCTGGACAAATCGGAAGACCTGCGGAATTTCCTCGAGGAAAACAAAAGCAGGCTGAAACTAAAGAACGTGTAAAAATTCCCAGGCTAGCCCTTGTTCTTTTCCAGCTCTTCAATCATCGCCGGCACGACTTCGAATAAATCGCCGACGATCCCGTAATCCGCCACCTCAAAAATCGGCGCGTTCGCGTCCTTATTGATCGCCGCGATCGTCCGCGAGCCCTTCATTCCAACCACGTGCTGGATCGCTCCGCTGATTCCCAGCGCCAGATAAAGCTTCGGCACCACGGTCTGGCCCGAGCTCCCGATCTGGCGGTCCATGGGCAGCCAGCCCTCATCGCAAATCGGCCGTGACGCGGAAATTTCTCCGCCCATCAGCTCGGCCAGCCGTTCCGCCATCGGAATATTCTCCGGGGCTTTGATCCCGCGCCCCACGGAAACCAGAATTGGCGCCTGTGTCAAATCCACCGCCTGCTTCGCCTCGCGGAACAGCTCCAGCGGCTTCGTGCGAATCTGCTCCGGTTTCAATTCCACGCTCACCGGCTTCACCGCCGCCTTGCCACTCGCATGCTTCGCGGCCAAGTCCGCGCGAAACGCCCCGGCCTGAAACGTCGCCAGCCACGGCGGCTCGCTTGTGAAAACCACGTCCGCCGCAGTCCGTCCCTGAAACATCTGCCGCACGAAAATCAGTTTCCCGTTCTCATGCCGGTAGCCGACGCAGTCGCCGATCATCCCCTTGCCCATCGACGCCGCTAGCTTCGGCGCGAAATCGCGCACCTGATACGTATGCGGCAACAGAACCAGGTCCGGCTTCGCCGATTCAATCACCTGCCGAAGCGCAATCGAATACGCGTCCGGCGTGTACTGCTCGAGCAGATCGTGCTCGACCAGCAGAACTTCATCGAGCTGGTAACCAGCAAGCTCGTCAGCCAGCCCCGCAATGCCCTTGCCCACCACAGCGCCCGAAAACGTCGCCTTCTCGATGCCCGCAATCTGCTGCGCTGCGGCCAGCGTCTCGAAGCTGACCTTGTTCCACTTCGCATCGCGCTGCTCGGCAATAAGGAGAATTTTCATCAGATTAGAGCACACGCGCTTCGTGGCGCAGCTTCTCGATTAGTTTCGCCGCAGCCTCTTTCGCCGTCCCCGAAATAAACTCCGTCTTCTTCGTCTTCTGCGGCACGTAAATCCGCTCCACGCGCTGCGTTCCCGCATCGGCCACGCCCAGCGACGCGCGCTCCACCGTTGCGATCTCTTTTTTCTTCGCGAGCATAATGCCCTTCAGCGTCGCGTAGCGCGGCTTGTTGATTCCCGATTGAATGGTGATCACGGCCGGCAGCGGCAGCTCGACCCACTGAAACCATCCAGCCTCAAGCTCGCGTTTCAATTTCAACCGTCCGTCGGCCACCTCGATCGCCATGATGATCGTCGCATGAGGCCGCCCCAGCAGTTCCGCCAGCAGCACGCCCGTCTGTCCGAAACCCTGGTCTTCGCTCTGCAAACCTGTGAGAATTAAATCGAAATTTTCTTTCTCGATGGCCGCCGCCAGCGACCGCGCCGAAGTCAGCGGATCGAGCTTATAGAATTCGTTGTCGCCAACGTGAATTCCGCGCTCCGCCCCTTTCGCCAACGCCTCTTTGATGGCCTGCTTGGCGCGCTCCGGGCCCATCGAAATCGCCACCACTTCGCCGCCGTGCTTTTCCTTTAGCCGCAGCGCCTCTTCCAGCGCAAATCCATCCGGCTCATTCGTCTCAAACCCAATGTCAGACTCACGAATCCAAGCAGAAGTATCGGCAATCGCAAGAGGAGCGTCTTTGGCAGGAACCTGCTTCACGCAAACGCCAATCTTCACAAAACGCCTTTCCCTGTAGCTCACCCCGATTCGTAGGGGTGAGGCCGTCCGGCCCAGCAGTAAGTCTTACAGGTTGAAATACAGCGCCGCGGCTTTGAGCGCGGCATTCCGCATCGATCCCTATTTCCCGTCCCAGCGCTTAAACAGCAGCGATGCATTCGTCCCGCCAAATCCAAACGAATTCGAAAGCGCGTAAACAACCTCAGCCTTCCGCGCCTGGTTGGGTATGTAATCGAGATCGCACGCGGGATCGGGATTCTCGTAGTTGATCGTCGGCGGCAAAATCTGATCGCGCAAGGCCAGCACGCTGATGCCCGCCTCCAAGCCGCCCGCGCCGCCCAGCAGATGCCCGGTCATCGATTTCGTCGAGCTGATCGGCACTTTCTTCGCGCGCACGCCGAATACCCGCTTCAGCGCCGCCGTCTCGATTGAATCGCCCATCGGCGTCGAAGTGCCGTGCGCGTTTACGTATCCGACGTCGTCCGGCGAAATCCTGGCATCCTTCAGCGCCGCCCGAGTAACGCGATAGCCGCCGTCGCCGCCCTCGGCCGGCTGCGTGATGTGATAGGCGTCGCCCGACATTCCGTAACCCACCAGCTCCGCCAGAATATTCGCGCCGCGCCGCTGCGCGAATTCCAGAGACTCCAGAATCAACATTCCCGAGCCTTCACCGACCACAAAGCCATCGCGCGCCGCGTCGAACGGGCGGCTCGCCCGCTCCGGTTCGTCATTGCGCGTGGAAAGCGCGCGCATCGCGGCGAATCCGCCGATGCCCATCGGCGTCACCGCCGCTTCCGATCCGCCGGCCAGCATCACTTCCGCGTCGCAGCGCTGAATGATTTTGTAAGCGTCTCCCAATGCGTGCGCCGACGCCGAGCACGCCGTGGCCGTCGCGGAATTCGGCCCTTTCGCCCCATAGCGAATCGATACGTTTCCAGCAGCCAGATTCACAATCGCCGAAGGAATGAAGAAAGGAGAGATCTTGCCGGGGCCGCCGTTGAGGTACTTCGAATGTTCCCGCTCGATCACGTCGAATCCGCCGATACCCGATCCGATGTAAACGCCCGTCGAGTCCGCGATTTCAGGTGTGATTTTCAGGCCCGCCATCTGCATGGCGAACTCCGAAGCGGCCATGGCGAGCTGAATGAACCGCGCCATCTTCTTCAGCTCTTTTTTCTCGACCCAGATCAGCGGGTCGAAGCCGCGCACTTCGCCGGCAATGCGGCAATCAAAACCGGTAGCGTCGAAATGCGTGACCGGACCACTCCCGCTCTTTCCGGCCTGCAGGTTGCGCCATGCTTCCTCGGTCCCAATGCCGCACCCGCATACCAATCCGACGCCCGTCACTACAACTCGGCGGTTCAACGAAAACTTCTCCTGTTCGGGATAGGACGATCCGGCGGGAGCTTACTTCCCCTTGGAATGCTTCTCGATGTATTCGTTCGCGTCCTTCACCGTGGCAATCTTTTCGGCATCCTCATCCGGAATTTCGATACCGAACGCCTCCTCGAACGCCATCACCAGCTCGACCGTGTCGAGCGAGTCGGCGCCAAGGTCGTCCACAAACGAAGCGCTCGGAGTCACTTCGCCCTCATCCACACCGAGCTGCTCGACGATAATCTGCTTCACGCGTTCTTCGACGCTGGCCATTCTGATGTTTCCTCCGATGTCGGCGATCTTGAACCTGGGCTGCACGCAGGAGAGTTGCGCCCGAATTTCGTCCAGCCCATTCTATTAGGGGCCTATCGCCGGGTCAACCTTACGCGCGACTTCGACGAATTGCAAGAATCGAGCGGTTACACAGCGTGAAACTCACCCTGCGTGCATCCCGCCGTTCACCTCAAGCACTTGTCCCGTGATGTAGCCCGCCTCGTCGCTCGCCAGAAAAACGATCGCCGTGGCGATCTCCCGATCGAGTCCGAAGCGCCCCAGCGGAATCATCGCCTTCATCTTGTCCTTCAATTCCTGCGGCAGCGGATCAGTCATCGGCGTTTCAATGAAACCCGGCGCGACTGCGTTCACAGTGATGCTGCGCG
>Ga0210388_10000386_pt1 | contig 36922 bp, 38 predicted proteins | sample IncBWC19OmetaG_FD_155485 | JGI IMG/M metagenome (GOLD analysis project Ga0210388, IMG submission 155485) | Forest soil microbial communities from Barre Woods Harvard Forest LTER site, Petersham, Massachusetts, United States - Inc-BW-C-19-O ...
CCAAGCCCTTTCTCAGTTTCCCCCACCCGCAGCCTCAGCCCAACACTCCAATCATCAATGTTTACTGGCGTTTTAAACCGGACAGTAGTGGTTCGTTTCGTAATTTTCATATCCGTTCCCCGATTACCCTTCCGGCTCGGACCCCGCACCAGGTTGGTGCCTTGGATTCGGGGAATCATCCTCATCCTCATCGTCATCCTCGTCGTCATCCTCAAACCCCGCACGGTGCCCTTCCGGCTCGGACCCGCGCCAGGTTGGTGCGGTTCGGAGCGGGCGGGATGGATTGCCGGTTCGCGACAATCCACCCGCACCCACAGCCCCGCGCCGTGACCCATTTCCCGTTAATACCGGCTTCGCCGGCTATGTCAAAGAACACCCTGCAAATCCGTAATTGGCCATTGCCAATCGGAAATTCCGATGCCCCGCACCAGGTTGGTGCCCCGTCTTGCCGCGCCAAAGCCCGACGATGGCGGGCTTGTCGCGTCCCGCATGCGGGATGCATCCACCATAGCTAACATGGTTTACTTTGTAAACAATAAATATTCTGTGTTTACTCAATCCAAAACCGGCCGTACATTCCAAAAGACCTGCGCAAATCCCATTGTGGTCAGATGCCCGTTCGGCCCTGACCCGTAGCAGCCGACGTCAGGAGGCTCTATTTTCTGTTTCGACGGGAGGGACGGCGTGCCGCCGTCCCCAATCAAAACTCAAAATCAGGGACACGCGCTGTCCCTCCCCGGTAGCCGCGGACATGAGTCCGCGCCATCAGGAATGCCCGTCCGGCTGGGGTTTTTTCAATGAAAACCAACAGCCTATTCCAGGCCAATGACCGGCTGCAAACCCGGTCATCTGCTATCTGTTAGGCCACATCACACCGCCAAACATTTTGCCGATACATCGGCCATATTGAGTGCACTGAAGGTGCACCAGGAGATTAGCCCGGGGTTGCCTCGCTCCGTTGCAACTTGCGAGGCTACCCCGGGAAAGGCCCAAAAAAATTCTCCTCTCTTTTGCCAGCCACCGCCGGAGGTGGCTGGCAAAAGAGAGCAACCCGTGCCAACAAGGAAATCCTGATGCCAACCTTTGACCGCCACTGAACCGCCGGTTTGGCCCGGGGCGAAGGCTGCGGTTACCACCAACGTCGGCAGCGGGGCACGCGCTCTGTTCGAACGGTTGTCATCTCCGACAAAAATGAACGAATTGGTTTATTTGCAGGTCTGAGTTAGAATAATTTAATGAAGCCGAAATTCGTCCTCAGCTTCGCGCTCGCGCTCATTTTGAGCGACGGTTTGCTGGGTTGTGCATCAGCGGGACATCACCCAGCCATTTCAAAAGAGCTGCGACCGGAATTGTTCCTGCACCTGATTGGTTCATATGAATATCCTGAACCATCCCGGTTGATCGCTTCTGTGCCGGTCCATCTTTCCATGGATTTCGATTTCCTTACTCAGGATAAACAACATTTCAGGGGACGGGTTGATTCTGAAAATGGCAAATACGTTCTACACTTCCAGATCTACTTGTATAACGGCACAAATTTTTTCGACGGCCCGGTTGAACTTGATAAGCCCGACGACCCGGGAACACGGCCATATAACGACAAAACGCCATTTGTATATCAGCCGATGTTCATTCTTTCTCGAAATTCCAGTGCCTCATCGTTTTTGAAACGGCAGGAGATCGCTGTCGAAAAAGAATGGAATCGTTCGAACCAGTTGACGCCACAGCAAATTGCCAAAGTGGAACAAAAATTCCGCCTGATGCACCCCGGCCTGACCGAAAAAGACGTGTTCGCCCTGCTCGGCCTTTCCCACTATCGCCATCGTCTACCGGATCCAAGATTATTTCGTTCCAATGATTGGGATTTAGATGAATTCCAATTGGCAACTGGAGCAATACTCTCATTGGAAGTCGATTATCCAGACAGTTATAAAACAGACGTGACTGAACACGCTGACGGGCCTTACGGCAACCATTGGAATTGGCCCGTTATTCACGCCACCCTCGGTTCGGAAATATGGTCAGAACCGCCAGCATCGAGCAGAAGAATTTTCGTTGCAAACTGACATGGCGGCAGAAAAATTTGGAGCCGATGCATACCAACACGATGAACACGCCATGAAACCCAAACTCCTCCTCGGCCTCGCGCTCATTTTGAGCGGCGGGTTGTTCGGCCGCGCAACGGCCAACGGTCAATTCTCCTCAAAACCACGAGAACCGGCAAATGAAGCGCTCGCATCAGGTGCCACACATTTTGGGGCGGAAATTCTAAAACCAAGATCCATCGAATTGGCAATACCAAGCTTTGACGTGGTATTCTGGGGACAAACCAATCTTTATGGCGTGCGAATTGTTTGGGACGGACAGCGTGACAACGAGCCAATAAAGCAACCCGATTCAAGTATCCGCAATATCCAGGTGTGGCTGTTGCAATCTGACGGAACGTGTATTTCTCAAATTGAAAAGCCGGGGTTTTGCTGGGTCGGAAATTTAGGATATGTCCATGATGAGATGATTTTTGCCTATTCGCGAGCCCCGACGAACGAAGTGGTTGGCATGGTGTTGCGTTATCGCGGGAAACTCTATTGCAAAGACATCGAGCCAGCGAAACCATGAACTCCAACCTCATCCTCGGCCTCGCGCTCGTTTTGAGCGGCGGTCTTTTTGGTTGTTCGGCTGTTTCGCGTCAGACGGCGAGCGAGCCGGACCTGGCAAGAACAACATCAATTACCAGAAATGTTGTATTGGAAGTATCTGTTCCGGCAGGGGTCAAATTTGGGCAACCAGTTGTTCTGACCATTCGATTAACAAACAAAAGTAAAACAATTATTTATTATGCCAGAATGGATGGTTACAAAGACTTTGGGATCATAATACGAGATTCCCATGGAGCGCTTCCCACCCTCACACCTAGCGGAAAAAACGAATTGGGGCCTGATGGAAAGGATGATCATGGAGATTCAAGATTTGAAATTCATCCTATACAACCGTTGCAATTCCTAGAGTGGCAAAGAAGTCTTAATTATTTTTATTTACTAAAACAAGGAAACTATACCATCTCTACCTCCATGGACATTCTGGACGGTGTAACCGGATTGACTCGGTTTAAAATTTCATCAAAACCGCTCAAATTCGTTGTACAATGAACAAATTCTTAACGCTGCGGCACTCTCGTGAAATGAAATTTCTCATGACTCTGATACTGGCGACAGCATTTGTACTCGCTGGCTGCTCGACATCGCCTTCAAAAAATGGGCCTGATTCGCCGGGCTCGGCAGAGATTTCTCAAGAAACAGAGCGTTACGCACTGGCAGACGCAGAGTTGAATCGCACATACAACGAGCTGCTAAATCACCTCGCCAAAGACCAGCAGGAGCTGTTGCGCAAAGCAGAGAGCTCATGGATTATTATGCGCGATGCGCAAGCCGATCTGGTTGTAAGCCGGACTGGTGGTTGGGGCAGAACCGCAGGTTACTACAGCAGCCTTACGAGGTTTACACAGGCTCGCACTCGTGACTTGAAGGAGTTGTTTTCAGATGAGTAGTAGGCTTCGCTTAAAACTCCAGATTCTAGACAGGCTCCAATCGTGGCAATAAATCGCATCGAACCTGCGGCATCCTTCCACGCACGATCTTCTCTGGTGGTGTCGAGTTTGAAACCAGTTCCGCAAAGGTTCACAGTCAGACCTCATTGAACGTCCCGCGCGATTTGATTGTCCATCTTTAATCGAAACAAAACCCAAGGCTCCGGTTGCGGTGGCTCTTTGAATCAATCGGCGCAAGTCCATGCCGTGTAATTATGATAATAAATTCCAGATTTCTACGGCTGCTGCTCATCCCGGCAATGGTCGTCTTCGTCCACGGAATTGCGTCGGCGCAGACCAAAATCACCTACGAGGTCACCGGTCTCATTGATGTTGCCGATTTACTGGTCATCCAGGGTTCGGAAGTTCAATGGCATCATCCGGGCAGCGGGGCGGCGGTTGGCCGGCATTCCGGCGCCAATGTGGCCACCACCATTTCTTCTACACAGGACGGTGTGACCAATCTTGACGGTTTCGCCTGGATTCCAACCTGGCCGCAAGATCCCCCGGCAGAAATAAGGTATGACGCGTATTCTTCGGTTTTGGATGGTCTGACCCCGGCGTTGCCCGCGGGGAACATGGCGGTGGAGGTGTCGGTGCTGGCCGGCAGAGGCTCTGCCTCCATCCAGCAAATCCCGGCGGCCACCAACGGCTGGACGCTGATTGTGCGGTTTGCGGATGGCTATTCCGGTGCCGCCTTGCTCAGCGTTCAAATTTCCGTCGAGGTCGTGCCGTTGAACATCGTACCAATTGATTCGACCCATTGGCAGGTCCGGTGGCCCACCAATGCGTCAGCGTACCAATTGGAGTCTGCGCCCGCTCTTCCGGCTTCGCCCGATGATTGGACCGTCGTGACCAACGAGCCGGTTGTGGAGGGACAATATTTCACTGTGCCGATTGACGTGACCAACTCACAGGAGTTTTTCCGGCTGCAACAATTGTAGTTCGATACAAATTCCGTCCAACCGGAAAATAGGCTGCGCTTAAAATTTCTTAATCCTGCGAAGGCCCGGTTTCGTCCAGACTTTAAATCGGGTCATTTCCGTGGGTTTCTACAAAGCGCTTGGCATGCCCAACAAGCACGAGCCGCTTAACCCTTCAATCTGTGCAGTATGCACAACCCTTGATGCAATTTACGGGGATTTTCATCGTCGCCATCGCTAATTTCCAATGAATTCACTCGGCATACATAAAGCTAAAGTTAAAACGCCCACCTTCCTTCCGGCTCGGATAAGCCCTGGGCCGGGGAAAGTGGGGATTTAAGATTTAAAAATCATTATGAAACGACAAATAAAAATTACGGCCCTCTTTTCGCTCGCCGCCATGCTGGCAGTCTCCGCTTTCGCTGATGGCACTTATACATCCGACATCAATGGAATGGCAAAGAACCGTTGCCAGCTCAAAGAAGCGCTCAAGTATAGCAGCCTGAAAGGCCTGGCCGTGGAAAACCAAAGCAATGAAAAACTCGGCAAGGTCCAGGATTTTGCCGTGGACTTGAAATCGGGACGCATCGTGGCCGTCATCATCAGCAGCGGCGGATTTCTGGGCGCGAACAGCACCTTGACGGCGGTTCCCGCGCACGTATTTCATCACGATTCTGATCTGAAAAACCTGCAACTCAATATTGACCAGGAAAAATTCAATGCGGCACCGAAGCTCGATGCCTCGGTTTGGGCTGCGGGCATGGCCTCAAACCAGGTGGCGGAAATTTATAATTATTACTCTGTCCAATCCTCGACCAATGGCATGGACCCCGCCCATCAAGGCATACCCGTGGCCGACACCCTGCCCCGCAACATGGATGGCAGCATCAATACCGTTGGCGCGCGGACCATGGATACGGTTCACAATCAAGAAGTCGCCGCGACCAATGGTGAAGATACGTTGATGGTCAGAAATTCCTGGGGATCGGACACCATCGAGAAGGCCAGCCTGCTCGTCGGCATGACTGTCACAAACCTTCAGGGTGAAACGATTGGTAAAGTCGAAAACCTCGCTCTGGACCTTTCTTCGGGCCGGATTGTGGCGGTGGTCATCTCTTCGGGTGGTTTTATGGGCATGGGCGGGGAATATAGTGCCGTACCTCCGTCCGCTTTTACCATCAATGATCAAACCAATGCGTTGCAGCTCGATGTTTCCAAGGAAACGATCGCCAATTCTCCGCACTTCACCTCCAGCGAATGGCCGGACCTGAGCCAGCCCGGTTACACCGCGAATGTCTATGATTCTTATAAGGTCCAACCCTACTTCCGGGATGACGCCGACAACACCAGCCGGAATGTACGCGACCGGAACCACCAGAATTTAACACCGCTGGACCAGGGCAACAGCCAGGCGGACATCAACACCACGGCCCAAATCCGCAAGGAAATCCTGGCCGCCGGGGATATGTCCGTGAATGCGAAGAATTGCAAAATCATCACCCAGGACAGCCGGGTGACCTTGCGCGGACCGGTGAATAGCGAAGATGAAAAGAATCGCATCGCCGCGATCGCCAATCGCATTGCCCGCGACGGCAATGTGGACAACCAGCTCGAAGTCGTTTCAAACAACAGCAACTAACGGACAACCAAAGAAAGAAATTATTATGTCAAAGAAATCTGTATTCTGCATCGCCAAAACCCGCGGGCAGGCCGAACAAATCGTTGAAGCACTGCAAACGGCCAATTTCTCCGCCGACGACATCTCGGCCCTGTTCGCCGACGAGGAGACCAGCCGTGATTTTGCGCACGAAAAACATACCAAGGCGCCCGAAGGCGCGGTGACGGGTGCGACCACGGGAGCCGTGGTGGGCGGCGCACTGGGCTGGATCGCCGGCATCGGGGCCCTGGCCATTCCAGGCGTGGGACCGTTCATTGCCGCGGGCCCGATTATGGCGGCGCTGAGTGGCGTGGCCATCGGCGGGGCGGTCGGCGGCATTGCCGGCGCCCTGATCGGCATGGGCATTCCGGAACTGGAAGCCAAGCGTTACGAAAACAAGCTCAAGGCGGGCAACATCCTCATTTCCGTCCATACGGAAAATTCGGATGAAATCAAACTGGCGACGGAAATTTTCAAGAAGGCCGGTGCCTCGGACATCTGCTCCACCGGTGAATCCGCCGCACCCGATTCCAAGCAGGCCAAAAATATCGCGCCGGAACTCGCTGGCGGCACGCATTTCCGCGGCCGGTGATCTCGATTTTTGCGCATTGCATTTCCAATCTATTAATAAAAATAAAAAAATGAAAACACTCAAACATCTGTTCATTGCCGAACTTCAGGACATGTACGATGCGGAACACCGCATCCTCAAGGCGCTGCCCAAACTGGCCAAGGCCGCGACCTGCGAAAAACTTAAAGCCGCCCTGCTCAAGCATCTGGGCGAAACGGAACAACAGGTCGCCAAACTGGAGCAGATCTTCCCGTTGTTTAATGAAAAGCCGAAGGCCAAGAAATGCAAGGCCACGGTCGGCTTGCTGGAAGAAGGCGATGAAATCGCCTCTGAAAACAAAGGTCAGCCGACCATCAATGCCGCGCTCATCTCCGCCGGCCAGAAGGTCGAGCATTATGAGATCGCCTCGTACGGCTGCCTCCATGCCTGGGCGGAAAAACTGGGCAACCACGAAGCCGCCGGCCTGATCAATGAAATCCTCGATCAGGAAAAAGCGGCCAACGAGACCCTGACGAAACTGGCCAAGGATAGCGCCAACGATCAAGCTCTCGGCGAAACTGACGAAAAGGAAAGTGCCGATGTTGATCCGAAAACCGGTCTGAAGAATTTGCCGCTTGGCGGCCGGGCTGCGGGCATCGGACACAAACCCGTTTCGAACCGATAAATCATGTCCCTGCGACCGTTCATCACGAGTCGTGATGGCGGTTGCAGGGAGTCTGAGGCCGGTCGATATTTTCACCCCAACATAACTCAAAAAAAACTCCACATGAAACATAACCGTACTCATGACAATGCCGTGGAATCCAACGAGCTTGTGCCCTACCGCTTTGAATTCATCGACAAGGCCGCTCATTTGGTTTGTGTGGCCGGCTCGTTCAATGACTGGAAGCCCGAAGCCAAGACGCTGCACGGGGATGGCTCCGGCAAATGGTGGAAGGAAACCCCCTTGAAACCCGGCGTCTACGAATATTGTTTCGTGGTGGACGGGAAATGGATCCCGGATCCCTCCGCCCAGGAGTCCATCGCCAATCCTTTTGGCGGCAAAAATTCAGTTTTGAAGATTGCCAGTCCGCCCGGACAGACCGGACCGGCGACCGCAAAAAATCTGTCCCAGAAAAAAAATTAAACCCGGAGTAAAAATATGAACACAAAACATGCACATGCTAATCATAAAAGTCATGCCGCTGATCTGGCGGAGACCGTTGAAGAAACCGCTGGCGAAGCCGGAAACAGATTGACGGCGGTATTGGAAAATACCCGTCAATTCGTCGGCAATGTCCGCGACAAGGCTGTGGCCACCGCGAAGGCAACCGACAAGGCGGTACACCAAAATCCCTATAAGGCCCTGGCCATTGGCGCAGGCATCGGCATTGCCCTTGGCTTTATCCTGGGCCGCCGCCGTGGCACCAAGGAGGTCTAAGTCAGTCGTTTCAGTTAAAATCAGGCGTCCGTCCGTATATACATACGGCGGGCGCCTTGCTGTTTGGCGGGGCATACTTTCCTCCGGTTGAAATCTGAATCTTTGCACCGACGCCCGGCATCTTAGATTTCGTGGCAAAGCCGTAACACAAGTGGATGGTCGTAGAGGGTGAGCTTGGTGGTCTGGACGCGGACGGGCACGCTTTTGCCGCTGGCAACCGTCAAGGCGCCTTCAACCGGCTTGCCGGCGGCAGCGGCGCCATCCCCGGTCGGTTCGTTGAGAAAACTCGTAATCTTTCGACCCAAAATCTCGCTGCGCCCGCAGCCGAGTGTTTTTTCCGCACAACGATTGGTATCGATGATTTTGCCGCTTTTTTCATCGGCCAGGAACGCCGCTTCTCCCAGGCATTCAAACAACTCGCGATATTTGTGCTCCGATTCACGCATCGATTTCTCGGCGCGTTCACGCTCGGCACGTTCCTCCGCCTCATGTAACGCGCGGTCCACGGCCGGGATCAACCGCATCAACCGGTGTTTCAAAACGTAATCCGTCGCGCCGTTTTTCATGGCCTCGATCGCCGAGTCCTCGCCGATGGTGCCCGATACGAACAAAAACGGGACTTCCGGCCGTTTCATGCGGGCGATTGCCAAAGCCTCGATGCCATTGAAGCCCGGCATCGTGTAATCGGATAAAATCAGATCAAATACCCGCCAATCGAGCATCTCGTTAAATTTTTCCCGGCTGTCAACGCGGGTGAATTCGCATTGCGGCCACCGCGCCGAAATCATGGCTTGGTTCAATTCGGCATCGATGATGTTGTCTTCCAGGTTCAATACCCGTAATAAAGCTTTCATATTAATGGTCTTATCTGTGCTTCCCCAAGCCTCAATCCAAACTAGGCCCGGACTATCATTCGTGCAACCGATTTTTTAATTCGCCCGCCGGAATTTTGATTTGCTTGTTTCCGGCTCAAAAAAACTTCATGCTTCTTTCCTGTTTTTCATGAGCGAGCCAGCCATCACACCCGAACTTGTTGCCAAACACAACCTCACCCCGGAAGAATTTAAGCAGGCCGTCGAAATCCTCGGCCGCACCCCCTCCTATACCGAGCTGGGCATCTTCTCCGTGATGTGGAGCGAGCATTGCAGCTATAAAAACACCCGGCCGCTGCTCAAGACCTTCCCCACCAAGTCGCCCAAGATCCTCGTCGGCGCGGGCGAGGAAAACGCCGGCATCATCGACATCGGCGACGGCATCGCCATCGCCTTCAAGATCGAATCGCACAACCATCCGAGCGCGGTCGAGCCGTTTCAGGGCGCGACCACCGGTGTCGGCGGCATCGTGCGCGACATCTTCACCATGGGCGCGCGTCCCGTCTGCGCCGTGAATTCCCTGCGATTTGGACCGATTGTAGAGGATTGTCCGCCCTCAACCGAACCAGCCCGGATGCTTTCGGATTCAAGTGCGGCTGGAACAAAAAATCACCCTCTCCCCGGGGGAGAGGGCCGGGGTGAGGGCGAGCAAAACACTTCCGGCGAAGCCGCCAATCAAAAATCTCAAATCGCCAGCAACCGCCGTCTCTTCGCCGGCGTCGTCAGCGGCATCGCGCATTACGGCAATTGCTTCGGCATCCCGACCGTCGCGGGTGAGGTGTATTTTGACAAAACCTACGCGGGCAATCCGCTCGTGAACGCCTTCTGCCTGGGCGTGTTGCGCCATGAACAGATCACGCGCGGCGCGGCCAAGGGCGTCGGCAACCCGGTCTTTTACGTCGGCCCGGCCACGGGGCGCGACGGTCTCGCCGGTGCGGCCTTTGCCTCGCAGGATTTGACCGAGGAATCCGCCGAGCAACAGCGCGGCGCGGTGCAGGTGGGCGATCCCTTCATGGAAAAGCTCGTCTGCGAAGCGTGCCTCGAACTGCTTGCCACCGGCGCAGTCGCCGGCATGCAGGACATGGGCGCGGCCGGCCTCACCTGCTCCACCTGCGAAATGGCCGCGCGCGCCGGCACCGGCATCGAGATCGAACTCGACAAGGTCCCCCAACGCGCGCCGAACATGAGCAGCTACGAGATCATGCTTTCGGAATCGCAGGAACGCATGCTCATCGTCGTCCACAAGGGCCGCGAAGAGGAAGTGAAACGCATTTTCGACAAATGGGACCTGCCCTGGGCCGAGATCGGCATCATCACCGACACCGGCCACATGAAGGTCCGCCACGGCGGCAAACTCGTCGTAGACATCCCCGCGAAGAAGATCGCCGACGAATCACCCGTGTATCAGCGCGAAGCCGTTGAGCCTGCGTACCTGAAAGACGTCCGCGCGTTTCGGCTGGATGGAATTCCCGATACCCAATCTCCCGGCTCTGATCTGCTAAAGCTTCTGGCCTGGCCCAGCATTGCTTCCAAGAACTGGGTATATCGCCAGTACGATCATCAAGTGCGCGATGGCTCCGTCGTCCTGCCCGGCAGCGATGCCGCAGTGATCCGCATCAAGACCGATTCATTACCCGTGATGAGTGCGGAACTCGCCGCCAAGGTCGGTGACGCGAAAGTTTCAGAGAAGTTGATCGCCATGACCGTCGATTGCAACGGCGGTTACGTTTACCTCGATCCCTACGAAGGCGCGAAAGCCGCCGTGGCCGAAGCCTGCCGCAATCTCGCCTGCTCCGGCGCAATCCCGCTCGGCGCCACGGACAATCTCAACATGCCCAGCCCGCTCAAACCCGAGCTGTTCTGGCAGATCAAGGAATCCGTGCGCGGCCTCGCCGATGGTTGCAAGGCGTTCAATGCGCCCGTCACCGGCGGCAATTGCTCGCTCTATAACCAAAGCCCCGCCGGTCCGATCGACCCGACGCCTACAATTTCCGTCGTCGGCGTCATCGATAAGCCCGAGCACGTCACCACGCAATGGTTCAAGGACGAAGGCGACGCCATCATCCTGCTCGGCGACGCCGTGGACCAGGCCGACCCGATCTTCGGCCTCGGCGGCAGCGCGTATCTGCAAGTCATCCACGGCAAAAAAACCGGTTCCCCGCCGCGTTGCGACCTTGAAGTCGCGAGGACGCTGCACACCACGCTCATCGGCCTCATCCAATCCGGCCTCGTGAAGAGCGCGCACGATTGCAGCGAAGGCGGCCTCGCCGTCGCCCTCGCCGAAAGCTGCATCTCCCAATTGATCGCGCGTGACACCCCGCGATTGATTGGTGCGACGATTGATTTAACCAATTGGGAGGGTCAGCGTGTCGCTGACCCAAATCAAAAAAATGGGGACGGCGGCACGCCGTCCCTCCCAACGCGCCTCGACGCCCTGCTCTTCGGCGAAACGCAATCGCGCATTGTCATCAGTTGCAAGGCGATTGACGTCGTAAAAGTCGTCGAACGCGCCAGGCTCATGGGCGTGCCCGCCGTTCAGATCGGCAAAGTCGGCGGCGCCCAACTCACGGTGAAAACCGCCGGCGGTGAATTCTCCGCCCCGCTCACCGAACTGCACGACGCCTGGTGGAACAGCATCGCCCGCGCGATGGACTAAGTTTTTAAACAAGACGGCTTCCGAAAACGGAGGCCGTTTTTTGTTTGCGCCAATGGCGCAGTTCAGTTGAACTCCCCGCATGCTGACGTTTGAATGGGATGCGAACAAGGCCGGAACCAATCTGGCCAAGCATCACGTTAGTTTTCAGGAAGCGACCACGATGTTTGGTGATCCCGAATCATTGACCATTCCCGATCCGGCACATTCACAGACGGAAAACCGCTTCATTATTTTGGGCCGGTCATACTTGGGTCGGATTCTGGTTGTCGTCCATACTGAACGGGGCGATAATATTCGCATCATCAGCGCGCGGCCGGCCAGCCGGCGCGAAAGAAAAAACTATGAGCAAGCCATCCGCTAAAACCGCCGCCAAGGAAATGCAACCGGAATACGATTTTTCCGCCGGTGTGCGCGGCAAGTATTCCCGGCGTTACCAGCGCGGCACCAATGTGGTGGTGCTGGAACCGGACGTGGCCAAATTTTTCCCCAACGCTGAAACGGTGAATGATTCGCTGCGATCGCTCGCGAACATCATCCGCCGCCAAAAAGCCTTGGCAAAATAATGTGCCCTGCCGGCGAATTCTCCGCCCCGCTCACCGATTTGCACGGTGCCTGGTGGAACAGCATCGCCCGCGCGGGGGCGTAAAACTGACAATATTGCCCGCTTGCATTTCATTTCAAGAATACGGATAGTTCCATCATGAGTTCATTGGTTGAAATTCAAGATGCGGTTTCGCACCTGCCAAGCGATGAGCGCAAAGCGCTGCAATACTGGCTGAATTCCCAGACCGAACCGGAATTGACGGTACAAGAGGAACAACGCCTGTTGCGTTCGTTGGATGAAGCCATCCGTGATGTTGATGCGGGCAAAGGAATTTCGATGGACGAAGTCCGCCAACGCGTCGGCTCATGGGCTGTGAAATAATCTTCTCGCCGCAGGCCATCGCAGACTTGGAAGCGGCGGTTCGTTTTATTGCGGTAGACAATCCCGAAGCCGCCGTGCGCATGGGCAACGCCTTGATCGACCGTGTCACCATTCTTATAAATTTTCCTCTGGTCGGGTCGCTCTATCCGAAACGCCCCGGAGTGCGCAAACTGGCCTCGCATCCTTATCTTGTTTTCTACCGTTTCCGCGAAACCGAAAATGTTGTTGAAATCCTGCGCTACTGGCATGGCTCGCGAAGCGAACCGGGATTATGATGTCAAACTGTACGACCCGTGATGGAACCGCATCGCCCGCGCGATGGCTTGAAATGAAATTTCAACGACTAGGAGGAAATTCGGCATTTTCGATGATGGAACTTCTGGTCGTCATCGCCATCATTGGAATTTTGGTAGCGTTGTTGCTTTCAGCCGTTTCACTAGCCAAAGGGAAAGCGTTGCGAATCCAATGCGTCAACAATGTGCGGCAGCTCGGCATCGGTTTGCAGGCATTCGTTGCGGACAACAGTGTCTATCCGTTGTATGTGAATATTTCTGAAGACAGGGGCAAATATCCCGAACATATGTCGGACTGGATGTCGGCATTGCAAAAAACAGAACTTTCAGCGCCGGGAAATTCAACAAACCATGTTTTATTTTCGAAATGGTCCGGCGCGGGGGTGTGGAAATGTCCTTCGGCCTTCACCCCTGACAATATGCCGACAAACGGACAAATGACCGCCTCATTTTTGAGTTACGGTTACAACTGGTATGGCATGAGCGATAATCAGGACACAAATTCGCTTGGGCTTGGCGGCCAATTTATCTGGAACGCCGGGCACCCTCCTGCTCCGCCCGTCCATGAATCCGCAGTCATCGCGCCAAGCGACATGATGGCAATCGCAGATGGACTTTACGGTCACAACAACGACATCGGCGATGGTTCGTTGTGGTTTTGGCGGACCCATTATTCAAATTTTTTGCCGGGCAATGCTCAGAGAGTTATTGCCCGCCACCAAGGCCGCGCCAATGTCGTTTTTTGCGACGGCCACGTCGAGTCGCCGACGCTCCAATTCTTGTTTGCCGACACCAGTGACGCAGCCTTGGTCCGCTGGAACCGCGACCATCTGCCGCACCGCGAAAAATTGTCGCCGTAAATTTATTTGGCCAGCCATTTATGGATCATGATCACCGCGGCGTCATCGCAGGCCTGCTCCGCATCGTCGCCGGCGATGTTGGTGCCGACGATGACGGAGAAATTCTTTTCCGGCGCCAGCCACATAACCATGTACCACATCGTGTTTGAACCATTGTGCCACAGGGCATCGCCGCCGGCCCAGCCGCGTTTCAAATGCACCCAACCGCAGGCGTAGTTGCCGAGCGGATCTTCGGGGTCGATGACCGATTTATGCAACCGGGCAAGCGTTTCGGGTTTGAGCAGCGCGTTCGTGCCGGTTTGCAAATGGAGCATGGCATATCGCGCCAGATCATCCATCGAGGCATGCACCCGGCCGGCCGGGGCGATCGCCGGCGGATTGTCCACCTGCACTGGAATGGTCATGCCCAGTTTGCGGATGTGACCCCACGGCTGGTCAACCTGCCCCTTGGTGCCGGGCGGCCCGAAACCGGCGGTGTCCATGTACAACGGCTTGAAAAGCTTCTCGGTGATCAACGTCTCATAATCACGGTCGGTGATCTTTTCAATCATCGCGCCAACAATGGCATAGCCTTGATTGGAATAAACGATCCTGGTCCCCGGCGGAGCGGCCGGCGGCTGCGCGAGGACGGCCTGGATGAATTCATAACGCTGCTCCCGCGGCGTCCCGATTTCCTTCCACGCGCGTTTCCACGCGGCGGACGGTGGTTCGCTGGGAACCCCGCCCTCGTGATGCAGCAATTGTTCCAGCGTCACTGTTTCATACTGCTTGTCCATTTTGCCCTTCAACTCGGGAAAAACTTCACCGATCGTCGTGTCCCAACGCAACTTGCCTTCATCGATCAGGATGCCCGCGAGCGTGGCGGTCATGGATTTGGTGCAGGAGCCGATGTGGAACTGGTCATTGGTGGTCACCGGCGTGGAGTCGCCCCACTTGCGCACCCCCGCGGCAAAGCGGTCGCAAATCTGCCCGTCCTTGGTCACCACCACCGCAATGGCGGGGATACCATACTGCGGAACGATGTCCGAGAGCTTCGTGGCCGGTTTGTCTTTTGTGAACGGTGACGCCAGGGCAGTCATGGCCATGAAGGCCAAAACCAGCAAAAGCGGGCCGAGCGGTTTCTTTGTTTTCATAGGCATTATCGGTTGTTCGGGATCGATTTCTTTCAACAATTTTTCCAATTCCTGCCGGCGCGGTTCCAATCGTTTTTTTACTGCGAACTGGTTCAACCAATAAAGAAACCCGTTCACGGCCGCGGTGAAACCCAAAGAGAACAACACGCCAAAAGTTTTGAACACCATGCTAAAGATAAGGCTGAAGATGTTTTCCGCCCCCGGCGGCGGCATCTGCCAGAACATCCAAACCATCCAGATCAGCATCGGCACAGCGAACGGCAGGAGGTACCACCAGAGAATATTTTTCAGCAGCCAGATCTGATGCGTGACATCCGTCAACGAGGCAGCAGCGCAATTTTTCAATGAGTCGTGCGTGCTCGGCAGGCTGCGCTTGTGCCGCCACCGATCGATCAAGATATAACTGCCGACCATGAAACATGCGAAAGCGATGACGTACGCCGGCCACGCATGGTCATGCCGGCCGATGTTGATAAAAAAGGGAACCAGCACCGCCGCCACCCCGACCTCGCGCACGTCGCGCCAGAAAATCATCCGGCGGAAACGGCGCTGATCACGGCGCACCTCCTTCATCAGGAAATCCGCGTCCATGGTGATCTTCCGGCCGGCGTCCTGGGCCTGCCACGATTTTTGCAGATCTTCAAAGTTCATGGGCGCCTCCTTTCAGTGAATCGGCCAGTTGTTTGCGGATGCGGTTCAGCTTCACCCCGACATTGCTTTCAGAAATGCCCAGCACTTCGCTCATCTCGCGGTAACCCAGGCCATCCAGATGCATCAGCGCCAGCGAGGCATCCAGTTTGGGCAACTGCCGGATGGCCGCGTAAAGTTGTTTGACCAGCTCTTCATCCGGTGACGGACCGGAAGGGTTTTCCGGCGCGACGTTCAAATGCAAAAAGGCCTCGTGTTTCGCGTGCCGCCGCTTTTCATCGCGTTTCCAGACCAGCGCGGTGTTGAAGGCCACGCGGTAGATCCACGTGCTTTCCTTCGCCTCGCCCCGGAACGACGGCAGGGATGACCATAGTTGCAGGGAAATCTCCTGCAACAAATCTTGCTGGTCCTCCGGCGTGCCGGTGAAGGCGTGGACCACCTTCCACATCAATCCGGCGTGGTCGGCCAGCCAGCGGCGAAACAGTTTTTCCTGCTCTTCAGACGTCATGCCTTCGCTATTTTGATTAAATAGTGACCGCAGCACCCGCTTTCTTACAGACAAACGGAAAATATTTTCGCACGCAGGCATAGTGCTGCCGACTTATAGTCGGCAGGGACAAAAAGAAAAACTGCCGACAAAATGTCGGCAGCACTTTATGCCTCAACGCCGTGGAAGTTGTCGTACGTGGCAAGTTCATGGTGAAAACCGCCGGCGGCGAATTCTCCGCCCAGCTCACCGAATTGCACGACGCCTGATGGAATTCCATCGCCCGCGCGATGGCGTGATTTTCAGCCAAATGCCATAAAATACAAGACATGTCTTAGACGTGTCTTGACATATAGACGCGTCTATGTCAGTGTTTTGCTTTATGAAAACACTGAAATTGGTCCTCGCTGATTCGACCTATGAGCAAATAACTAGGTATGCAGATCATGAAGGCATCGAAGCGTCGCAATGCTGTTCCATAATACTTACGGATTGGGCGGTTACCCACACGCATGCAAATAGCGAAACCGTGCGAACCATAACTACGACGCTCGGTGGGTTCGGGAAAGTGTCCCGATCGAAACCGAAAACGCGCGTTGGAGAACCTGAATTGATGAATCGTATTATTGCATTACTTAAGAAGAATGGCGGAGCCATGGCAAAAACAGATGTGGAGGAAACTTTATTCGAAGAATACAAAGACCTATTCCAAAACGGACATTATGCTGAATGCGTCGGCGATGATGTCCCTAGATGGAAAAAAAATGTTCAATTCGCAAGGAACACTGCGCGTAAACTAGGCCTGATTAAATTACCCGAGGAATCAGGGCGAGGAATGTGGCAGCTAACCGAAAAAGGAAGACAGTGGAAAATCGAATAGTCACTGAAGAACGCCACGGAACCTCGAAAAATTGCACTCATAAAAACTGGTTTGCTTTAAGAGCCGTTGCAATTAAAGTCGAATTGTGAAAAAGCTTACAGCCATCGTGCATCACGGCGAGCCGGATGAAGGCGGCTTTTGGGCGACATGCCTGGAAGTTCCTGGTGCGAACGGACAGGGCGAGACCAAAGAGGAATGCCTGGCTGATCTCAAGAAGGCTGTTAATTTGGTGGTGGAATGTTATTGATGCTATACCAGCAGGAGGCCGCCTTACCTGATAACAGATGCGCAAATTTATTGAGAAACAATATTCTTAACGAGTAGGCATTGTGTAGCGGCTTGCCCCGTCCCGAAATTTGCGGCAAAGTTTCACCAGTAATTTTTATGAGTCTCAATCCGCTCGCCGGCAAACCCGCCCCCGCCAATCTTTTGATTGATGTTGCCAAGCTCGAACGCGACTACTACGAGAAAAAGCCCGACCTTGCCGACCCGAACCAGCTCGTGAGCTTCGGCACCAGCGGTCATCGCGGCACGCCGTTCAACGGAACTTTTACCGAGGCGCACATCCTCGCCACTACGCAGGCAATCTGCGAATTTCGTAAAAATAAAAATTTTACCGGTCCCCTCTTCATCGGCAAGGATCCGCACGCCGCTTCCGCGCCCGCGCAACGGACCGCGCTGGAAGTACTCGCGGCCAACGGCGTCGAGACGTTTCTCCAGGCCAACGACGGCTTCACGCCCACGCCTTCCATTTCGCATGCCATCCTGACTTATAATCGCGGCCGCAAGGACGGCCTTGCCGACGGCATCGTCATCACGCCCTCGCACAATCCGCCGTCGGACGGCGGCTTCAAATACAATCCACCGAACGGCGGCCCGGCGGACACGGACATCACAAATTGGGTGCAAAATCGCGCGAATGAAATCCTGCGCGGCGGCAACCAGGAAGTGAAACGCCTCGCCTACGAAACTGCGTTGAAGGCGCCCAATACGCACTTGTACGATTTCATCATGCCCTACGTCGCCACGCTCGGCGAGGTGATTGACATGGCGGCGATCAAATCCGCCGGCGTACGCATTGGCATCGATCCGCTTGGCGGCGCGGCCTTGCAATACTGGCAGCCGGTCAAGGAACGTTACGGCCTCGACCTCACGGTGGTGAACCCCAAGTTCGATCCGCAATTCGGCTTCATGACGGTCGACCACGACGGCAAAATCCGCATGGATTGCTCCAGCCCCTATGCGATGGAGAGCCTCGTAAGCTTGAAGGATAAATTCACCGTCGCATTCGGCAATGATCCCGATGCCGACCGCCACGGCATCGTTACGCCCTCCGCCGGACTGCTGAATCCAAACCATTTTCTCGCCGTCGCGATCAATTATTTGCTCACGCACCGGCCGCAATGGAACAAAAATGCGGCCATCGGCAAGACCCTCGTCAGCAGCAGCATCATTGACCGCGTGGTCGCCGCGCTTGGCCGCAAGCTCATGGAAGTGCCGGTCGGCTTCAAATGGTTCGCCCCCGGCCTCGCCGATGGCTCGGTCTGCTTCGGCGGCGAGGAAAGCGCCGGTGCCAGTTTCCTGCGCCGCGACGGCAATGTCTGGACCACGGACAAGGATGGCCTGATACTTGGATTGCTCGCGGCGGAAATCTGCGCGACGACCGGCAAGGACCCCGGCCAGCATTACGCGGAACTCACGTCAAAGTTTGGCGCACCGAGCTACAAACGCGTCGATGCCGCCGCCACACCGGAACAAAAGGCGGCTTTCAAAAAACTGACGCCCGAAGCCGTGACAGCCAAAACCCTGGCCGGCGACACCATCACGCAAAAGCTAACGCGCGCGCCCGGCAACAACGCGGACATCGGCGGCTTGAAAGTCTGCACGGCCAATGGCTGGTTTGCGGCGCGTCCATCCGGCACGGAAAACATCTACAAAGTTTACGCGGAAAGTTTCAAAGGCGCGGCGCACCTCGACACCATCATCGTCGAGGCCCAGGGAATCGTCAGCGCTTCGTTGGCGAGCAAATAAAATTTCGCGGAGCGTTCTCCCTCACCGCTGCCCTCTCCCGCTGGGAGAGGGAGAAACGCTCCCAGCGTCTTGGCGAATTGTACGCGGTCAGCGGCTCGAGAGATCATCGGATAGAAAAGAATGTCCAACTGCTGTTCCTTCTCCCCAAGGGAGAAGGTCAGGATGAGGGGGAACGCATTGCTCTTCTACAACCGGAAATAGTACCCATGCAGCAAAACAAAAAAACGCCGGAGTGAAATTCACTCCGGCGTTTTTGCTTCTAAAAAAATCATTCGCGCCAGTTGAGCGCGTCCTTCTTGATGGCATAGATGTAACCCAAAAACAAGATGCCAAGGAACGAGACCATGGAAGCGAAAATCATATTGCGCGTGGCGTGTTCGGCCAGCATATCGCGATAAACCACGGCCCACGGATACATGAACACCACTTCGATATCAAACAGGATGAACAGCATCGCGACGAGGTAGAATTTCACCGAGAACCGCGAGCTGCCTTCGCCGATGGGATCCTTGCCGCACTCGTAGGCGGCGTCCTTGGCCTTGCTGGACTTGGCGAACTTGCCAAGCAGGACGGAGATCAGCAGCGTGCCGCCCGCGAAACCGACGGCGGCGGCAAGCAAAAATAAAATCGGGATGTATTGGGCGAGCTGCTGCGAGTCCTGCACGTTTTGCATGGTTAAATTTTAAGCGGTACGCCGGAAAATTCAATGCGAAAAGGTAATGGGGCAGTTTGGTTGGTAGGGACGGCGCGCTGCGCTGTCCCCGGCGGTAAAGCCGCCGGAAGGGATGTAAAAAACGCGGTTTTACCATCCCGCATGCGGGATTGCGCCCGCTATACGGGCGCGGACGGCGCAGCGCGCCGTCCCTACCAAATTGACCCACTACCGCCGAAAACGATTCAGCGGCGGAACACCCATACCAGCAGGCTCAAAACCACGCTCACCAGCAGGCACGTGACGATGGGAAAATGAAAGCTGACGTTGTCGCGGGAATAATTGATGTCGCCGGGCAGCTTGCCGAGCCAGCCCTTGCCGAAGCCCGACCACAACAACGCACCGACGGCAGCAATGACAAGACCGGCGACGACCAGAAATTTCCCCAGATCGTTCACCGTACATTAGCATCCAAAAATTTCACCATCGCCGCCCCAAACGGTGCGCAATCTTTCGGTGTCCGGCTGGAGACGAGGTTGCCGTCCACTACCACGGGCTCGTTGACCCAAATGGCGCCGGCGTTTTCCAGATCGTCCTTGATGCCCAGCGAACCGGTGGCCCGCCGCCCCTTCAAGATTTTCGCCGAGATCGGAATCCACCCGCCGTGGCAGATGAAGGCGACGAGTTTGCCTTGTTCGAAAAACTCGCGCGTGAGCGAAAGCACCCTGGCATCGCGCCGCAGCTTGTCGGGCATGAAACCGCCGGGCACGAGCAAACCGCAAAAATCCTTGCTCGCGGCGTCCGCCAGCAGCAGATCGGATTGCGCGGGATAACCGTGTTTGCCGGCATAGGTTTTTATTTCCGGCGCGGCGCATTTGAGATGGTAACCGGCTTCTTCCAGCCGCAGTTTCGGATACCACAATTCGAGGTCTTCATAAACGTCGTCCAGGAACGCGAGCAAGGTTTTGTTCTGCATATGAATTTATTCTCAAAAAAAACCGCCGATATACAAGTTGCAATAAACTGCCCACCCCCTCGAAAGAGGGGTGGGGAAACTGAACGAATGTTCTATACCCAACTCATCCCATTAAATTTAGGTTAAAGCAACCCTTGAACCCATGAACCTTGCGGACATCAGCCCCGTCCCGTCCCGTTGCCGCATTGCGCGGGCATTCACCTTGATCGAATTGCTTGTGGTCATCGCCATCATAGCGATTCTGGCGGCCATGCTTTTGCCCGCGCTCGCCAGCGCCAAGGAGCGCGCCAAACGCATCCAATGCATGAGCAACTTGAAACAGCTCGGCATCGGGTTGACCGTTTATGCCGGCGACAACAACGACAAGCTTTTCGGACCCCGGCCCTCGGCCAATAATTTCAACCTGCACACACTGAATACGAACGAAATTGCGTCCTCCAAGGAAGTGAATCTGGACGCGAGCCAGACAAATTCGAAATCCATTTGGGTGTGCCCCGAAGTTTCACCGGATCCACCAAATTACCCGCAAGGAGTGCCGTACTACAATCCCAGCGTGGGCGGCAACCCCTCGGTGCAATGGCAGGTTGGCTATCAGTATCTGGGCGGCGTCGGCGTGACCAACTGGCTCAATGCGCAGGGATCCTTTCATTCCTTGAGCCCGGTGAAACTGGGCAACGCCAAGGCCTCCTGGACGCTGGCTGCAGAAGACATCTATTACGACTCATCCACCGGATTGTGGAACGAGGGTGTGGTTCCTCACCAGCGGCACGGCACCGCCCATTCCGATGGCGGTAATTATCTGTCGTGTGACGGTTCGGTTCACTGGACCAAGGTGGAAACCATGTATGAAATTACCACCTACAGCACCTCCACCCGCCTCTGGTACTTCTATCAGGACGACCTTTCCAGTATTCCCGCCGCGAACCTTGCATCATTGAAATTTCCGTGAAATTCCCGGGTTGAATTTCATTTCAGCAGGCTGCCGATCTTGAGTTTTTTCCTCAATTTCCCATTGTCCGCGCACATGCGCATCTTGCCCTCCGGCGCGGGCAGCCAGTAAAATTCCCCGCCCGCATTCTCCACCAGCAAACTGCCGGCGGCCACATCCCACAGGTTGATCGTGCGTTCGATATAGGCGTCCAGCCGCCCGCTGGCGACGTAGACAAGCTCCAGCGCGGCGCTGCCCATGATGCGGATCTTTTTCACGCGCCGCGCCAGCCGGTCCACATGCGGCATGCTCTTGCGCAGGTTCTCCGGATTTTTGGAGAAGCCCATCGCGATGATCGCCTCATCCAACCGCGCGCGGTTGCTGACCCGGACCACCCGCCCGTTCAAACGCGTCGGCTGGCCCTTGGTCGTTGTCCAAATCTCGTCGGTGAACGGGTCGTAAATGACGCCGACCACGGATTCCCCGCGATGTTGGAGTGCGATGGAAACGGCGGCGTGCGGCAGGCCGAAAAAGTAATTCACCGTGCCATCAATCGGGTCGATGACCCAGCGCCACTCCGCCGTGGTATCGCCGGTGCTGCCTTCCTCGCCCAAGACCGGCACCTGCGGAAAACTCCGGGCGAGGATCTTTTCGATCAGCGCCTGGCACTGGACGTCGAGTTCGAGTTTGACGTCGTGCTTTTCGGCGGAGTTTACGCGTTTGGGTTTGTGCCAGTTGTCATGCATGACCTTCCCGGCGGCGCGGGCGGCCCGGATGGAAACGGCAAGAGCGGATTTAAGGGGGATGGTTTTCATTAAAAAATCATGGAATCACTTCGTTGCGCTCCTGAAGCACCATTTCCTGGTCACGGCGCCTGGCATCGAGGACGTTTTCCTCGGCCGATTTCAACGCGGCCAGCAGGTCGGCGGCTTCGAGCAGGCGCGGCGCGGTCACAAAATTCGCCCCGGCCGCGTAAAGCGCAGGCACATCGGACAGCAGCTCGGCGTGGACGATGATTTGCGCGTGCGGATTCAGCTCGCGGAGCTGGCGGAGGATTTTCAGGTTGTTCGCGCCCTTCAAAACCATGTTCGGGAGCGAACAGATAATGACCTCGGCATGCGAGGCGCCGGCGTGGTGCAGCACATCGCGCGCGGTGATGTCGCCATAGACGGCGAAAATATTCCGGGCCTTCAATTTTTCATGGACGACCGGGTTGAAATCGATGACGCAAAGCTCGGGCAGCAATTCCGGACGGTTGCGTTCGATCTCCGCCAGCAGCGAACTCGCCGTCCACGAAAATCCGAGCAGACAGATCCGCCTCCGACTCGCCTCGGCCTTGGTCAGAAACGCCGTGTGGTCGAGGTCGTGCAGCTCCAGTTTTTTGAACAGCGGCGTGATCCGGCGGAACAAGGCGTCGTTGGCGATGATCGCGTAGGTCGAGCCGATGGCCAGGAACGCAAAGGCAAACGCGCAGATGCCGATGACATTGGATGAAACGTCCCCGGCGGTTTTGCCGAGCGCGAGGAGCACGAGCGACAATTCGCTCATCTGGCAGAGGTTGACCGCCGAGAGCAGGCTCACGCGACAGCCCTGTTTCATCGAATACAAAACGGGAAACACCGTGAACAACCGCGTGACGATGAGCACCAGGCAGACAAACACCGTCCAAAAGATCACCGCCACCGTCGGCATGGGGATCAGCATGCCGAGACCGACGAAAAACAACGTCACAAAAAAATCGCGCAGGCTGGTCACCTTGGCGGCGACATCCAGCGTGTAGGGAAACGTGCTCAACATCACGCCCGCGATGAGCGCGCCCATCGCCGTCGAGAGCTTCAGCCAGTCCGCAAAGCCCGCCATCGCAAAACACCACGCCAGCGCGCCGACCAGGACCAGTTCCGGCAGCCGCGCAATGAATTTAAAAACCTTCGGCAGCACAAAACGGCTCGCCATATACGCGACCAGCACCAGCAAGATCACGTTGCCGATCGCCTTTAACATGACGCCCGCGGCGGGATGTTTCAGGTTCGGCTGCACGGCCAGAAACAAAATCGTCGCCACGTCCTGCAAGACGAGCACGCCCAGCGTCACCCGGCCCGCCAGCGTTTCCAATTCCCGCTTGTCGTAAAGAATCTTGACGATGATGACCGTGGAACTCATCGCCGCCGCGACGGCGAGGTAAAGCGCCTCCAGATGGTTTTGCGCCGGGCCAAGAAACGCGAAAATCAGCCAGCCCAGCAGCACGCAGCCCAGGATTTGCGCACCGGCCGTGAGCGTGATGACGCGTCCCGCGCTCAACATGTTCTTCAAATCAATCTCCAGCCCGATCATGAACAGCAGCAGCGACAGGCCGATCTCGGAAATGGTCTGGATGTCCTGCGCGTTGGTGACCCACTTGAATCCGTTTGGACCGACGGCAAAACCCGCGACGAGGTACGCGAGCAGCAGCGGCTGTTTCGCGACTTGCGACGCCACCGCCACGACCCATGCCGCAATGATGCAGATGGCGATATCGGTGACGAGGCTATGCTCCATGCCGGGAAGAACTTAACGTGTTGCCCGAAAAATTCACGTAAGATTTTTTGGATGCGCCACGATTATCCGGGTTCCCGCCAAATTTTCCGTTGACCTGCGATGCCCGAGTTTGGAGCATGGCGTGTTTCCATGAACACCAAACCGGACAAAATCTTTTTTTGGGGCTGTTTTATCGCCATCATCACCACCAGCTATGCGTTCATCAGCCGCATGATTCTGTGCGGCGGGCAGTTCGCCTCGGACTTCGCGCTCGACAAGGTCGCGGTCGGCGAACTCCAGGGCGCGGGCATTTGGCCGTTCGGCGTGAGCATCATCGTGTTCAGCCTGTTCATCGACCGCATCGGCTACAAGGTCGCGATGGTTTTCTCCTTCGTCAGCTATCTGGTTTACATGGCCATGGCGGTGATGGCCTACCAGGCCATCCAAGGCGTGACCGGCGATGCGCTGGTGGCCGCCCAAAATCACGGCCATCAACTGCTCTACTGGGGCAGCATCATCCTTGGCCTCGGCAACGGCAGCGTGGAAGCCTACGCCAATCCCATCATCTCGACGATGTTCAGCAACGACAAGACCAAGTGGCTCAATCGTCTGCATGCCGGCTGGCCGGGCGGCCTGGTCATCGGCGGCCTCTGCACCATCGCACTGGCAAATAACCCCGATTGGCGCATCAACCTTGGGTTGATATTGATTCCCGCGGTCATTTTCTTCCTCATCCTCATCGGCAAACAATTTCCGAAAAGCGAACGCGAACAGGCCGGCGTCGGTTATGTGCAGATGCTGAAGGAACTCGGCGTATTCGGCGCGCTCGTCGGATTTGGGCTGGTTTTCGCACAGCTTGGCCAGGTCTTCGGCTGGAGCAACGCCGTGGTCTGGGGGCTGACCGCCGCGGTCGTCGTCATTTTTGCGGTGCTCACCAAATCCTTCGGCCGTTTCCTGCTCGCATTTTTGATCATCATCATGATGCCGCAGGCCACTACGGAGCTTGGCACCAATGGCTGGATCACCTCCCTCATGGAAGGCCCGATGAAAGCTGCCGGCTACAATCCTGCGTGGGTGTTGGTCTATACTTCCGCCATCATGCTCGTGCTACGGTTCTGCGCCGGACCGCTCATCCATAAATTTTCGCCCGTCGGTTTGTTACTGACGTGTTCCGCACTGGCGGGCTTGGGAATCCTCGCACTCTCGCAGACGGCACATTCCGGTCCGGCAGTCATTTTTGCCGCAGCCACTCTTTTCGGCATTGGCATCACTTTTTTCTGGCCGACCACCCTTGGTCTCACGAGCGAACAATGTCCGAAGGGCGGCGCACTGACCTTGAACGCGATGGGCGGCATCGGCATGCTCGCGGTCGGCATTTTGGGCGCACCGTTCCTCGGATACATGCAGGAAACCTCCACGACGCAGCAGTTGCGGGCGACGGACTCCGCGCTCTACGAACAGGTGAAAGTGCAACACACCTATCTGCTCGGCGCCTATGAGGCGATTGATCCCGTGAAAAGCGCCGCCGTGACCGACGATAAATCGCTGGCTGAACTAAAGTCCGCCACGACCGCCGGCCAGTTCACCGCGCTCGGGAAAATGGCGATGTTTCCCGCCTTCACCTTCGCGTGCTACCTCGCGCTGCTGCTATACTTCAAGTCGCGGGGCGGCTACAAGCCGGTGACGCTGCGGCAAAAATAATTTGTTGTAGCCGGTCGGCGGAATGTTCTCCCTCACCCCGGCCCTCTCCCGCTGGGCTTATCATTACCCACATCTTCATGTGCTTTTTAAATAAACTCAGGTTCTTCGCTGTTTTTGTCGGAATGACTGTAACCGATTCAAACAACCGGCTGGCCTGGTTCAAACTTCGCATAGCCAGAAAACTTCCAGCCCATGAATTACAATTATTTTTAATAAAAAAGCACTTACCCGCATTGATGCCTTGCAATGCGGGTAAGTGAATTTTACATTTCACCGGACAAATTGTCCAGCTCGCAAGGTAAAAAGATGTGGGTAATGACAAGCCCGCTGGGAGAGGGAGAAATGCTCCCAGCTGCAAGGCATACCGATAGCGGCAAGCTGCTTGTATGCCCCAATGAAACCGAAAGCGGGCAGCGGCTGTTCCTTCTCCCGGTGGGAGAAGGTCAGGATGAGGGGGAATGCATCACCCACGAATCGTTACGTTTTCCTTAACAGACCTGCTCCATAAAATCCGTGAACCATTTTTCGGGCGGACAGGAGAAACTCCATTCCCGTCCGCGCCATTCAAACCGCAGTTTTCCCGCGTGCAGCGCGTGATTGGGTAGAATCAATTTCGCGCGCTGTTCCTCCGTCAGCCGGCTCTCGACGAGCGCGAGATACAAGTCCTCGTCGCCGCCGTATAGTTTATCGCCCACGATGGGATGGCCGCGATGCGCGAGGTGGATGCGGATCTGATGCTTGCGCCCGCTGCGCGGCAGGACACGCAGAAGCGAAAAATCAGTGCCGTCACACGAAAAAAATTTCTCCCGAAAAAATTCCGTCTGCGCCGCCGCACCGTCGGCCCGCACACAATCCTTGATGGCCACCCGGCTGGCCTCGTCCTTGCCGAGCGGCGCATCAATGATTTCATGTTCCGCAGCGACGTGACCATGGACGATGGCGAGATATTCCTTATGCACGGTGCGGGTTTCCCAGATTTTTCCCAGCTCACGGGCGGTTTCGGTATTTTTGGCGATGACCACCAGCCCGGAAGTTTCGCGGTCCAGCCGGTTCACGAGCCGCGGCCCGGAATCGGCCTTGAGATAAATCCGCGCGCGGCTGATGAGGCTGGAAAATTCGTCGCCCTTCGTCGGATGACAGACCAGATCAGACGGTTTTTGGACGACGAGCAGGTTTTCGTCCTCAAGTATGACGTCGAATAACACGCGCATCGATCCGGGATTTTGCCTGAATACAGAGAAAGAAGAAATCATTCTCATTCTCGTGCTCATCGTCTTCCTCACTTTTTGAGCTATGAGCAAAAGATGGCCATGAGGATGATTCTCCAACAGCCGCGCACGAAGCCGGTTGATTCTTCGCGGTTCATTCTTCATGCTTCTCAAGAATGCGTCGCCACTGGTTATTGTTCATGCTTCTCGCCGGCTGCCTGCTGGCGGCAGGGGGTATCTGGTATCTTTGCGAACGCAGCGATTCCACGGCCTTCCTGACAACGCGTGAAGGCGCGGAATGGATTCTGGATGACATGCCGGTGAACATCCGCGCCCATCCGGCGGTCACCGCGATCACGGTCTTCAAAAAAGACTTCGCCTGGGACGCAACCTCCGGTGAAGTCCGGCTGGAAATGCGGGCGTTCAAATCCGCGGCGGTCAGCGTCAACGGGCAGGAAATTTCCCTGACCGGCGACCCGCAACATTGGAAATCGGACCGGATTGCGATTTTGGGCGGGCAATTGCGCGCGGGAACGAACGAAATCGTGGTGGCGGTCACGAATACGTTCGGACCGCCGGCACTCTGGTTGCGGTTGAAGGCCGGGAGTTTTGCGTTGGGGACGGATGCCTCATGGATTTCCACGTCAACGGGGTCGCACTGGCTGCCGGCGCGGCTGGCCGGAGCGCCGCTGCCGTTGAGAGGCTGGACTCCGTTGGAGAACGGCAACCATATTGGTGCTGCCTTCCGGCGCATCTGGATGCCGCTTGGATTGGCCGTGATCGCGGCGCTTTTATCAGTGATGCTGGCGGCCAAACATTGGCCGGCCGCACGGGCCCGTCCGGAAAAATACCTGTGGCTGCTGCTGGCGCTGGTCGTGAGCGTGCGCGCCGTGCTTTGGCTGAACAATATCGCCGTGCTGTCGCCGACGACGGGATTCGACTCGGGAGAACATGACCGCTACATCCAATTTATCCTGCAACACCATGCCCTGCCGTTGCCCAATGACGGCTGGGAGATGCACCAACCGCCGCTGTACTATATGGTTTGCGCGCTGTGGCTGGGCGCACTCGGTCTGGATACCACCACTCCGGCAGCCTTTACGCCGTTGCACGCGGTCAATGGCGTCATCGGCCTGGCGCAATGCGTTCTGGCGTTGTTGTGTCTCCGCCGCTTGTTTCCCCGCAATTTTTCCGTTCAGGCCGCCGGGTTGCTGATCGCCGCGTTCCTGCCACCGAACCTCTATCTTTCGTTGTACGTGACGAATGATCCGCTGGCCGGCTTGTTGGTATCCGCAGCCCTGTATTTTTACCTGCGCTGGCGGGAAAACAGCAGTCACGCGGCCGGATTTGCAGCCGGCCTCGGCCTCGCCCTGGGCGCGGCGGTGCTGACCAAGTTGAATTCCATCCTCGCGGTGCCGGTTTTCCTGGCGGCGATGGGCATGGAAATTTTTGTCCCGGGGAAATTTTCTTTGCGAAAAGTTTTTTCCGGGCCGGGCCTTGCGCTGGCGGCGTGTTTGCTGGCATGCGGCTGGCATTATCTGCGGGTGTGGCACCAGATCGGCGCCTTGCCGCTGCCTAACAGCCAGAACTCGGATGCATCCGCCTGGTGGCAGCAGCCCGGTTACCGTTCGGCGGGTTACTACCTGCATTTCGGCCAGAGCCTGTTTTCGCCCTTGTATAGCGCGCTCAACAGTTTTGCGGATGGCATGTACTCGACCTGGTGGGCCGATGGCCTGACCAGCGGCGCCAGCGACCAGGTCTTCCGCCCGCCGTGGTATTATGATTGGATGACGGTTGGCGGTTTGCTGGCCTTGCCGTTGACGTTGTTGGCCGTTGCGGGATTTTTCAGGTGCCTATACCGGTTGTTATTTCACCGGTTGGATGCGTGGTCGCTGATCATGGCGGGAACCCCCTTGATTTTTGGGGCCGGAATTTTCTATCTGACCCTGCGCGGGCCCTGGCTGGCGCATGTGAAGGCTTTTTATGCCTTGCCGGCGCTGATTCCATTTTGCGGATTGATCGGCGAAGGCTGGACGTGGCTGGCGCAAAAGGGCCGCCGGGTAGAGGCCGGATTGTGGACAGCGGTCCTGGTCTGGACCATGGTGACCATTCATGCGTTCTGGATGGGCTTTGGTAACTTCGAAGTTTACCGCACCCGCGCCATAGATTGCCTGAGAACACACGATTTTGACCATGCCTTTTCAAATGCGGCACAAGCGATCAAATTGAATCCCGCCGATGCGGACATCCATTGCGTGCTGGCCGAGACGTGGGACAATGCAGGCCAGCCGGCGTACGCCGTCCAGGAATTTCTGGCAGCCTTGCAAATCCAGCCCGATGCGCCGTACACATTGAATTCCCTCGCCTCGGTACTGTGCCTGGAAGAGAAAGGTGAAACGGCCAGGGCGGTGGAAATCGCCCACCGGGCCTGCGAATTGACCGGCTATCGGGAAGCGGAATTCATGACCACGCTTGCCACCGCCTACGACAAAAATGGCCAGTTCACCGAGGCCGTGGATACCGCCTTTGCCGCCTGGCAATTGGCGAGGCTGGAAGGTGAGACAGGCTTGATGAAACACAACCTGGAGATTCTAGACCGGCGGACGGCAGGCGAAAAAGCGCCCTGAACGAGACTCAAATGCCGCCAAACCGGCGGTGACGCCGGGCGTATTCCTCGAGCGCGGCGTAGAATTGCGGTTTGCGGAAATCCGGCCAAAGCGTGGGCGTGATCAGGAGTTCCGCGTAGCTCAACTGCCAGAGGAGAAAATTGCTGATGCGCATCTCGCCGCTGGTCCGGATCATCAGGTCCGGATCAGGGATGTTGCGCGTCCAGAGGTGCTCGGAGATGATTTTTTCCGTGATATCGGCGGGATCGATCTTTCCGTGCTTCACCTTGTCCGCGATGGCCCGGACGGCTTCGACGATTTCAATCCGGCTGCCGTAGCTCAACGCCATGATGAGCGTAAGCCCGTTGTTTTTGGAAAGCGCGGCCATGCTCTTTTGCAGATGTTCCTGCACATTGTCCGGCAGACGATGGATCTGGCCGATGACCTCCAGGCGCACGTTATTCTTGTTCAACTCCTTCGTCTCGGACTTGAGATAATAGACGAGATACTTCATCAAGGCGTCCACTTCATCCTTCGGACGGTTCCAGTTCTCGGCGGAGAAAGCGTAGAGCGTCAGGTACTTGATGCCCAGCTCACCGGCGGTCCGGATGATTTCCCGCGCGGAATCCGCGCCGCGCCGGTGGCCCTCGATGCGCGGCAGATGGCGCGCCTTGGCCCAGCGACCGTTGCCGTCCATGATGACGGCGACATGCCGCGGCAGGTTCGCGGCGGCATCGGCGCTCAGGTTGTTCACGACGGAACTCATTAAGGAAATTGAAGTTTAAGAGAAAATGACAGCAAACAAAACTTTTTTGCGAGCGAGGGGAGGTTTCGGAAAGAGTCTGTAGACCTCACACTTTTACACAGGTGCCTTCGCTCAATCCTGCTGGTGTGTCAGGTGTGCCAGAAATTCACTGCCACAATCGCGTATTTTTTGCTGTTGTCGTTGGACAAATCCGCCGATTTATAGCAGAGTGTCATCAGTATGAGTGAAGAGTCCATGAGCAATTTCACGCCGCGGGCGCAGCAGGTCCTCGCGCTCGCGCGCAAGGAGGCTGATCGCCTCAACCACAACTTTCTCGGCACGGAGCACCTGCTGCTCGGCCTCATCAAGCTGGGCCAGGGCGTCGCCGTGAACGTGCTGCAAGGCATGGGCATTGATTTGGAAACCGTCCGCCTTGAAGTCGAAAAACAAACTCCCAGCGGCCCCGATCAAAAAATGATCGGCAACATCCCTTACACGCCGCGCGTGAAAAAAGTCATCGCGCTCGCGCAAAAGGAGGCGAAAAACCTCAATCACACCTACGTCGGCACGGAACATCTGCTGCTCGGCCTGTTGCGTGAAGGCGACGGCGTGGCCGCGAAGGTCCTTCGCGCCCTGGACGTGGACATCGAGGAAGCCCGTCAGCGCGTCCTAAAAGAGCTCGATCCGAATTTTGCCGCGCAAGCCGGCGGTGAAGAACCGCCCCAGCCGCCCGCCGAGCCGGGAGGCGAAAAACAACCGGCGGCGGCCGGCGAGAAAAAAGGCGAGGTCAAAACACCCGCGTTGAAGGCGTTTGGCCGCGACTTGACGGAAATCGCGCGCAAGAACGAAATGGATCCGGTCATCGGCCGCAAAAACGAGATCGAGCGCGTCATCCAGATCCTTTGCCGCCGCACCAAGAACAATCCTGTTCTGCTGGGCGAAGCCGGCGTGGGCAAGACCGCCATCGTTGAAGGTCTGGCGCAGGAAATCGCAGCGGGCAATGTCCCGGAACTCCTGCTGAATAAACGCGTCGTCACACTCGACCTCGCGCTTATGGTCGCCGGCACGAAATATCGCGGCCAGTTCGAGGAACGCATCAAGGCGGTCATGGATGAAATCCGCCGCGCGAAGAACGTCATTCTTTTCATCGACGAATTGCACACCATTGTCGGCGCGGGCAGCGCCGAAGGCACGATGGACGCGAGCAACATCATCAAGCCGGCGCTGTCGCGCGGCGAGATGCAGTGCGTCGGTGCCACCACGCTTAACGAGTATCGCAAATATATCGAAAAGGATGCCGCGCTCGAACGCCGCTTCCAATCCGTCAAGGTCGAGGCGCCTTCCATCGACGACGCCATCGAAATCTTGAAAGGCCTGCGTCACAAATACGAAGAGCATCACAAGGCGGAGTTCACGGACGAAGCCGTGTCCGCCGCCGTCAAGTTTTCCGACCGCTACATCACCGACCGGTTTTTGCCGGACAAGGCGATTGACGTCCTCGACGAAGCCGGCTCCCGCGCGCGCATCGCCACGATGACGCGGCCGCCGGAGGTCAAGGCGATGGAAGCCGAGATCGAAGAAATCAAAGGCAAAAAAGAGAAATCCATCAAGAACCAGGATTTCGAGGGCGCGGCGCAGATGCGCGACAAGGAAAAACAGGCGAAGGAAAAACTGGAAAATATCCTGAAGGAATGGCGCGCGAAAGGTGACGAGAAGCGTGTCGTCGTCGGCGAGGAAGAAATTTTGCACGTCGTCGCGAAGTGGACGGGCATCCCGCTTCACCGCATGGGCCAGGGCGAGATGCAGCGCCTGCTCACGGTTGAAACCGAGATGGAAAAAGTCGTCGTCGGCCAGCGCGAGGCGGTTTCCGCCTTGTGCAAGGCGTTGCGCCGTTCGCGCGCGGATCTGAAAGACCCGCGCCGGCCGATCGGCACGTTCCTGTTGCTCGGCCCGACGGGTGTGGGCAAGACGCTTTTGGCCAAGACGCTCGCCGAACAGATGTTTGGCGACTCGAAATCGCTTATCCAGCTCGACATGAGCGAATACATGGAGAAGTTCAACGTCTCGCGCCTGGTGGGTTCGCCGCCCGGCTACGTCGGATACGAGGAAGGCGGCCAGCTTACCGAAAAGGTGCGGCGCAATCCGTATTCCGTCGTGTTGTTCGACGAAATCGAGAAGGCGCATCCCGATGTGTGGAACATGTTGTTGCAGATCCTGGAAGAAGGCAAACTGACCGACAGCCTTGGACGCGCCATCAATTTCCGCAACACCATCATCCTGATGACGTCGAATGTCGGCAGCGAAACCCTCAAGCGGCAATCCACGCTCGGTTTCTCGCCCATCACCGACGAGAGCACTTACGAGAAGGCGCGCGAACGCGTTTTGGAAGAAGCGAAGAAAACGTTCCGCCCTGAATTTCTGAACCGGCTAGATGATCTCATCGTGTTTCGCTCGTTCACGAAACCCGACCTCATCCAGATTTTGAGCCTGGAAGTGGAAAAAGTTCTGGAACGTCTGCGCAAGAAAAACCTCAAGCTGGAGCTCGACGACAAAGCAAAGGACTTGCTGGTGGAGAAAGGCTACGATCCGCAATACGGCGCGCGACCCATGCGCCGCGCGGTGGAAAAATATTTCGAAGATCCTCTGGCCGAGGAAATCCTCAAAGGCGCGCTGACCGAAGGCGACCTCATCCAGGTGACCGCCGATAACGGCAAGCTGCAGTTCAGCCAGAAGGCCAAGGCCGAAGGCGCCGGCACGACCGGCGCGGTGGCGACGTAAAAATTTGCGTTTTGGGAATCTTTTTCCGAAGTGACGTGTTAACAGGTGGAGGCGGTGATGCGGGTTGACAGAATTCCACGGCACATTAACTTTACTGTATGAATATCGCGTTGCCGCGAAATCTTGAAAGTTACGTAGCCGAACTGGTTCAAACCAGCGGATACAAAGGTTCGGAAGAAGTTGTGCTGGAGGCATTGAGCGAACATCAGGCGCGTCGTCAGGGCAAGGAAGTGGTGATGACGCCGGAACTGGAACGGCTGCTGGACGAGGGTTTGGAAAATCTGGATCAGGCCAGGACCACTGATGAATTGCGCCGCCGGTCATGATCCGGGCGAGGTTCAGTCCCAAAGCGGCCCGCGATTTGGACGAAATTTCCAGCCACATTGCCACCGACAATCCTGAGGCGGCGGCACGCGTCCGCCTGACCATTCTCAATACTTCTGATTTCCTCGCGCAGCATCCTGAAATCGGGCGGCGCATCCGCAACGCTGCGACGCGACATTTGTAAATCCGCTGGTTTGTCGTGCCGAGGTTCCGCAATTACCTGATTTTCTATCAACCGTTTCAGGAGACGGTCATGGTCGTTCGTGTTTTGCACGCGGCGCAAGATTGGACACGGTTTTTTCCGGCGGCGTAAGAATTCTTCCGCGCCGTTGCATGGTAATTTTCTTGAATCGAGTTTCCCATTTCCATTTTCGCTCAAAATCCTTACGCTTCCCGTAAATGAAAGGTATCATCCTCGCCGGCGGCGCCGGTTCGCGGCTGTATCCGCTCACGCTCGTCGCGAGCAAGCAGCTCCAGCCGGTCTATGACAAGCCGATGGTGTACTATCCGCTCACGACGCTCATCGAGGGCGGCATCCGCGAGTTGTGCCTCATCTCCACGCCGCACGACCTCCCGCGCTTCGAGCAGCTTCTCGGCGACGGCAGCCGCTTCGGCGTGACCATCGATTACCGGGCGCAGGAAAAACCGGCGGGCATCGCGCAGGCGTTCCTCATCGCGGAAAACTTCGTCGGCAAGGACAATGTCACGCTCATCCTCGGCGACAACATTTTTTACGGCGGCGACACGTTCCACAAGGCGTTCGCGGAATTCCAGTCGGGCGAAACGATTTTCGGTTATCACGTCCATGACCCCGAACGCTACGGCGTGGTGGAATTTGACGCGCACGGCAACGCCATTTCCATCGAGGAAAAGCCGGCGTCGCCGAAAAGCAACTACGCGGTGCCCGGGCTTTACATCTGCGACAACCAGGTCGTGGACATCGTGAAAAACCTGAAGCCGTCCGCGCGCGGTGAACTGGAAATCACCGCGGTGAACGTGGAATATCTCAAGCGCGGTAATTTGAAGGTGCAACGTCTGAACCGCGGTTTTGCGTGGCTGGACGCCGGCACGAGCAGCAGCTTGCACGAGGCCAGCGCGTATGTGCAGACGATCGAGAAACGCGCGGGCATCAAGATCGGCTGCCCGGAAGAGGCGGCTTTCCGCAGCGGCCTCGTCTCGCTGGCCCAACTGGAAAAAATCGTCGCCGCCATGCCGAACTGCGAATACCGCGCCTATCTGGACAAGGAAGTCGTGGCGGAAGCAAAACGGTTGAAAAAATAATTATGATTTTACTTCTCGGCGCAACCGGTTACATCGGCGAGGCGTTCGCCATCGAACTGAAGCGGCGGAAAAAGGAATTCGCGACGCTCTCGCGCCGGGAACTGGATTATACCCGTTTCGACCGGTTGCTGGAATTTTTGCGCACCAAAAAACCGGCGTTCGTGGTGAACGCCGCCGGTTACACCGGCAAGCCGAACGTGGACGCCTGTGAACTCGACAAGGCCGGCACGCTCAAAGGCAACACCCTGCTCCCGCAGACCATCGCCCACGCCTGCGCAGCGGCGGACATCCCGTGGGGTCACGTCTCCAGCGGTTGCATCTTTTCCGGCGCGAAGATTTCGGAGCACGGCAAGACGCGCACGGAAAAGGACATGACCCAGCCGGAACTCCACGCGCTGGCGGAGCAAAAATCGCCGGCGATCCATGGTTTCGTCGAGACGGACACTCCGAACTTTACCTTCCGGGACGGCCCGTGCAGTTTTTACAGCGGCACCAAGGCGCTGGGCGAAGAGGCGATGACCGGCCTTGGCCGGAGTTATATCTGGCGGCTGCGCATCCCGTTTGACGAGTTCGACAGCAAGCGCAATTATCTGAGCAAGGTGCAGCGCTACCCGAAAGTTTACGAGAACGTGAATTCGATTTCGCACCGGGCCGATTTTGTGAAAGCCTGCCTGGATACTTGGGAACTGCGCGCGCCCTTCGGCATCTACAACGTCACCAACCCCGGCTACGTCACCACGCGGCACGTCGTGGATCTGATCGAAAAAATTCTGAAACCGGCGCGCAAATTCGAGTATTGGAAAAACGACGAGGAGTTTTACAAGATCGCCGCCAAAACGCCGCGCTCCAACTGCATCATGGAGGTTTCCAAGCTGCAGGCCGCCGGGGTGAAGATCCGGCCGGTGGAGGAAGCGCTGGAAGACTCGCTCAAGAACTGGAGACCGGAATGAGAATTTACGATTGATGATTTATGATTTATGATTGTTCCGAATTCGTGCGCGCCCTGAATCGCGGGCAAATCATCAATCTTAAATCGTAAATCATAAATGAATTTGCTAATCACCGGCGGTGCGGGGTTCATCGGCTCGAATCTGATCCATCACGTCATTGACGACGTGAAAGTCACGAAGCTTGTCAATCTGGACTGTCTGACTTATGCGGGACGCCTGGAAAATCTGGAAACCATCGCCAAACACCCGAAATACGTCTTTGAAAAGGTGGATTTGCGCGACAAGGCGGCGACGTTGAAAGTCGTTGAGCGGCATCAGATTTCCCAGGTCATGCATCTCGCGGCGGAGTCGCATGTGGACCGCTCCATCACCGGCCCCGGCGATTTCATCACGACCAACATCATCGGCACCTTCAATCTGCTCGAAGCCTGCCGGGGATTTTGGAATAGCGATTTCACCGGTAAAAAGTTTCACCATGTCTCAACCGACGAGGTCTATGGATCGCTCGGTGCGACCGGCTTGTTCACCGAGACGACGCCCTACGCGCCGAATTCGCCGTATTCCTCGAGCAAGGCATCGTCCGATTTTCTGGTGCGCGCGTATCACCACACTTACGGGCTGCCCACGGTCATCACCAACTGCTCGAACAACTACGGCCCGTTCCAGTTTCCCGAAAAATTGATCCCGGTCGTGATTCAGAGCGTGATGGCGCGCAAGCCGATTCCGGTTTACGGCGACGGCATGAACGTGCGCGACTGGCTTTACGTGCGTGACCACGCGGAGGCGCTTTGGACCGTTCTGCAACGCGGCAAACTGGGCGAGACTTACAACATCGGCGGTCACAACGAGTGGGCAAATATCCATATCGTGCAGCTCATCTGCGACACGGTTGATGAATTTGCGCCGGAGCTCGGCGGCAATTCCCGCTCGCTCATCACGTTCGTCAAGGACCGGCCCGGCCACGACCGCCGTTATGCGATCGATGCGACGAAGATCCAGTGCGAGCTCGGCTGGACGCCGGCACACAAATTTGAAGGCGGCATCCGCGAGACGATCCGCTGGTATCTCGACAACCAGAAATGGGTGAAACGCGTCCTGAATAAATAAACCTGAACGTTTTCACCCGCCACGCCATCCAATCCCCGGAACAAATTATGAACCCCGCCAGAAAGTTGGTATTATCCACCGCGATTTTTTTTGCGGCGGTTTTTTTCTGCGCGGCCGGTTCCATCAACTGGGACACCACGGATGACCGGGTGAGCGTGGACATCCGCAAGGAGCCGCTTTTTCAGGTGCTGGAGCTCGTCGCCCACCAGACCG
>Ga0210388_10000388_pt1 | contig 36828 bp, 30 predicted proteins | sample IncBWC19OmetaG_FD_155485 | JGI IMG/M metagenome (GOLD analysis project Ga0210388, IMG submission 155485) | Forest soil microbial communities from Barre Woods Harvard Forest LTER site, Petersham, Massachusetts, United States - Inc-BW-C-19-O ...
GGGCGGAGTGGCCGCCACCAAACATTTTCGTGTCGGAAGAACTGGTGTAGGGCGGATGATGCAGCATCAGGAGAACAAAATCTACGTCTGACGGAATGTTGTCGAGTTTTTTTGCCAGCCATTCGCCTTGCGGGCCGGTTGTTTCCTCCAATGAGCTGTCGAGCACCAGCAGCAGGATGTTGGCGGCGCGTAACGAGTAATAGCGGCTGTTCTTCAGGTCGGGAAAGCGTTGAAAATAACTTCCGAGAGCGACACTTTCATCTCCATGCAGCTCATGATTGCCGAGGGTCGGGTAGACGGGAATGTTTTTCTCGCGCCAGACGGTGGTCTCGCTGTCCCAGACCTTCCAGTCGTCCGCGTCGTCGCCGCTGTAGACGAGGTCGCCGGTGAAGCAGATAAACGCGGGATTGGCTGCGGCGACGGCGCGGACGAGCGCGATGCGCACGGGAGGGTTCGCGACGTCGGTATCCTTAGGATCGTGGAAGCGGCTATCGCCATAGGCGACGAAGCGAAACGGGGCGCTCACCGTAAGCTGCAAATCGATGGTGGAGGTTTGCCCGATCGACTTCTTCGTGCAACTTGTGGCGAACAGGGTTGCCGCAAGGCTCGCAAGCAACCAAGTGCGGGCGAAGCATCTGCAAGGAGTTTTCATAGAAGAGTGTTGGTAGGAAGCCCTCCGGTTTCATTCTCCCACGAGCCGGACGGCAGGGGTGGTTCGAAGGTGCGATCAGCGTCAGAGATCAGGTTGGATTTAGGCAGCTGGCATCCGGTTCGATAGCGGCGAGCCGGGATGGCGGAACTGGCAGACGCGGCGGACTCAAAATCCTCTAAAAAATTCCCATTCCATCTTATCTAATTGTAAACAATAATTTTATTGACATCATTTCAAAGCCGGAATAGCTTCACATTCATTACACATTCTCGAGTTCTCGCGCCACTTCGAGCGAGGAGCGAAAATGACCGAACACCACACGATTCTGGGCGGCAAGGTCCACGTCTACAAACGCCCGAACAGCAGCCTCTGGCAATGCTCAAGCTTCTTCGCGGGCAAGAATCGCCGTACCAGCACGAAGGAAGACAGTCTTTCCAGGGCCAAGGAAATCGCTGAGGATTGGTATCTCCGACTCCGCGGAAAACTCCGCGACGGAGAGATCAAGAGCGAAAAGACCTTTCGCGAAGTGTCTGAGCACTACCTGCACGAGTTCGACATCATGACGCAGGGACAACGCAACCAAAAATACGTGGACGGCCAGCACTGGCGGTCTGAAGGACGTCTAATTCCTTTCTTCGGGAACCTAGGCATCTCAGAAATAACCGCTGGAAAAATCCAGGAATACCGACTTCACAGACACCAAGAAGCTCTTAAGGAATTTGGCAAACCACCAGGCCATAGCACGATGCACCAAGAGATCGTGACCCTCCGCCAAACCTTAAAAACCGCATTGTGCAACGGATGGCTGGATCGTCTTCCTGACTTCTCTGAGCGATACCGGAAATCGCCCAAAATTTCGCACCGTGCGTGGTTCTCACTTAAAGAATACAAACAACTCTACGAAGCGACACGAACCCGTGCGCAAGAGCCGAAGAAACAAGGCTTCAAATGGGAGGCAGAACAGCTTCACGACTATGTCCTCTTTGCCGTTAATACCGGACTGCGGCCCGACGAGGCCTGGCGACTTCAGTTCCGCGATGTCACGATCGTTTTCGACGACAATTTAAGAAAGACAATCCTGGAGATCGAGGTTCGAGGAAAGCGTGGGACTGGATATTGCAAAAGTATGCCCGGTGCTGTGTTGCCTTTTAAGCGACTTCGAAGCCGGCTCCGCCCGGCGCGCGTTTATGGCGCGAACGCGCCCGCAGGAACCTCCGAGAGATCTGCAGTTCCGAACGGAGAATGGCGCACGCCCGAACTTACGGACCTAATTTTCCCCAAGTGGCAGCGCGAACTCTTTAAAACCATCCTGGACGAGGAAAAGCTTCGTGTCGACCGAGAGGGCCAGCCGCGGACCGCATACAGTCTGAGGCATACATACATCTGCCTGCGTTTGATGGAGGGTGCCGACATCTACCAAATCGCTAAGAACTGCCGCACTAGCGTTGAGATGATCGAGAAGTACTACGCATCGCACATCAAGACTTCGCTCGACGCCGTTGCAATCAACGTGATGCGACCGAAGAAAAAAAAGTCAAAAGACGCTAGGTTGACCGACGTAGCGTGAAAACGCCCGTTCCAGCGGAACTGGCTGACGAGGAAACGGATGTGTAAAATCGGGCAACGTGCCCTATCATGAAGATGACAGCCGCGCGGACGTGGCGGAATGGCATACGCAGCGGACTTAAGGAAAACTTGAGTGCTCGTTTGGGAAACGGGCGATGCAGAACTGCTCAAATTCGCGGAAACCTTCAATGGCAATCCCGAGCCAAGCCCGGAGAGGCACCAACCGGGAAGGTGTAGAGACTAGACGGGCAGCGCCTAAGCTTCGGATTTTCCGGAGGAGGGTGAAGGGATAGTCCAGACCGCAAACCTGGCGTGAGCCCATCGAGGGTCTCGCATTCGGGCGGCGAAAGCCGTAGACGGTATGAAAACCCGCAGGGCTTAAACGGCCCATGAGGGTTCAAGTCCCTCCGCCCGCGCCACCTTTTGCTTGAGCAGCGACGTTGCCTGCCTTCGTTAGAAAATCTGTCCTTGCGGTTATTACGCTCGCCGATCAAATCCGGACCACGCGATCCACATGGCAGATTTGACGATCCCCAGTGGATTGTTGGAGGTAAACTTGTGAGCGGATCACCTGTTTACTTTAAGAACCTTCCGTTGCCGTCGGCACTGCACAGCCCAACTGACGATACATGTCATCCCACTCAGGCAAAGGGATTGTTCCGCCATTGCCGTCTTTGACTTCGCGTAGAACGTTGCACAAGCAACGCGTCCTATCCTTGCCACTACCTTCCGCAATGAAGCGCCGGCGACATTGTTCGACTCGCCGCGACAATTCCTTCACTTCGTCATCGGAATACGTGGAGAATGTTGCAGCTAAGCGTGCCGCTTGCGCTTTGGTCCCGGGTTCACGAAGTCGCCGCGCAAAAGCCTCCGTGTAGTCTGCACCGTACTGGATGATTTCGTAGATGGCGCCGATTGACGCAACTACGTGAAGCCAAAGTTCTAGGTCCGCCATGCGGGGCACTTTATCACAACTGTCATCCTTTGAATCCCATTCAAAACAGTGGTTCTAGGAATTTAGCGTTTTGCGCACGATTGCTGGTAGTTCTTCCAGCGTGATTCTGCGCAGGTGGGTCACAGCGACCTCGTTGTGACCTACGCGGCCGAGTCCGCTACGCCAGTGGGTTCGTTCTAACAAGCAGTCCAGAAGTTGAACCACAAAAGCGAGACGGATAGAATTGGCTTCCTTTCGCTAAAGAACGGGCGGAAATGGATATAAAGGGATATTCGCTTGCCCGCCTGCAGGAATCGGGTGAAAATGGGTAAAAATGGATATTCAAGCATGTAATGAGATTAAGAACATCGTCATGGAGAACGCGGTTTCGGTTCAGCCCGGAACATGAACTTTGGCGGGCGCCGCGGCGTTAGAACGGAACTATAAACTTCTTTGCCGTGGTCGAAGGCAAGAACTGATTAGATTCAAAAGAAACTGTACGTGCTATGTCCCGTCATTCTTGCTTTGCAACTAGAGCTTGGGTAGGTGCAGCGGCCCTCGCACTGCTGATGTGTCCCGCGTCGACTTTGGCTCAACAGTCGGCGTCTTCTACATCCTCGTTCAAACCATCGCAACGGCCTGCCACCACGCCAGCGGGAGAAGCGTCAGCCGCCAAGGCGAATCCCCCCGAACCGTCTGCTACGGACAGCGCCACACGAGATGAAAAGAATAAGGGCCGCCCCAACACTGATCCCAGTGGCAAAACGGAAGAAGATAGGCCGGGCTCGCCTACCGGTGACCTCCCTACCTGGGCTCGCGTAACCACAGAATTTGCGAAAATTCTGCTTTCCTGGCAAGTCCTCGTGGGCCTAGTTGTCGCATATTTCGTTTTTGCCACATTCGCGCCATATCGGTTGGCTCGGCTATTAAGACCGTTTCGGTCCGTTAAATTATTCGGAGCGGAGTTTCAACTGTCTGAAGAAGTTGGGGCAGATGCCGAGCAAGCGATCGAGATCCTCAGAAAACAGGTTAAACGGCAGGTTGACATCCTGGTGGAATCCTACGCCGTGCGGGCGAAGCTGGAAGCAGTAATTCATGACGTGCAGGAGATTCTCCGCAAGAGGTCACAGCTGAAAGATTTGCGATTCACGCTCCACACGCCCGATATTCTCTTCGCAGACACGTTGTACCAACTGGTGGACTACTACCCTCGGGGTGGCGGTCGCGGGCGGACCTTTTCATTTCGATTTGGCATCATAGGACTCGCTTGGAGAGCACGAGGTTCTTTTGTGCGGGGAGAAGTGCCTACGGACCCTCAAGAGCTCGTACGGCGTTGGGGTATGAGTAATGAGGAGGCGGTAGCATCAGGTGGAGGACGCCAGTCCTTCGCTGCAATCCTTTTGAATGACGAGGTCGAGACACCCATCGCCATTTTTTATATGGACACAGCGGAAAAACACGCCTTTGGAGCGGACAACGCAGAAGGCGAATCAAAAGACGAGACTGCAGCAAAAGGTGACACTGAGTTCCGTGACCACCTGATAAAATCGATCTTAGAAGCATGCAAACAGAAGGGATTGATCGCCTCCTTGACAAAGGTTAACGATGGCTTGAGAGACCGAAGACCGACCATTCACATTCACGAACAATGAGCAACACTCAAACATGCGGTCTTGTCGCGGCTTCCTACGAGTTGGTTGCGCAGGAATATTACGATTCTGAGCGCCATCCGACCTGCTCTAATTTCCGAGAGGCGAGTCTGATCTTGCTTCGGAAATGGCGCGTTCCAATTCTTCAGTCACGTTCCATATGCGAGGTGGGACCAGGTAGGTCTCTCGTGGCCGAATTTGTTCTAAGCGCTAGAGGTAACCTCGATCGGCTAGTGTTGGTGGACGAGTCTGCGTCGATGCTCGCTTTTTCGGAAAAATGGGGAGATGCCGGAGCGACTTTGAAGATAGGGTCCGCGTTTTCCTTACCGGTTCCGAGTAACGCATTTGATCTGGTGGTCTCGTGTCTAGGGGATCCCTACAATGCCCTTTCATTCTGGACTGAAGTTCGAAGAGTGTTGATCCCCGGCGGCACCTGTTTATTTACGACGCCTTCCTTTGATTGGGCGCATGGTTTCAGAAATGGGGGGAATGCCGCGGACATGGATTCAGCTGATTTCACACTTTTGGATGGAACCCATGTTCAATTGCCGTCGTTTATTCTCTCGCCCACTGAACAAGCTAGACTCATTCAGTCAGCAGGATTGACTCTAGAACAGGAGTCGCACACGTTTGTCCGAGATCTCCAGGGCCTCAAAATATCTCCCAAACTGCTCGCGGGTCGCAATCAGGATGCAACAGTTGTGACCGGTTACGTAGCAACCAAGTGCTGACCACTCGCCGAACAACGCACAATCAACAATTCTGCTCCCGAACGCGCTCGCGGGATTTCCGTGTGCCACGCTCCAAAGAGTTCGCAACAATTATGTCCGAATTCGGTACTGTTACTCTAACCCGAATTCCTCGAAGTCGACATCGCCATTAACGTGCCGTATACTTGCGACTTATCCCTTCCCCCTTTTTGTCGAAAGCCCAGACTGCGACAATCCGTTCGCAAGTTCTGCAAATGCATACCTTCTTCGGTCTTAGATGCAGAATACTGCAAGCACAACGGCACCGACGGAACGGGAGCTCCAGCGGTTCCGGAGCTTGCCTGGGACGATAGACGAATTCTTCCGCCACCTATGGGAAATACATCGACTTCGGTACGTAGGTCCAGAGCAGCTCGACCTTTGCGACGAGTTGAGTGCCCGACTAGCGGTCTCCGCCATGACGGCCTGCCGTCCAATCCTAATTGGTTTCCCGGACTCCCAGACTCACCGAGCCGCAGTCCTGTTTGCGACCGTATTACTACGATTCTGGTGGAGCACTAAGCAACAGAATCGACCGACGAGGGTCCTCTATTTCGGGTCCCACATTGGGATTCGAGATCAACTGGACGCTGTCAAAGTCGCCAACCTGTCCGTTGATTTAGGAACAATCTTTGAAGAGACCCATCTCAGCCGCCATGACACGGGGCACCTCGTCGCGGAACCAGGAACGTCGAGTTTGCCGAGAGTCATAACCGTCTATTCTCCGGCTGACACGCGCGCTGTCTTCGCCTCCCTCCCTCCCGATCTCATCGCGGTCGACGTGGGCGTCGGTAAGGAAGCACAATGGTTCACCGACGCTATCGGTTACGCAAAAGCGCACGGAATACCGTTAGTCGCTTGGGGGGAGAACCCGCTGTCTGGCATCTTTCGAGAATTCTCCTCTATCGGGGAAGTTTTCACTTGGCCCCCTCAGCGCCGATCCGAAGTTTTACTCGAGCCGAACATTTTGTTCGGTACTACCTTGCGGCCCGTCACCCCGATAATGCCGATTGGCGCCGACGCGGAACTTTACTCCGACCTCTTGCGCAGCGCGATTAAGTTGCTAGCGAATAGCAGAGCGCAAGGTCGTCTTGCCGAACACGCCCTCGCAACGCATTGGCAGTATGTAAGAAACCTTGAACTCCTGCAAATTCCCGTCGAGATTTATGAGGCTGAAGCACCTCAGTACTGGGGCTTACGGCCCCTCGCCCATATACAGCGCGCCTGTCAGCAGTTTCAAGAAACTTGCTGGCAGTCTGCTCCGACGTTCGCTTCCACTCTTCAGGCGGCAAGCGCCCTACTAGATCAAGCCTTAACGAAAGCAAGGGCGACAGAACCCCCGCTATGGCGGCTCCTGGCAACCATCTGCGTCGACGGTCCGCCGGATGGTTCAGTTAGACATCTGACATTCACGAGCCGAGCACGTCGTGACTTGTTTGCGTATTCATTATTGGCACGCTTTAACGTGTCCGATGACGATCTCCAGAGCATGAACATTGAGCTCAATATCCCAGAGGAGTTATGGCCTGATGTGATTCAGCAGCCCAGTTCGCATTTGATCGGCACCACAATCGGAGTGCCGAGTCCATCTATCGCTGCCAAAATCTTGCCGGCGTTGTTACACGACAGCCTGGAATTTGTTGTTCATCGCCACCAACTCGCTTCACTCGAACGTAGACTCTCCGAATACAGCAACAGAATGTACGCCCATCCGATCACAGATACAGGAGACATAGAAGCATCATCAACGGAGCGCAATCACTCTCTCATTTTTAGACGGCTTCCTCCCTCAACGATAGACTTAGGAAAGGGGCACATTCGACCGGTCACTTCTATGCCTAAATGGGTAGGCGTTTCCGCTGAAACGGAAGTTTCCGGGTTATTTGACGATCTCGGGCGAGACGATACCGCCGATGCGAGCGAGGATACTTCCACCCGACCGACTACCACCGATAAAGAGCCGTCCCGAACGGAATTCACCTGTGAGACAGCCGTCCAGGTCGAGTTCGACGATGGAAGCCACGTGCTCTTTGCTCCCGATGCGCAAGCTCACGTGATTGCGCGCAAGGATGGCCGCCAATTCGCGGAGGAGAGGTTTGTTCGGGCACTGCGAACCGGAGATCGAATCGTCTTTATTCAAGGCCAACAACGGCAGAACCTCTACGACTTGCTTGTCCATCGCGTCCATAGCCATCCAGCGTTCCAGATCCATCTCGTCCTCGTAAACAGATGGCAAAATGACTTCATTTCAGCGTTCGGGCGCAGCACCAGGATACGCACGGTTCAAAAGCTTCTAGACGAGTTGCAACTCTGCGGCAGTTCTCTTGTATCACCTCTTACACTCCGCAATTGGCTTGGGCGAAGCACACTCTGCCCTGACGATGAGGAAGACCTGCGTCGTCTCGGAGAAATATTCTCACTCAGCTTTATCACGCAACATTACAAGAAAATTGCGAAGGCGGCCGGACGAATTCGTGGTCTGCACCGCGGCCTCGCAAATAGACTTAACCGCTGGCTCGAAGAAGGCGCTGCCATCGCAAAAGAATCCGATGTCATCGATAACGAATTGGGATTAAAGTTCAGTGATTTCGCAAGCTCGCTCGCGATTCTCCGCGTGCGAGAAGTACGCGAGATCAATGGACCGTTCCTGCGGTCTGGACTCGGCAAACTAGAAAGGAACTAACCGTTATGTCAGCAGCTTGGACAGCTCAGGAAGAAGCGCAACTTGCCGAGTATATCGTTCAGCGTATTTGTTCGCGGGCGAGCGGGCGAGCGCAAGACGAGTGCCTGAGGAACTATCCACGCGACGTTTACTTCGTTGGCAGCATACGGCCATACGATCCAGCGATTCCTGCGAATGCTGAACTCATGAACAAGCTGGCACCGGTGGCCTTTGGTGTTGAATTTCGAGTAGTACCTGCTGGGGAAATGTTCGAAGTATTCGTACGCCTACGCTGGACCTGTTACTACCGACTGTTCCCTACGTTTGATCAACAACGTGGGCATCAGCCAGTTTCTACTTCGTCGCCTCAGCGCACAGCTCCAGCCGCCGGGCGTCGACGTGCGCCGCAGCAGGATTCCCTGTTCCTCCGATTCCAGAAAATTGAATGCACTGCTGAGGCACCGATCGCCATTCGCCGCTTGGCTGACACAACCTCGGTCGACGCGACAAGGCTCGTGGCCGCTATCGCCGCCGAATGCGCCCGTGCAACAAGGATTGTCCAAGCAGACTTGCGAAGAATCAGAACGGACGCTGGCATTGACAAGAATGTTCGCGTGCCGCAGGCGAGTCTGCAAAGCGAAACCTCATTCTTGGCATTTCTTCAGTCACTCACGACCGAAGTCGTACCTCAGTGGCAGTGGAGCATACAAGCTAGGCTGCGAGGTGGTTTGGGGAATCAGGACTACGTCCTCAGTATTGAATTTGTCAATCAGTCTCCGATAAACCCAAACCAGGACAATCCAAATGTTGAAAGCTTTTTGTTCGATCCAGTTGCGCACTTTCACTTCGCGCAATGCGCTGTCGAACCCTTTGAGCTTGAATTGGCGCCTCGGGGTTTTCGATATGATCGCGATTTATGGGGCCACGGGTTTCACTGCTCGATTGTAAGAACAGATGATGACTTCGAAACATCCACAGTCCCAGTGTTTCGGCAAATGCGTTATGCCACATCCATGAATCCAACGGCCGCATTCGCGGACCTCGCAACGGCGCCAATTCCGGTGCTAAACACGATTTTGACGGCCATGGAAGCCTATCGAGGGAGTTGGCGGTCCATAAGAGCACAGTACGCGAGAAGCTCAACGGCGTGGGAGCCCCAACACGGAGCTGAGTACGACGGGGATTTTGGGGTTTATGAGGCCGAGATCGAGCGCTTCAGGCAAGGTCTGCGGCTAATAGAAACAGATCCTGACGTGCTCCTCGCGTTCCGATTGACGAATGAGACCTTCCGTAGAGGAACAAAAGAAGCATGGCGCCTATTTCAAATCGTGTTCCTGGTAACACAGGTGGCCTCCATCGCAGCTTTGGGTAACCATCCCGAGTTCGCTGATCAACGAGAAGATGTCGACATAATATATTTCCCGACCGGCGGTGGCAAAACAGAAGCGTACCTCGCCGTGCTTGCGTTTCATTGCTTTTATGACCGGCTACGGGGAAAGAGTGCCGGCGTTACTGCTTGGACCCGTTTCCCTCTGCGCCTCCTCACGCTCCAGCAGACTCAGCGCGGCGCGGATGTTATCGGGACAGCGGAGCTCGTGAGATGCGAGCAGAGTGATCCCCGCCTGAGCGGCAAGAACATAGATGGATTCGCTATTGGGTACTATGTTGGTCAGGGTGGTTCTCCGAACGAACTTGCTGATCCCGCCAAGGCACCGAGTATCTCCGCCGAGATCCAGGTCGCTTGGGCAAAGGCCTCTGATGCGATCGCTCGGCAGGATTGGAAAAGAGTCGCCCGTTGCCCATCGTGCAAAACCACAAAGGTTACTGTCGAGTTGGATACGAATCGCGTTTGCTTATTCCACAAGTGCGGCGAAAGCGGATGTGCCTTTCCAAATGGAAGAATTCCTGTTTTCATTGTGGACAACGAGATCTACCGCTACTTGCCGAGCGTGATAGTTGGCACCATTGACAAGCTCGCAAGCATAGGAAATCAGCGGAAGCTTTCACAGGTGTTCGGATCAATCGATGGCAGATGTGTAAAGCACGGCTATTACAAATCCAAATGCTGTCAGAAGGACTGCACTGATCAGACATTGTTACAACCGGGAATTCCTACTGGACTATCCGGCCCAACGCTTTTCGTGCAAGACGAATTGCATCTATTGAAAGAAGGGCTCGGAACATTCGATGGTCACTACGAAACGTTCACGCAACAGCTCCTGCGAGAGCTTGGCCAGAGAGCGTCCCTCAAGATTATTGCCTCATCTGCCACCATCGAAGCGTTCCAGCGGCAGGTAAATCATCTTTATGGTCGCGATCCGCTGCGCGCACGTGTATTTCCGGGCCTCGGACCGACACAAGGAGAGTCCTTCTATGCATCGACTCAGTCATATCCACAGCGGCTGTACGTCGGAATCATCCCGCATAACAAGACGATCTTCAACACGATCCTCGAACTCATTGAGTTCTACCACGCGGAAGTGGAGAGCTTGCTCAGACTCGCACCTGCCGATCCGAATCCATATGGTGGAGCAATCCGGCCTGCCTCAACCGAATGGTTTTCTCTGCTTGACCTGTACCGGACGACGTTGAGCTACTTTCTTCAGAAACGCGAGCTCGACTCGATCCGAACTGATATTGAAGGAGACGTTAATCCAAACCTCATCAAAAGCGGCTTTCAGCCACTCACTATTCGCGAATTAACAGGCAGTTCCACAACGGACGATGTTCAGTCGACGCTCGAACGCATTGAACGCCCAGCAGAGCCAACATCGCCGCCCGACGCCGTACTCGCGACAAGCATGGTCAGTCACGGTGTGGATATCGATCGGTTTAACGCGATGATTTTCGATGGAATGCCGCGGCAGAATGCTGAGTACATTCAGGCATCGAGCCGCGTTGGCCGCACGTACGTCGGCATCGTGATCACTTGCTTGCACCCCGCTAGAGAGCGTGATCAGAGTCACTATTCATATTTCACAAAATTTCACGAATTCCTGGGGCAGCTCGTCGAGCCGGTCGCAATCAACCGATGGGCGAAATTCAGCATTGAACGCACCCTCCCTGGGCTATTCATGGGTGTGCTCCTTCAGCTAATAGCACCACGAACGAACACCCCAGACCGTTACTACATCCTTGATTTCATCAAGAAGCAGCTGAGCGCCGGCACACTGCGAGCCGACGATTTCGTCGCAATCTTGGAGCGCGCCTATTTCATCGGTCAACCAGATCCGACGGCGCAGCAGCTGTTTCAAGATGAAATTCGGAGGGGAGTTCAGCAGTTCCTGGATCAGATTATAACTTCAGGTCCAAATAGCACTTTCGTATCCGATGTGCTCATTCCCAAACCACTTCGCAGTTTACGCGACGTAGACGAGCCGATTGATATTGAACTCGATTCAGACGGAAGCGTTTGGGGCGCTGCAAGTTCCCAACGAGGAGGTGGCAATGGGCCGACGAATGACTAGAGGTAAACAGCAAGTCCTTTTCAACTACCTGCCGGGGAAGACATTTGACTTCGAAAAAATTGCCACGATTGCCCGCGTAACCACAATCCGCGGGACCCCGGCAACAGAGCTAAACGCGCTCGTCCTTCTCCGTCGCGTTGCCGAAAGTGCGAGGGCTTGGGCACCTGATTTGAGGCCCGGCCTTCGCGATGATGTGCTCAACGATCCGACGCGATTTGTCTTCCTCAATCCGATCGAAGTGCAGTCAGAGATGTTTCCAAAAACGTTGTGGTGTCAAAACTCGGCATGCGGCGTAGTAGTTGACTTTAGCAAGAGCAATGTCCTTCCTACAGTTTGCCGTAGATGTCGCATTGGCCAGCTAAAACAGATCAGGTTTGTCAAGATTCATCGTTGCGGTGCCATCGAACCCCTGTTACCTCCGCGATGTGCTCAGTGCAATAACTACAACAATGTGGCTCTTGACACTCGGGGGAGTGAAAGATTCTCGAACTTTTTGTGGGTATGCAGGGCATGTTCAACCAAAGCAAGTATTTTTGCGGGCCAGTGCAGGACCTGCCAATGGCCTGATCCCAACTTGCGCAACATGGACATCGATGTGCACCGCGCTGGCCGAACATACTATGCACACACCGCAGTCCTCCTGAATATTCCGAACAGACAGTTGGACGCGTTGTTTGGAATTGTCGAGTGGCCATTTCTCGTCGCGGCGCGATTCTTGCAGTTTCCAGAAGTCGCCACGCGGACTTTGGCGGAACTATCCTCCCAGGCCCCCGCAGGGCCCCGGCCTACCCAGGTCTCAATCACTAACGCTGAGTTGGACGACCTCATGTCACGCCAGGCCGCGGGGACAATAACATCGGAGCAATTCGTGGCCGAAATGCAATCCCTCCGCCAACGGAAGCAAGCGGACTTCGCTGCTACCTCCGCGTCTGGCCTTACTCAAGCCGTTCTACAACGAACCGGTGTCGCTGCGGATGTTTGGGAGAGCGCGGCACATCAGATCTTGGAATCCGTGTTGCCGGACGAGGCTGGTCAGACTCGCTCTATCGAAACCTTGGCAAACCCACCAGTGGAGTTGCTCGCTCGACAACTGGGTCTAAATCGACTCTCACTGGCGACTGAATTCCCAATAATTAATGCAACATATGGATTCAGTCGCGCCGAATATTCGCCCCAAGAGTGCAGGCTGAACCCTTTTCCGCCAGAACGGCAACACGGCGGCCGTTTGCCTATCTTCGTCGATCAAGTACACGCTGATGCGTTACTTCTTCGTCTGGACGAACAGCGCGTTGTGCGCTGGATGGAAGCAAACCAAATTACACCCGTGTTTCCAGCAGGATTGGACCCCGCAGCTTCACGACGTGGGTATTTTGTCCAACTCTTCCACAACATCGGGTTATTTGAAACCTTGGGGGTCAACACAGCTGCGGCTCGTATGGTTTTTGGACTGCTCCACACGATGAGCCACATGTCTGTGCGAAGAGCTGCCCTTCTTTGTGGTCTCGAACACACCAGCATTTCTGAATACCTGACTCCCAAGACATTGAGTTTTGCAATGTACTGCAACCACCGCTTCGGCGCGACAATAGGAGCCCTGACAGCATTGTTTGAGCAATCTCTGGCTGATTGGCTCACCTCCGTTCGCAATTCAAACCGCTGCGTGTACGACCCTGTATGCGCGGACACTGTTGGCAACTGCCACGCATGTACTCACGTGGCAGAAACCAGCTGCAGATTCTTCAACCTCAACCTGAACCGTTCGTTTCTCTTTGGCGGTCCTGATCCAGTACTCGGACAAATTCGTCTGGGCTACTTCGATAGAAACCTCGGATAAATCCGTGAGCACTCTCGATTCTGCGGAACTAGTGATAACCGCTCCCCCGCCATTTGGCGCTGCTCTGGCTCACCGCACCGGCTGCATGATCACTCTAGGGGTTTTAACTCAATTGATCGCAGAAGCCAAGACACGGGTCGTGATTGCGGCACCCTACCTGCAGCCTGGGTACGGTCTGTCTAACGGACCAATGGCCGCCGCACTCGACGCAGCTGCCCATCGCGGGGTTCACTTTGAGATAGTGAGTACGGGTCAAAGTCTGCGTTCACTTACGCTGACTAGCACCCGACACGTGTCCCTTTATTGTCCGAAATCTAACCTAGACAATGAACTGCTTCTGGGCTGTCACGCAAAGTTCTGCGTTGCCGACGGAACTGCAGCATATGTTGGGAGTGCAAATCTGACAGGGCCGGGTCTCACAGAGCATCTGGAAATGGGAATTCTTGTCAGAGGACGCCTCGCGAAACAGATCGCCGAGTTCTGGGACTATTGCGTTCAGATTGGTTTATTCGTCGAAGTTGCACAACAATAGTTAACATGGCATCCTTTGCCCGAATGCTCTTAAAAGTGTCGCCACAAGACTTCCACCGTGCACCAAACCAAATACTCATGCGGCACCGCCAATCATCAATTTAGACTTGCGGACCGCTCTGCTGAAATCTCTCCAGCAGAAGACCTGCGAATCCCAGGGTGCTCGAAGGTGAACGATTACGTCGGGCCTCAGTTCATGAATGAACTCAGACCAACTTGCGGCAGCTACCACTACCGTCACTCCTAACTTCTTTGCGCATCGCCGCAGATTCCGGCAAACAATGTTCGCGGTGGTAGGATCGAGCGTCGCACAAAACTCATCAGCCACCCATACGGGTGCGCCAGAGGCAATCAACTGCGCAACCATTGCCCGGTAACGTTGACCGTTGCTCAGCTCAAGAAATCTTCTGACGTAAAGGTGTGCCTCTGCAAGACCAGACACATTGAGAGCGAAGAGCGCATGTTCAAATGAGACAGATCCCAGCGAATTGATGAGGGGACGCGAATTAGAAAGGGGAGAAAGCACGCTTACAGGAACACTGCCCGCTGTCCGGATACCTCCGTTCAGACCCGAAGGGCTTTTCTCTGGGTTGGATAGGCGATCAACTAAAAGAGAAAGCAGGCTCGTCTTGCCGGCTCCCGATGGACCACACAGAAGAACAAGATCACCCGGAGCTATGCTGAAACTGAGGTTCGAGAACAGAGTCGTACTCAGCATCTCCCCACTGACTCCAAACGCTTGCTGTATTTTCCTAGTCGACCGAGTTCGTATTAAGGCTGCATTAAGCTCCAGACTACATTTCTCAACGCGAATCGGGTCTTTCAACAACGACGCGGGCGGAAGGGGACTCTCGACCGGATACTTGGACGGCAATCCCAGTTGCTTGATTCGCTTACGGACAAACTTGCGAGCTAGAGGAGTCAGTCCCATGAGAAACGACGGCTTAGGCAATCGGAGGATTCGATAGAGAAGTGCCCAATGTTCATCGGAGAGACGGTGGGGCGATCGCAAAAGAAGTTTGAGCAGTTGCTCCCGATCTAAGCCCGATTCTTCTTGAACCCTTTTGAGGTATGTAGCGTAGAAGACTTGGAGATCCACGATGCCAGCACTCTCTTCGCGTAAAATCTCGCGCCTCTTCACCCGCTGGTAATTCTTGAGGATGTAACCCATATCCCGGTTCACCCTTTTCAGGTTTCCCTCGGTGTCTCCGATGTACTGCATACCCGCCGTTTCTACAAACGGGACGTAGCGGAGCATATCCGCGGTTATTTCCATGAAAAGAGGTTTCAGCTTACCCACATGCCAATGCTTCCGAGCAAAGCTCGCTGCGTGTTTCACAAGAATGTTCGCAAGGCCCAGTCCTCTGAACTCCGGAGAAATCACGCATCTCGCAATCCGGACGATGAGGTTGGTATATTTGCACACTGTCTCTTTATTCCAGGCAAACCAGCTAATTCCGGACGCGACGTCAGAGAACGTTGCATCGAGCACCACTGACCTGGGTTTGCTCATCAGAAATGATGTGGATAACTCAACATACCCAAGTACGCGGGGCAAGAGCGGGTCAGAAGACCCGATAATCAGCGGAACGCGGCGGCCATGCAGAACCTTCCCTCGATAGTGATATTCCTCGAGACGGTGGTAGCTCTCAATCTCCCCTGCAGTTTGGAGTTCCTTCACATGAAGTGGTATTGTCCGGGTTCCAAAACTGATCGAATCCCTCGCGTGGTACACGGGCAGGACCTGTGCAATACCGTTGTGACATCGTGAGTGAGCTTGGTTCGAACCCGTGATAACAAGGTCGTCGCCAGGCCCCAAGCAGCAATATCGATGCGTCTGCAGTCTTTTTCCGTTATCCAAGCAAAATCGCTTGGTAGAAGGGTCGTAAATGACTGACCGGACACGCATGCTATTCTCGCTGAAACGTCAGATTGTGGGACCACGGATAGAGTAAAGGAAAATTCCAGGTTGCACCAAGTCCCGCTCTTGGAAACCCGTGAGCGGCTCGTAGAGTTCTGACTCTTTTCTGACTGCGCTCTTGACCTTTGTGGCTGACTGCCGAACTCCTCCCTCAGCGGTAGAGCGCGCAACGCTGCCGCCGCGCCCTTTCCGTAGCGGTGGGCTGAGGAAATCATGAAGGCAATGACGAACGATGACCCGTCCGTCAGTGAGGATCCGAATGCAAGGGCCGGGGAAGGGTGTCGGCCTGATGACCCGTTTGTCGAAGTCCGGTACCTTGCAAACTTGGGGGAGTCGCACTGCGTCTGCGATGGCGCTCATGGTCGCCGGGCTCTTATCCTAGCTTCGAACCGCGCCAACTTGCGCGCCACGAGAATACTCGCCCCGATCAAGAGCGGCCGTTTGCGGCCCACTCTCCCAGAGAACTTATTCAAAAAGATCATCAGGGAGAAAGGTCCCATTTCGGCAATCTTCTCTTGTTCCAGCTATTAACGAACTCACTGCTCCTCGAGGACCCCTGGATCCCCGGTGTGCGCTGTGCGACAGCAGTGTGAGGAGAGGCGGCATGGCGGCAAGCGGCTTTAAGATAGATCAGTCAGAAACGAGAGGTCTTGCACGACCTTCGTGTATGGGACAATCGTTGCCTAATGCTTCCAGCTTTCGGTGTGATGATAGAATGCGCCGCCCTGCACCCAAAACGCTGCAAGGTCTATTTTCAACATAAACCGTCAAACATCGAGCGTGTCACCATACACAATACTAGCGGCCTCATCCATTGTGATCCGCGTGTCGATCCATTTGTCGAACGGAATGTAAGACCGATAGAGTTCATAATAGTCCACGCATCCCACTGACAGAACATCACCAAACTTCCTACTGAGAATCGTCTTCATGTAGTCCTTTGAAACGCCGCCCCGCATAATCACATCTGCCGCATACAGTGTCTTCAATCGATGAAGATGCTTAGCAAAAAACAGCGGTGCGCCAGCAATCAAACCGTCCACTCGCACTCCTCCGAAGCATTCAGCGTCGGAGTGGAAGCCCGAGTCTGACAACACGGAAGCCCAATTCCTCTGCAATGCTGCATAGTAAAGAAGAGAACCTGGTCCAACGAGCGGGGTAATACCGGCAGACAACAAAAGGGTGGCTGTAAGGGCTACGGACGGCAGAATCTCTTTCTGCTCCAAGTGATCGATGAGCGCGACTCGCTCCAGCGGCACTCTCAATGACTGAAACCTCGCATCCGTAGGCACCAGCTCGTTCCCCTGCGCATACATCCGCAACAGTCTTGCACAGCCAGGCATACGCCGCCAAAAAAAGTGAGTGCCCTTATGTCTAGCTTCGTCCCAAGCGGTCACAACGCCTCGAAACCGATCCAAAACCAAGTCTCGAAAGTTCGAATCCAATATTGCCGCAGAAATAAAATTATCCTCCGCCAATAGACGGCTTATACAAATGCCCGTCAACTCCTCGGCGTTCAGGTAAATGAGCGGCGGCAGCGACGCACGCATCTGTGGCTCAAATAGCAAAGGCCAGCATGAGTCTACGCCGATGGTAATCTGGTCGCTGTGTGATGCGCACCGCGTATAGTCCAGATCGTTGAGAAATTGCTGATATTCGATCAGAAATACTTGCTCACGCTCTTGAAACAGGTTCCAACGGTTCAATCTTTTGAGCCGTTCGACGAAATCATATTCACGGAAGGTCACATAGGCGACTGAATCTTGATATTCCCTGGCGCTGAAGTATGGGACAACCTTTCCGCAGAATCTCAGACCCGATTGCAAATACGAATTGCTTGGCGTGATGTTACTGCACGATAGCGTGACAATGGGGCGCTTGGCAGTCCGCGAAAATAAGTCCGAAGCGTTCGCAATAACGTTGGTGCCAAGCAGCAGAGGACAATTCAAGAGCTGGTGATGATCAACAATATTGAGGTATCTAACATCAGTTAACTCGAGTTGACTCGCTTGTGCTCGGCCGAATATGCGTTGATACATCTCTCTAGCAGCCGATAAAACGAGCATTTGCCGCTCATTGCTAGCGGGGCTATTTGCAGGTGAACGGAGCTGCTTAGAATAGTCTTCGACCGGCAAATCAATGTCCAGATATCGTGCGATCGGTGGTACGTACGTCCGTAATTGTGATACTAGTGTGCCGAGCAGTTCGCGAGACGAGCTAGTCACGTGGAATACGCCCCGACGCAATGCGCGACAGCAGTTGGGCGAGGATAGCGTTCACGCTCCTGCCAGTGATGTCATCGAGCCCAGAGGATTGGGCGAACTCGACAACATCGTAGCCGATCCCGCAATCAGGAATATCCGAAAGCAATTGAAATAACAATGACGTGCTAATTCCACCAGAGACAGGGGTTCCTGCGCCCGGCACAAAACAATCGTCAAGAACATCGATATCGATCGAGACGTAGAAGCGATCAACCCGCTTGCGAATCTCCGACACGTTCCGGCGGAAGTCTTTCATAGAACCGCATGGGTCCTCATGGAATGAGACTGCCTTAATCTCTTGGATGTGTTCTTGCGCGATAAAGGCGGGTTCGCCAGGGTCGTACGCACGCGTTCCTATAAGGAGCACGTCATTTGGTAATACACCGCCACTATCGAGAATGCGTCTTAATGGTGAACCGTGCGAGAAGCGCGAACCGTGGTACAGATCCAGGACGTCCGGGTGCGCGTCAAACCAGAGCAACCCAATACGGTGATGTGCATTAGCGGCCCGAACGATTGGATACGTGATTGAATGATCGCCTCCGAGGCTCAGTATCGGACACTGGATGTCAGCAAAGAGTTCATTGTAGACGTCTGAGATACGTTCAATCGTAGCGCCCAAATCATACCGGAACGTCGAGATGTCACCCAAATCGCGAACTCGCAAATGAGAGAAGTCATACCCATATTGATCGATTGTCTTCATTCGGTCCGAGGAGAGGCGAATGTTGTCTGGACCCTGCGAGGCACCTTTTCTGGTACCGGCGCCACCGTCAAACGGTACACCAACTATTACGACGTCGGGACTAGTTGCACCTTCCGACACCGATTGAAACTGTCCCCAACCAGTTATCTTCGATTTCTCTATATAGGCGCGCATAGTTTCATTCATCGCGGCTAGGGTATGGTTGGAAGTTCATGGTCGAACGAAGCTCCGATGCTCACTTTGTGAAAAATTGAGCTCATAGGTTCGACAACCGCACAGTATGACTGCAGCCAGGCTAATGCACGAATCCGATCTTCATCTCGCGTCGAAATAATGCCGTCGGAAGGGATGATTACAACATACCCCCTAAAGTGGGCATCGGCAGCCGTCGTCTGGATACAAATCTGCGCTTGCATTCCGGTGATGATGACTGTATCCACCCCAAGAGTTAAAAGCCGCTCCTCTAGCCTCGTCTCAAAAAAACCGCTATCCCTTTTCTTTTCAATGACGTCATCGCTTGCTTTCAAGAAGTCCGGCAGGATTGCCGCCCCTGGGGTGCCGCGGAGAACCGGAAGTCGTCCATTGTGCCGTTCGACTCGTTTGTCATGTTCATCGTATATCAATTGAAGGTGGATAATAGGAACGTTAAGCTTCCTCATATCGTCGAGAAATCTAATCAGGTTAGGCGCGGTTCGCCAAAACTGAGCCTTCCGTTGCTCATTCTTTTCAACCAACTCCTGTTGAAGATCAGTCGTAAGTATGCAGTATCGAGACATTGGATTTGCCCGCTTTCAAGTTTGCCGTAGTTTCGGGAGGTCAATCGGAGATTTCAGTCCATCAAACGGGCCACTGCTAAAGGGCGTGGAACACGAGTATCCGCCGGAACGTCGACATAACGGCTGCCTCTGGCACGGCGACCTATTACACCACCGGCTTCGTGATCAGCGCGATCGATGCCCCTTGAAGCGGATCCCTCCGCCCAGACGCGGCGAATCACGGGTAACGGCTCCATCTGATTTAGGAATCGACAATCGGAACAAGATGCTCAGGCGCTGCTCTTGAAAACACGACTTCCAGTAGATCTTGCCACCACATTTGCATGGACCTTATCGACTCGATAGCGCCTGCGTACAATGCTTCATGATCGATTGGTTCCCCGCGCCTGGGAAACACGTTGTCCCCAAAGTCGATTAAGGCGGAGAGTCCGTCTTTATGTCCTTGTTCGACCCCGCCCCCCAAGTGTATGTCGTGGAACTCTTTGATGAGACTGCCTTCGTACGCATGTCCTCGGCGAGCGGCCAATTGCGCACAAATGAGATCAAAGACCTCATGTTCAAAAATGGCGGCAGTTTCGGACGCGTACAAGACGCCGAGTGCGCGCGATGAATTTGTTGAGGCAAGATCTCTCATCTTACGCAGAAATACCGAGGTTGGAGGGAACTCAACGCGACGCTCCATGTCTGTTCCGATGTTTAGCATTCCTTGCTTGTACATAGGTGCATGCCCGTCTTCCTCCTCAACATTTCTTTGGAGCTCGGCTGACACTCGCTCATCAGCCAAAGCCGCAGTACACCTAACTGCCGCCTGCAGCAGGTCAACATTCGCCTTAGAGAATTGGTAATGTTCGATCACCAGCCATTCAAGCTTCTTGTCACTCAGCGCCGAAAGTCCTGAAAGGATCTTCGCCTTGACGGCGTTTGAAAACCGATAATTTTCAACATCGATCTTCGCGGAGAGTGGGATCTCGCTGGTCATCATAAACCTCTCGCCAGCTCAACTGTACCAACCCAATTGCATGAGACAGAGCGCCTGCGCACGGCTCTCGTCGAGACAGGAACTCAATGCAAAGATGGATGGCTCCACATTTGTTCAATCTTACGGGTTCCATTGAACGTAATGTGGTGGCGGCGCAGTGAGCGCGCAATAATTCTTGGATAACTAGGGTCATCAAGCATGCTTACCGCAACTTCCCCATCTTCGAAGAACCCCGCATGACGATAATCCGTCTTTGCCCAGATAATTACATCGGAACAAACTAAATCTGAAGCCTTCGAAACCTCGTACCAGCCGGCCTCGCTGAGAAACTCTGGCAGCTGATCAACGTAGGTCGGTAGTCGATCGCAGAGCATTGTCATGCGATTCACCATGCCTACTGAGAGAGCGCATCCCAAACGACCTTGGTCGACGACATCTGTAACTCGATTGTTGGCAATGATAGGAAAATACTGCGCTAGGCCCGTTTCCAAGAGAGATTCGATCACCGATCTGCGCCAAGCCAACACATCAAGTACGCCATCCTCTCCGTGCGATTTCGCAGGACGCGAGAGCTGCGCCTGGAGGTGTTCAAGGATCTTTGACATCTCTAGCCTCCTTATAGTACAGATGAAGATCTGTCCGCTCACAGGGCCATACGTCAGGCAGGACGGAATTCCCATCTTCTACAACACAGCCTATCACTTGTCAACCAGCTTGAGTGTTCTTGAGTTGAATATTCGAGGAGTAGCCTCTTGGCGCTGGAGGACTACGAGAGCGCGCGCTTTTAGTTTCCATCCGAGCCCCCACTTGGCGGGGGAGACAAACGGTTTACGATTCTCGCAGCGTGTCGAAAAACCTCTTTCGCTAGAGAACCGACATCGCGATCTGCCTGATTACCATGCGCCGGTGCCCCGTAAACCGGATGCGGGTTGCAGAAGCCCTCGGCCTTCTTTGTGCCCGACGGTGTGTGGAGTGGAGCACTAACAATGATTGCCAGCGTTCTTGAGCCGGCAGACTCCGGTTGCCCGCATTTGCTCGCGTAAGATGATTTGTTCGGGGCGCGTGTTGCCTGCGTGGGGCGATGCACTAAAATGGTCCATATTGCCGTCATGCCCGCGGGGCGGAGGGAATTGTGGACGAAGGTACCATCTTGCTTGACCACGGATCAGGCGGGCTACTGAGCCGACGGCTCGTAACCGAGGTGATCGTACCCGAACTCGGCACAGTTCATATCGGGTTAATGGAAGATAGTCGAATTCTCGAGTCGCCTTTTGACATGTTCGCCATGACAACGGACTCGTTTGTGCTCGATCCCATTTTCTTGGGAAATTGCAACATCGGCCACCTCGCTGTCTGCGGGACAGTGAACGACCTAGCAGTGTCTGGGGCTAAGCCACTGTTCTTAACGCTCGCGCTCATTCTGGAAGAAGGGCTCCCAATCAGCGATCTTATCAAGATCCTGCATGGAGTGCGAGATGCGGCAATGGAGGCCAATGTGGAGATAGTTGCAGGAGATACAAAGGTTCTGCGGCGTGGTGAGATCGACAAGCTCGCGATTAATACGGCCGGGATCGGGCGAGTAGATAACAAACAGTCTTGCCCGGCCATATCTTTAATTTGTCCAGGAGATAAGATCATCGTAACGGGTTTCTTGGGTAACCATGGTGTACACGTTCTCTCGCTGAAGCACGGGTTGGGATTCGAAAGTCGTATCAAGAGTGACTGCGCGCCTCTTAACCACTTGATTCACAATGTTTTAGCTGTGTTCGGGTCGAAAATACACTTCATGCGAGACATTACTCGAGGCGGGCTTGCTACGTTGCTCAATGAAGTGTGCACATCTTCCCGATTGTCAATAGAGATCGATGAGGTCAGACTGCCTCTGCAGCTCGAAACCGTTATGGCGACCGACATGATAGGAATTTCGCCGCTCCATCTTGCCAATGAGGGCAATCTCTGCGTGATTGTTAACGACGGAGTTGCAGATAGTTGCTTGGCAGCAATACGTGCCGAACCCTATGGCAAAAACGCCAACCTGATTGGGACCGTGCAGGAGTCCGAGGGGTATGTGGTAATGAGAACTCAAGTCGGTCAGCTAAAATGCATAGACTACCTGCGCGGTCAACCGCTTCCTCGACTGTGCTAGCCGGAATGATAAGGGCAAGCTCTGACCGCACAGCCTTGTGCTCCACGGGTGCATGCTATATGACCTCCTTTTGACAGCAGGCAACACCGGTCAGTGTTGCTCACGCTGCCCGTGGGATCGCAGGGTCGGCAAGCGGCGCTGTCGTGTCTCCATTACGGCTGCTGTTCGCTTTTTGTAAACTCTCACCAAGAGACCGAACTCACTTTCCCAGACCTTCGACCATAATAAAGAGATGAGAATTGTGGGTATTTAATCATAAACAACGGTTTAGAAACCCTTGATTAATAGTACTCATACACACGGTCTGACCAGAAAAGGATTTAGGCAATTGACGGAGAATGCCGTTACGAATTCCGAACAAAGAGACGTTCTCCTTCGACGATTCCGATTTTTGTGCTATTCAAGCACACTCTCGAAAGGGAGGCATCCAGGATAATTGGGACTTTGTTTTCAGCGCAGCCGAAAACCACATCGAAAGCGAAGTCCCTAGTCGTTGAATCAACCTGTTCTGAAATGTGAGAGAGCCGCTGAAGGCTTATCGAGAGAGTCTGTCCTGAGCAGTCGCGTCTCATCCTCCGATCGGTGACACGCAACTTATGGCTATCTGTAACGACACTTTAGCGAAATACGTCGACTCATTGATCACGGCGTACGCCACAGATGTCGAGCGGGGGCTTCGGGTTCCAGCGACCTGCACGGTACTATGCCTCCTTGTGAATTCTGTAATTACAAGCCTGGCTGCTCGTTCTGCATCCTAGGTGCTTTATCCCAGATCCGACCACGAGACCCTCTGATGCGAATGATCGTCATTTGGTTACTATCAAGTTGTTGCATTATCGCTCAAACGCAACAGTCAACCTGGAGTCGGCACCGTCGACTCAACCCAATGGGAAACTTGGAACACCCAAGTGCCTTCGCTGAGAGGAATTGCGCCGTCGATCATTTTCAATTGTTGTGCGCTCTACCATATGACGGACGAGCGCGCCCAATAGACAGTTCCTGCGGCCACTGCGGGCAGTCTGCATTAACGGGCGACAAGTTGACAGCGGAATTCTCTCAAAACTTCGCAAAGAACAACCTATGCGCCTCCTCCGAAACTGTAACGCCAGTAACGGTCGACGATTTTAAGCGCCTTCAATTATTCGTCGATCAGTTACGCGATTTCCCTTATGGCAATCCTCATGCGGGAGGCTTCGGCCCACCTTTGGATCGCTCTCCACTGCAGAGCGCTCCTCTCGTCAATGGTAAGCAATTAAAGGAGGGGCTCGTCGTGCAATATGTCGGTTTCATGATTGAGGAACACTACAGTCCTTCCTCCAGCAGCAGCTCCGGAGAAAGTGTCAACTGTAACGATACAGACCAGCCTAGTGTAGATATACACATAGCGCTCGGTGACCGGCAGGAGCGGCTCTCCAAACACGCCAACGAAGACGAGAAGAATAGCAAGTTATGCCCCACGATCACTGCCGAGATGATCCCACACTATCGTCCAGATGACTGGGAATACTCGCAACTCGAATCGATTAGTGATCGCCGAGTAAGGGTTGTCGGCCAGCTATTCTTCGATGGGAGCCATAGGCCCTGCGACGATCCTCATAGAGCCACGACCGACCCGAAACGCATTTCTTCATGGGAAATTCACCCAATTTACGCGATTGACGTCTGTAAGCGTGGTAGCGGATGTGATCCTCAAACGAATTCGGACTGGGAGTCTGTTCGCGAAGCAACCCGAGGGGAGGATGAGGAATAAGTCGTTGATTAACAATTGACACTAGCGCTTTCTTCGGCTAAACTCACGCCACTTGGTGGGCGTGTTGCTGCTCACAGCCTCGTTGATTTTGGTACTCGTCTCGGCGTTTCCTACCCCTGGGTGTAAGTCAGAGTCTGCCAATGTATTTGGAACATCAAGTGCACCTCAAGCATGACTTCGTTTTGGCGACCACGAATCAAGCCAAACATGACGAGCTGGCATTTATCGCCCAAAAACTATCGATCAAAATCGGCGCCCTTCCTGCGATTGTCGACGTCAAAGCCATTCAAGAGAACGGAATGACATACGAGGAAAACGCGTCCATAAAAGCAACTTATTACAGCCGACTCCTTCCGAGCCTGCTCATAGTGGCGGAAGACTCCGGTTTAGAGGTAGACGCGCTCGGTGGGTTGCCAGGTATCTGGTCCGCGAGATATAGCGACTGCTCGACACCCGTCAGCTTTCATGATCGTGTTAGAGCCAATGCGAACAAGTTGCTGACGTCTCTAGAGGGCATACCAATGGAACGCAGAACGGCAAAGTTCGTCTGCGTGCTGTCCGTAGCTCGCAAAGGATGCGTCCTGCACGATTTTCGAGGAACTGTAAACGGTAGGATTCTTGTCGAGCGCCGTGGCAATAGTGTGTTTGGCTACGATCCGCTTTTTCTTGTCGAAGATTTGGGAAGAACGTTTGCGGAACTGTCTATGGAGGACAAAGCGCGCTATGGGCATCGAGGAAAGGCCTTCCACGCCCTTGCCTCTTGGAGCACGACGGAGCAGATCGCGTGACAATTCTGGCGGACATGGATGGAGTTGGAGTTCAATCAGCGATCGCAGAAGACTGTGCAAGAGGTGCTATTCCTCCGTTTGTCTACTGCTATCCCCCACGTTCTGCTTACCGCCAACTGGGGTCAGAGTGGACAGTCGATCGAATTTGGGGTGAGGAGGAAGCGCATTCTCGTTCGACTGACGTTAATGTCTACATACACGTCCCGTTCTGTCGGTACAAGTGCGGCTTTTGCAACCTCTACACGGTTATCGCAAACGATGTTGCCTTGTACGACAGGTACGTAGAAGCTCTGTGCCAACACCTGCGTCATGCAACTCCTGTACTGAGCCACCGGCGGATTCGAACCTTGTACATCGGTGGCGGTACTCCAACGCTGCTTGCAACTCGACATTTCCGTCGAATATTCGATCAACTTTCCGAGTTATGTCCCGATTGGCGTTCCACAGTTGAGGAGATCGCCATTGAAGCGTCTCCGGATTCCATCGTTTGCGAATCTGAAGCGAATTATCTGGAAAACCTAGTTTCGTGTGGCGTCGATCGCGTCAACCTGGGAATACAGTCAATGAATCGCGACGAGCTAATAGAGGCTGGACGATCCGTCGCCGGCGTGGAATCTGTCATTGCTGCTATCGCTCGAATACGGGCTTCAGGCGTCGCAAACTTAAGTGTCGATCTTATGATGGGCTTTTTGAGTCAGTCGGACGATGACTGGGCATTCTCAGTGGACAGCGTCCTTTCTTTCATGCCCGAAACCGTAAGCACCTACTTCCTCACTATTCGTCCGGATGCGTGGTTCGCGAAAGTGGGACGATACAGCTACCATCGGAGCCCGACGTTGTACCAGCGCTACGATTTCGCCCGCCAGCGCCTCCTCTCCTGCGGATATGTGCAAGAGTCAAATGTTCGCTATAAACTTCCGGGCCGAGGGGGTTACGTTCAAAAGGTTCTGCATTTCCATGGGGTCCCCGTACTCGGTATTGGTGCCGGCGCGCGCACATACACCAACACTGTCGATTATGTCATTGGAGGAGGGACCACCCCGGGGCTTGAGCAAATATTACAGTACATTGCAGCCGCCGAAAAAGGCACGTTTACAATCAAATCAGGCTTCGTTTTCGACGATGATGAGAGAGTCCGGAAGAGGGTTGCTCTCGATCTGTTTGACCTCGATCTAGCCGAACTAAAACACTGTCCTACAAAGGACGAGCTTCAATGGTGCTTTACTTTGACAGCGGCGGCCGAAAACCTCGGACTGCTCCGCCGTATTAAGCCTAGTCATTTTCAGTTGACTAGCCAGGGATATAAGTTCCGAGACATTCTATCTTGGGCCGCATTTTCACGCCGAGTGCGTGCGCTCGACCGGTCATTTTATCAGGGGCTATCTCAGCTAATATCTCTGGGCTCAACTTCGGAGGTCTACCGAACAGCATGATGCCAGAACCAATTGTGTTCAGTAAAGATGAATTTGCTGGAATTTTCATCTCGGTTTGCGGCTTCGATGGGGCTGGGAAGACCACGCTGATAAACCGACTCGTCAGGGAACTAGCGATGCTTGGTCAAGACGTCGTTCTGACGAAGCAACCAACCGACGAAATACGCCGGTCTGAATTATTTCGAGCCTTTGTCCACTCCGCCAATGGCGCCGAACAATTCGAATATAGAAGTCTGAGCTTGTTGACTGTCAGCGACAGAGTGCAGCATTCGATGCGAGTCATTCTGCCTCAGTTGCGCCTAGGCAAAGTCGTGATTTCGGATCGCTATTTCTTTTCCGCTATCGCAAATCTGAGAGCACGCGGCTATCGCCACGATCGGTGGATCTACGAGATAGCCAGTTATCTTCCAGCACCGGACCTACCCTGCTTTCTCGAGCCCGGGTTTGATCTCGCAGTGGAAAGGGTGATGGGTCGCAATGCAGAGAAGAACAGATTTTTCGATTTCGACTTTAACAGAACCCTCTACTCGGAGTTTGAATATGTCCGAGCGATGACTTCAGACGCTGTTCGATTGGATTCTTCGCAGCCTGTGGAGGACACTTACGCCGTCGTAAGGCGTCACTATAATCGAGTTGCGACCGCGAAGAACGCGTTGCCACTTCCGTCCCAGGAGGTTCCATGCGATGAAACGCTGTGCGTTGATCGCGGTCCATCACAAGGATGACCGCATTCTGGATTTCTGTACACGACTCATTGGGTGTGGTTGGGATGTCGTCGCGACTCCCGGGACGTCTGCTTTCCTAAGGCGAGGCGGCCTAGAGTGTCGATCAATCGAACAACTGATCGGCGTTTCTAGACTTGGTGACAAAGTTGTGACGCTTGCGAGAGAAGTCCATGAAGCGCTATTGTGCGATGAGAGTGATACGGCGCAATCCGATGACGATGGCCACCTGATATTTAGCTTAGCTGCGGTAGAGATGTTTCCGTTGGAGTCCCTAATGCTCGCACCTGAGCTTTCTCCCGAACAGCTTTTACATTCTGTTGATGTTGGCGGTGCGGCGCTTATACGTTCGGCGGTCAAGGGCAATAGGATCATTCTCGCAGATTTGGATGATTGTGAATCTGTGGTCAACTGGGTTGAAGGATCATGCCCAGATCGAGACATCGTGTGCACAAGGCTTCAAGTCAAAGCGGAAATGACAGTCGCTCAAAGCTGCTTTGCAAGTGCGCTCTACCGCAGAGCTCTAAATATAAATTCGAGTGCATTGAACCGAGTGTAATCTTCGCTAGGAGGTAGTATGGCCGATTGCCCTGATCCACCAGTGATAGACCCTAAAGCGCCATTGGCGCAGTACTGGAATAAGCCGCTATGTGAACTCGCGACCCTGCCGACTCTTGCAATGTCGCCACAACAGGCAGAGCGTCATTACCTCTATGCACTTCTGGTTATGGCGTTAGTGTCGTACTACTGGAATGGCAATAAGCGCGGCCAGGATGGAGCATATCCTTGGCGCGACAAACAGCGACTCAAGAATGGAATCTACGCGGGCGGTCAGTATTTGGGGCATAACATAGCGTGTATCGGAGTGGATGGCTCCGGCGAAGTAATCGATTTTGACTTCAACCACAACGATGTATTCAGTAGTTCAGTCGAACACGCCGAGTCTCGGCTTGTGCGTCGAGTTTTCAGTCTTGCTCAGGTGTACGATGATTGGCGAATGCGACGTCCCGAAGACCTACCGCGATCGACCGGGTACGCCAATATTCTCAGCAACGTAACCATCTACACGTCTCTCGAGTCTTGTGCCCAATGCTCAGGCATTATGAACCTAGGGCAGGTGAAAGCTGTCGTGTATTTGCAGCACGATCCCGGACAGTTCGTAATAGGCAATATCTTGTGGGGGTTGACCACGAAGGGTCTGAAAGCACCACTTCCAATTTCTGCGGACCAATTCGGGTTTCCGTACTACCAAGAGCTAAACGGCGGGTTTAAAGACTTCTACTCCGGAGTTTTAAAACAGCCATTCTATATCGACTCAGCCGGAAACAAGGATAACAGCCAGTCCATAACATCTTTTCTCTGCACGGACACTGCCAAAGCGAGTTTCGATCGCGCACTGCAGGAGTTGCAGTCGTTCGGCGTGAAGTATCCCGATTACAAGCCCGACGATAGCAATGGTGGAGACCCAAGGTCGCTCACAAATGTTGAAGTGCAACGGCACACACGCGACTTCTTTTCGTATGCTTGTGCATCCGGGAGGCGCGGCACACCCCATAAGCTCTAAGTATCAGTAAAGGAGGACACACAAATGAAGGAAGTACAGAGAGAGCAAAGTCTACAGTCGGTTATTGAGAGCGCAAAACATGTCATCGAACAGCTTAGTGCACTGTTGAAGATAGTTGACAACGGCGACGGCAAGGAGGACACGTACATTGCTGCCGGAAAGATAAGCGAATATGCGAATCACTACAGTTCTGCAATCAGTTGCTATCAGAGGGCTCTTGCGATCAATCCAAAGGCACACGAGGCACTGGCACGACTGGCAATCGTTCAAATGAAGTCCGGTTGTTTGCAGGATGCGATATCCACAGCTAGTCAGCTTACGCTTGAGGAAGCGGGGTATCGATTTGAAACACTGGATGGCCGACCGACCTCTGCCTTCACTGTTTTGGGAGACGGACTACGATTAGCGGGAAAAATGGAAGCGGCTGCCGGGGCGTACAAGCAGGCGCTCAATGTCCAGGGCGCTGATGGATACGCGGCCGGTAAGTTAGCGGAGCTGCTATTACGAGCGGGGGACGTCAAGGAGGCGACTGCCCTTTCAGAAAGAATAGACAAAACCGACAATTTCTCCGGTTTGATGGCGACCCTACGGCTTGTGGGCAACAATCCGAAAGCGCTTCCGGCCGTATTAGAGCTCAAACACGAGAACTTCGTAATGAAGTCCCCCGTTTAGAAATGCACATCACCCGGTTCTTAGAGTTACATCAAACACCTGTTGGGGTTCTTATTGACGCCATCAAAGAGAAGGTTAACCCGACGAGTGGAGAACCATTGTTCTTGTCGGGTTCTCTTGTTGAGGGCATCGGGAATGAGTTGTCAGACGTCGACGCATACCTCGTATCTGGCAGGGACTTGTCTATGCTTGCCACGGGCCCCGCCATAATCATAGAGATGGGTTCCTTCGTCATAGATCTTGAATGCTGGACTTTCGCGAATACTGAGCGCTTGCTCCAGCATTTCGACGATGTGTATGCGCTGGCACGTGAGGATCCTCGCCATTCGCTATCGTTATCCCTTCCCGAATTGGAGAGGCTACATCGTCTGTGCGTGGCACAGTCGCTGGCGGAGGGAAGCGGCTTGGATGAAATCAGGCGCAGAGTCACTCAGCGACATCTGTCACGCTTGCTGCACTGGCGAGCCTTGTCAATTGTTGAGTCTCTCCATGCCGACATTCTTGGGGCGATGCGGGAATTGGATTTCGGAACTGCACTAGTTCTCTGTCAGAAGATTGTCGGGCACGCCTTTGATTCATTGCTGGGCGCTTTAGGAAACACTAATCCGCTTGAGAAGTGGCGCTTTCGCAAGCTCGCTAGTATCCCAGCTGACTTCGGGCAGTTTTTCGGAGTACGACAGTTCTTGGCCAATCCTGCACAGCTGTTCTTACAGTCATTCAGCTTGTGTGCTAGTTTTAACGTCGAATGTAATGTGCTTATCCGCAATACGATTGACATTGTCAACCGAGTGATTGCTGTGGCCCAGAAGTCAGTTCAGGACGATTCGGTACTCCTATCAGCTATACATGAGGAGAGAAATCCGTCCACAATTCGGGCGACTGATACGGTGTCTACGGTTGTGGGAAGGTTACCAAAGATCGATGACAGTTTTCACCGGAGACTGAAGACTTCTATCCAGTTTCGATGGCATAACGGGTCAATTTGGCTCTTTGATCTGAGCGGTCATTATTCGATTCGACTGAACGACTATGCATTCGTAGCTCTTTGTGCGAATTGCACTTCGAACCATCCTCAGATCAGTTGGGATTGCTTATCTCTAGGGGGAGAAATCCCGACACCGAGTTCAACGATGGAGGATCTTGAGAAGTCCTTCAGTTGGCTCGGGCTTCTGGAAGAATGTGACCTCTAAAAAAATGCCGATGGTGGGCGCATTCGAAATGCAAACGTAAGATCATCTAGCTTTATCCAGCCCCATTAAGACGGCTAGGCACAATGCGCTTTTCAACTCGTGTAGCGTTGGTGACGGGAGCGGCAAGTGGCATCGGCCGAGCAACGGCGCTCACGTTAGCTCGCGAGGGTGCGTGCGTTAGTTTGCTTGACGTGCGAGAACGTGAGGTGCATGAAGTTGCCAGTTGCATTCGAGACTTTGGGGGCAGGGCGATGTCGCATCAATGTGATGTGGCTTCCGAAGGACATGTGGACAACGTCATTAAGGCTACAGTCTCCGAGTTCGGTACCGTCGATATACTGGTCGTAAATGCCGGAATCACAGCAGAAGGTCTTCTCCATGAATTCACCCTGGCCGATTGGAATTACGTTCTGAGCATCAATCTCACCGGAGCTTTCATATCGATAAAGACTGTGCTGCCATACATGATTTCAAAGGGGAAGGGCTGCATTGTTGGAGTGAGCTCCATCTCGGCGGATTTGATTGCAGTCGGCAGGGGATCCGCAGTCTATGAAGTGAGTAAGGCTGGCTTATCGCAACTTCTTAGGGCAGTTGCGGTAGAATACGCAGATCGTGGAATACGCGCAAATACCGTCTGCCCCGGTCGAGTGTCGACTCAGTTGGGCGAACATCGGCGGGAACTCGAAGCAACCCATTTTGCTAGCCGTCCGACGGAGTTTCGTCGAATCTTTAAGTCCTCGCCTGCGAATAGATCTGCCGATCCGACCGAAATTGCAAAGGCAATTGCCTTTCTCGCGTCTGATGATGCATCGTTTATTACTGGCGCAGATCTCCGCATTGACGGAGGTTATTCCCTCGTCTAATTCTGCCTTCTATATTTCAGAGCCTCCCCCAAGAAAGTAGATCGGCTGATTGTTTGGTAGTTTTCCTGGTTGGGAAGTCTAGGAATTAAGCGAATGGGGCCACCCACCTACGCTCCCTCGGGCCTCCATTTTGCCCCTTTCACGGTTCCGCGTTGTTTCTACCCGCCGCCGTTACCAATGTGAATGTTACAGCTCCGCTAAAAGCTTCCATTCGGCGTTCTCAGCGGAAGTCTTTTTCTTCTCATTTTTTCTCCACTCAACCCGCGCCTTCTAAACCGGCGTTATTCCAGCGGTGCTCCCCGTCAAGGGTCTTCGATTAACGCGGAACTTGCCCGCGCCCTTGACAGGTCCGCGCCGCTGAACGCCTTCAAAACCGTCGCGGGTTTTCGCGAAGAAAAAAGTTGTTTTGAAGGAGAACAAGACAATGCAAAACACTACCGAAAGAAAAGACGTTTACAGCCGCATCACCGCAAAGATCGTGGAGTATCTGGTAAAAGGCGTCCGCCCGTGGACGCGTCCGTGGAATGCTGAACACGCCGCCGGCCGAATCACGCGTCCTCTGCGTTTTAACGGTCAGCCCTATTCCGGAATCAACGTCTTGTCCCTCTGGATGTCCGCTCTCAGCCAGAACTTTGCCGCACCAATCTGGATGACCTACCGCCAGGCCGGCGAATTGAATGCGCATGTCCGCAAAGACGAGAAGGGCTCGATCGTGGTCTATGCCAACGCTATCACTCGCACGGAGCATGACGAGAAGACAGGCGAGGATGTCGAGCACGAAATTCCATACTTGAAGGGCTATACGGTTTTCAATGTCGAGCAGATCGAAGGTTTGCCCGAAATCTACTACGCTAAAACTGTTCCGACGCCTGACCCTGTGGCGCGTATAGACCATGCAGAGAAGTTTTTCGGCAACCTAGGCGCAACGATCAGACACGGGGGAAACCGTGCTTATTACGCGCAAGAACTGGATTGCGTACAGATGCCGCCATTTGAGTCCTTCTGCGATGCTGAGAGCTATTACGCTACGCTCGCCCACGAATTGACGCATTGGACGAAACACGAGCAGCGGCTCAATCGAGATTTCGGTCGCAAACGTTGGGGAGATACCGGCTATGCGTCTGAGGAACTCGTCGCAGAGCTAGGGTCTGCTTTTCTGTGCGCTGACCTAGAGTTGCACCAGGAGCCTCGGGAAGACAACGCCGCGTACATTGCGAATTGGATAGAAGTTCTGAAGAACGATAATCGCGCGATCTTCGCGGCTTCCGCTTACGCGCAGCGGGCAGCCGATTACATCAACCAGAAAGCCGCCGCCGCGCAGGTCCTTCGGACCTGCGCGGCTTGATTCGGATAACAGCCTACCGTCACAAATGGTCCATCTCCTCAGCTGGCTGACGGATCACGAAAATATTCGCAAAACACTAATATCTTTTCCGCACCGCAGGCTCCTTTACTGGATGTAGGGGACTGTCTGGCCCTGACACACCGCGTCCGGGCTGCGAGCTAGGTTCATGCTTTCCTATCAATGGTTTGAACTCCCATCACGAGGGCTTTATCGAATGACACTCAAGAAAAAACAAGCTCAGATGCGAGCCCGCACGAAGGCGCTCAAAACTGCAGAGGTTACATCTCGGCCCGGTAATCGACCGGAGCAGGCAACCAAGCAAGCTGGCGCGCAAATTGATTCTGACAACATGTGGGGCAAGAGACCAGTAACAAAGAAGTGCGAGACATGCGGCCGGGAAACGTCTAATCCGAGGTTGTGCAGTCGGTCGTGTGCCGCTACCAGTAATAACGCGGCTTTTCCGAAGCGAAAGCCGGAGGGCGAATGTGAGCGGTGCTGGGCGGCAATCAGCCGGCGCAAGCGATACTGTGAGGCTTGCGAAACAATTGTCAAAGCTGAGAAGGTCGGGCAGCAACGTCGTCTGGAAGAAAACCACCAGAGTTGGCTCACCCCGAATGGCGAAAGAAGAGAAGGTCCAGTAATCCTGACGTCTGTCAGGAAGGCATTTAAGTCCGAGCCATGCTCGCCTGGCAAGAAGCTCACCTGCGAAAACACGGCAGGTGAACTGATCGATCAACTGATTGGGATTTGTTTCGCACAGCCTCCTTATCTTCGCAAGGCCGACTCGATGAGGTACGTGTCACTACTCAACGAACTAAAAGTATTCGAGTGTCTCGTCCTGTCGCCACAAAGCCAAAGCGAGTCGCTAGTAAACAACATATCGATACGACGTTTGCCGTTTGCGCTGGAGCAGTGGGTCAATTCATATTTTGGAAAGGCACACCACCCGATGATGCCGGCATACGCCATGGACACAGGCCGACTGATCGAGTTCCATGTCGTGGGCTCCTACCAGTCTGAGTGGGAACTTGAAGAGATTGTTGAGGCAGGCAAGAATGTATGGCATCTCGGCACCTTCGAATCGCCGTTCCGAAAATATTTCACCACACGCTTCGGCGGTTTACGTGTTCTTTGTCAGGTTCCTGCAACCGAACACTCTATCGATCAACAAGAGTGGATAAGAACCCTTCAACCGAAAGACCAGTTTTTGGTTCGCATCGAGCGCTGTCATCTAAGCGCAGGTTGGGGTGGGAGTGGCTTCGACGTAATCTGTAACGACTCGGATCTCGACTGCGATCTCATGAGCGAATTTTGTGTCACCGGAGAATTGTTTGTTCGCCAGAATGCCCACGCAAAGTCGAATGACTTTGCGCCAAACACATTCGCTGTTGCTTCTGAGGAATCCGAGTTGACGCACAAGTTCTCCGTGTCAGTGCCGGCACGCTGGGTCACACATGCGGTCACCTTGCGGGATCGAGAAGAGGTGCTGCTACCCGTTCCGCGCTGGAACCCGGATGACGTAGCTCCTACTTTCGACAAAGTTCCGGTAACATCCGCTTAGACAGTAATTCCCCTCACGCGCGTAGAACGTTTCAGAGCCGGTCTCATAAATGGCCGAGTCGCCAATTGGTGTCATTCTGGGATGATTGGCAAGCATGCCAACTTTCACTTGTGAGATAGCACACACCACCCATATTGAGTTCGGAAGAGGTTCATTGGAATTTCACGGGGCTTACTACCAAATCTGGGGATGCCTGACACTAATTCAGGGAACGCGGCCTGCCACATCGCAGCAATCAAACAGATCGTTTCAATTACCAGTTGAGCTCCACGTTCAAAACAAACGGCATCAAAACTGGGCGCAATTCCGGTCATGTTGATCGCGCTCACAGGATCGCCATTCTTAGCGTAGGCTCGTGAATGTGTGTAGTCACAAAGGTGCTTGAAATGTAAATGGGCTAAATCGACGATATCGATTCCGGACGATACCTTGAATCGCGAAATTGCTATTTGATTCTTAAGCGTCGGTTTCATCTCGACCCAGTTCGGAGTGTCTCGGTTCCCGGAGTCCCAGGCTGCAAAATGCGTGTTCGCATAACAGCTCAGTTCTGGTTGTTCGTTTTGCTTGATTTGAAAATACAGGCACGCGGTAGAGATATCGAGAGCATTACGGAGGCATGAAGCAGATGCTTTGTAAAAAGCTGAGGATAGAAGCCAGATCGAACTGCAGAGGTCAACGTTAGCCTCGCTGTACACCCAATTCAGGATTTCGTCATCCGTGTCTATTGAATCGTCGTCGATGGACTCGTATCGGCGGACGAAATCCTCTAGTTTAGCTACCATTTGCCCGAGATTCTTTAAACTTTGTGCCCGGTTCGGGTCCTCCACTGTTTTCATTTGTGCAGCTTGACAATATGGAATCAAATCGCCGCAGACCTGGTGCCAAGAACTCTGGAACCTCTGTTCTTCCACAAACCCTCCTTGCACTAAGGCTAGGACATTTCCCCCAATGTGCTTGACTTCGAGGTAGAATAACCCAACCACTTCCTCTGCAGGGTCCTCCCATGCTGTCGCAGTTCTCTGCAATCCCGCCTTTGAGCGAACCCCCACTGGAGGTGTCTGATGTCTGTCCAAACAGCCAATCTTTTTCGATCGATCTCGAACGCTGCGTGGTCCTTCGGTAGAAACATCAATTCGATCTTGCCGCACGGCAAATTGCCTCAACCGTCCTGGGCGCCCAGTCCGCTGCCTAGGAGTTGGGAGCGGGTCCCAATGGCGACGGGTGTTCCAAGGCGAACACTATCACTCTGTCCCGATTGCAATCGTGAAGCCGTAGAGGGTGTGATCAGAGGTGAGGCGAGTCCAGCCGATTTCAGGGATCATCCCGGAATCATCGAGGCCCAGATCCTAGAGGAAGCAGGGCGCATTCTCATGCGCAAGGCCTGCGAGAAGCATGGTCCTTTTGAAGATGTCCTGTCGAATCATCCGGCTTTTTTTAAAAGAATGGAGACCCTCGGGTTTGGCCAGGACTTCAATTGTGCCGGCGACGAACTGGTTCACAATCACGGCGCAAACACTATCAGGACAGGACGCGGCACCTATTTAATTGTCGACCTCACGAACCGCTGCAACATGTTCTGTTCGCCCTGCTACATGGATGCCAACGCCGCCGGCTATGTCCACGAATTGGATATGCAGGATGTGACTGCCGTGTTTGAGAGAGCAAAGTCGTTCAAACCGCAGCGAGAAATTAACGTCCTGTTCTCCGGCGGAGAAGCAACGCTTTCGCCAATATTCCTGGACGCAATCGAGCACGCTAAGAGCGTGGGCTTCCATCGGCTTCATGTTGCGACCAATGGAATTCGCTTTGCTCAAGAGAGAGAGTTTGTGATTCGGGCGAGGGCTGCCGGGCTTCACGGCGTTTATTTGCAATTCGACGGCGTCACCGAAGAAAAGAATAGTCACCGTGGAATCGGCAACTATATGGAAACCAAACGCCGAGCTCTGGACAACATCGCCGCGGCCGGGATGAAAACCACCCTTCAAGTGACCGTGGTGAATGGATTAAATAATGATGGGGTTGGCGACATCATTCGATTCGTTGCAGATCACATCGAGAAAATCCACGGGATCATCTTTCAGCCGGTGATGTTCTGTGGCCGAGA
>Ga0210388_10000389_pt1 | contig 36807 bp, 25 predicted proteins | sample IncBWC19OmetaG_FD_155485 | JGI IMG/M metagenome (GOLD analysis project Ga0210388, IMG submission 155485) | Forest soil microbial communities from Barre Woods Harvard Forest LTER site, Petersham, Massachusetts, United States - Inc-BW-C-19-O ...
CTTTTTCTCTCTTCCTCGTGCATCTCGATTGCCCATGACGTTGTCGTCTCCCAGTTGAGATATAGCCTCAGGAAATAGTCTACCTGAGTTTAGGAAAGCCTGTTCGGTGTGAACCGCGCCGTCATCTCCATTACCCGCCGGTAATAATCCCGCTGTTTCAACCGTGCTCCCGCCGCTTCGTCGATCACAAACGTAACATCCGGATGCAGCTGCAAACACGAAGCTGTTACCGAAGCCGTGATCGGTCCCTCGATCGCTTCGGCCACAGTCTCCGCCTTGGCCTCGCCAGTCGCCAGCAACAAAATTTTCTTTGCCTCGAGAATCGTGCCGACCCCCATCGTGATCGCGCATTGCGGCATTTCTTCTCTCGGGCCAAAAAACTTCCGGTTATCCTCGATCGTCTCGTTTGTCAAAACTTTCAGGCGCGTCCTCGACCCAAAACTCGAAGTCGGTTCATTGAATCCAACGTGCCCGTTACGCCCGATGCCCAGAATCTGCAAATCGATCCCGCCCGCTTCGCGAATCCCGCGCTCATACGCGGCGCAGTATTCCTCGTAATCGCCGCCGATGGTTCCATCAGGAATATGAATATTGCGCGGCTCAACGTTCACATGGGCAAAAAAATTCTCCTGCATGAAACAGTGAAAACTCTGCGGATGTTCCGCTGCCAACCCCAAATACTCGTCTAGGTTAAATGTCCTTACTCTCGAAAAATCCAGCCCCTGCTCTTGATGCAGACGCACCAATTCCTTGTACATCCCCAAGGTCGTGCTGCCGGTAGCGAGCCCCAGCGTCGCGCTCGGTTTGCTCCGAACTGCGCTCGCAACAATCCGCGCCGCCTCCCGGCTCAACTCCTCATAGTTCGCATTCAGCAGTACAAGCATTTCACCGCCATTTTTCCCAAACGGTCGTCCAACACTATGCCAGCAGGTGCTATATATACCAAGCCGCGCGCGAGCCCAAATCCTCTCGAAAAATCCTAGGAAGTCCCGTAGTTCGCAGTAAAATGCCGCGTCCCGATTTAGCTTGCACGCCTAGAGCTATATAGCAGTATACTAGGCCGCCTTTCGCACCACCAGTTCGCGCAGCTTGCGGAGCAAAACGAAAAATGGTCCTGACAGCCACCGATTGGATCGTCATTGCCGCTTACCTGCTCCTCAATCTCCTCATCTCTCTTTACTATCGACGCCGCTCCTCTGGCAGTACCGAAGAATTTTTCGTCTCCGGCCGCAACGTTTCCTGGTGGCTCGCCGGCACGTCCATGGTCGCCACGACATTTGCCGCCGACACACCGCTTCTCGTCACCGGTCTCGTCGCGCGCAACGGAATCTCCGGCAACTGGCTCTGGTGGTCGCAATGCCTCTGCGGCATGATGACCGTCTTCTTCTTCGCACGCTACTGGCGCCGCGCCGAAATCCTCACCGACGTCGAATTCGTCGAGCTCCGTTACCAGGGCAAACCCGCCGCCTTCCTCCGCGGCTTCCGAGCCATCTACCTCGGCGCGCTAATGAACTGCCTCATCCTCGGCTGGGTGATCAAAGCCATGATCAGCATCACCACCGTCCTCCTCGGCGACGCCATCGCCCAAGGCCGCGTCTTGAGCATCGGTCTCGGCGGCCACAATCTCACCAGCTACACTCTCGGCACGCCTGAACACACCGCGCTTCTGATCTGCGTGCTACTCCTCGTCCCGTTCACCGGCATCTACACCTTCATCGGCGGCCTCTGGGGTGTCCTCGTCACCGACCTTTTCCAATTCGCCCTCAAAATGACGATGATCGTCGTCCTTGCCTGGATCGCGGTCGCCAAAATCGGCGGCATGGCCCTTCTCAAAATCCAGCTCTCCCACGTGGACGCCGTAGCCCGCCAATCCGGCGAAACAACGGGCTCGATTCTCTCCTTCTTCCCCTCGTTCCATCTCGGCTGGACCACCGACGCTCTCTGGACCCTGCCGGTTATCACTTTCGCGCTCTACCTAGCCGTCCAATGGTGGGCCAGTTGGTATCCGGGCGCCGAGCCCGGCGGCGGCGGCTACGTTGCCCAGCGCATGTTCAGCGCCAAGGACGAAAAAAATTCCCTCGGCGCCACGCTCTGGTTCAACATCGCCCACTATGCCATGCGCTCCTGGCCCTGGATCATCACCGGCCTGGTCGCCGTCGCCGTCTATTCCCCCCACGGTGGCCTCCACCCCAGCGCGGAGTTCGCCGCCGAACCCGAAAAAGGCTACGTCATGGTCCTCCGCGATTTCCTTCCGCCCGCTCTGCGCGGACTGATGATTGCCGCCTTCCTGGCCGCCTTCATGTCCACGGTCGGCACGCAATTAAACTGGGGCACGTCTTATCTCATCAACGATTTCTATCGACGCTTCCTCGTCCGCAAAGCCAGCGACAAACATTACGTCTTCGCGAGCAAAATAATCATCGTCCTGCTCGTTATTCTCAGCGGTTACGCCGCCGCCAACATCACCAGCATCCAGTCCGCCTGGCAACTTCTCCTCGGCATGGGCGCCGGTACAGGCTCCGTCCTTCTTCTTCGCTGGTACTGGTGGCGCATCAACGCCTGGAGCGAAATCTCCTCAATGATCGCCGCCTTCGTCGTCTCGATGTCGCTCACGCGCGTCGAGTTCGCCGGCAACAGCTCCGTCGTCTTCGCCAGAACTGCTCTCATCACGACGGCCGCGACGACCGCAGTCTGGCTCTTCACCACGTTAATCACAAAGCCCGAACCCGACGCCAAGCTAGTCCAGTTCTATCGCCGCGTTCGCCCCACCATCCACGGCTGGAAACGCATCGCCGCCCTAGCTCCCGACGTCACCCCCGTTCGCGACTTGGCCGCCAGCACCTACGACTGGATCGCTGGCTGCCTCCTCGTCTATTGCGCCATGTTCTCCATCGGCGAGTACGTGCTCCACGAATGGCTGATGGGCACGATTCTCCTAATCATCGCCGCTCTCTCCGGCTACTTCATTTTCTGGAGCCTAAGCCGCCGCGGCTGGCAAACCCTCTCCGGCGCCTGAACTACTTTTCTCTCAAGGGTGCCAGCACTAGAAATTGTCATTCCGCCTGCCCTGAGGACCGAAGGGAGCGCAGCGAGGAATCTGCTTTTGTTTTTCTTCTCTGTGCCCTCTGTGTCTCTGCGGTCCTCCGGGTGAAATCCTTTTCCCATTCCTGCGCCGTACCGCATTTACCCGAGATAATTTACTTTCCCGCAATGTCAAACTTTTACGCTACAGTTCCAACTCGAAGGAGCGCCCATGTCCACCGCCGCAACCGCACAAAATCCTCGCGCCAACTCCACCACCCTAGGCGCTCTCTGGATCGTCTACGCTATCCTCCGCCTCGTAGCCGTAATCATCCTGGTCCTCTACGCCGCCACAGCCACCGTCATGTTCGGCGCTCTCCTAACCCGCGTCACCGATTACCAGACTTTTATGGCCATCTTCCACATCCTCTACACCGCCGCCATCATCGTCACTGCCCTCTCCGGCATCTTTGGTCTCCTCGCTGGCCTAGCTCTCCTCGCCGGGAAGTCCGCCCGCACCCTCTCTCTGGTCGCCGCTTTCCTCTCCCTCTCCGACCTTCCTCTCGGCACGACTCTAGGCATCTACACCCTGATCGTCTTCCTCCCCTGAATTTCTTCTTCCCCTTAACTTCGGTGAGGATATGCCGCCAGTTCCACATCCCAGAGAGGCCGCGGAAGCTGTAGGCGGGAACGGTGATCGGAGTTATCTCCTCTCATTCGGGAACGGCTTTGCGAAATCGGCGGAAGTAACTTTAGGCACCAGTCGCCTGGGCGCAGCCAAAAAGGAGATCAAGGGATGAATGTCTTTTTGATGAGAGCGATTCGCGGCGTCTTCGCACTAGTGCTCATCTGCTTCTCAGTGAAAGCCGCTGGGGCGCAGACAGCTACTTCGCGAATCGTGACCGCCGCAGATAAATTCCTTTCGACGCTCGATGAAAAGCAGCGGCAAATCGTGCTCTTCGCATTTGACGACGAAAAGCAGCGGGCAAACTGGTCCAACTTTCCGGTTTCGTTCGTTCCGCGCGGTGGCATCCCTCTGAAAGACATGAATCCTGCCCAACGCTCCGCCGCCATGGCACTCGTCTCTGCAGCCCTCAGCGCAAAGGGTTTTGAAAAGGTTCAGCAAATCATGGAAGGCGACGAGGTCCTCAAAGCTACCGACAACGGACAGCCGCCGCGCGGCAACAACGGCAACCAACCGCCCGCTGGGGGCCCGCCACCCGGCGACCGCAACGGCTCCCCGCCAGGAGCTCCTAATGGTCCGCCGCCGGGAAGTGGAGGCAATCGGCCACCGTTCGGTGGCCCACCAAACGGTGGCGCAACGTTTGGCAAAGATCTCTACTACATCTCCATCCTCGGAAAGCCCTCCGAGAAAGATCCCTGGATGCTGCAGTTTGGCGGCCACCATCTGGCGCTCAACATCACGATCGCCGGCGAACGCGGCATCCTCACACCGACTCTTACCGGCGCCCAACCTGCGCTCTTCATTAGCAACGGAAAAACCGTACGGCCCCTGGGCCCAGAGAGCGACAGCGCTTTGGCTCTGCTCACCGCTCTCGACGACAATCAGAAGAAACAGGCGATTCTCAGCTACAAGCTTGCCGATCTGGTGCTCGGTCCCGGCCAGGACGGCAAAACTATCCAGCCTGAAGGCCTGAAAGCCACCGCAATGAACGACCGCCAACGCGCCATGCTGCTAGATGTGATATCCCAGTGGGCGGACATCATTCACGAAAGCGCGGCCGCAGCCCGCATGGCCGAACTCAAGGCCGACATCAACGACACGTGGTTCGCCTGGAGCGGTCCAACGACCGCCGCTCCCGGAAAAAATATTTCGGCCTACTATCGAATTCAAGGACCGCACCTTGTCATCGAATATGCGCCGCAAACGCTCGGCGGCGATCCCTCCCTGCATGTCCACACTATGTATCGCGATCCAACGAACGACTACGGACGAGGGCTTGCTGCGAAATGAAGACGAAGCTCGTTGCGGCTGCCACGATTCTTCTGTCGCTCTCTGCGAGCGCGTTCGCGCACAGGCTCGATGAGTACCTGCAAGCCATCATCCTCTCGGTGGAGAAAGACCATGTTCAAGCTTCCATGCGTCTGATCCCGGGCGTCGCTGTCGCTTCTACCGTGATTGCGAACATCGATACCAACGGGGACGGCGTTATCTCGGAGGCCGAGCAGCGGGCTTACGCGGAGCGGGTGCTTCGGGATCTCTCCATTACGATCGACGGAAAGAGAGGGAGTCCCAGGCTTATCTCACAGAAGTTCCCGGCAATCGAGAACTTAAAAGAAGGACTCGGTGAAATTCACATGGAGTTTACCGTCGATCTGCCAAGTGGCGGCCGCGAACGGAGAATCGTTTTCGAGAATCATCATCGGAACGAGATATCCGTCTACCTTATGAACTGCCTGGTTCCACACGATCCAGATATTCGCATCCTCGCGCAGAACCGAAACGAAAGCCAATCATTCTATCAACTGGATTACGTGCAGGCCGGTAGTCGTTCGCTGCTAGCATCTTTGAAAGTAGTGTCAACCATTCGCGAATGGTTGACACTCGGTTGGTTTCGCAAGCATATTCCGCCTCGGCATGCGGCATATCGCAGAAGGTACAGACCACCTTCTGTTCTTGCTGGCTCTGCTTCTGCCCGCGCCGCTACTCGCTGCACATTCGCGTTGGGCTGGATTCGCGGGTGTGCGACAAAGTCTGCTCCGAATTCTCAAAATTGTGACGGCATTTACTATCGGGCATTCGATCACCCTGGCATTAGCGGCATTGGGACTGGTCCGCGTGCCCAGCCGTCCGATCGAAGTGCTAATCGCGCTTTCGATTCTTCTCTCTGCTATTCACGCTCTCCGCCCGCTTTTTCCCGGTCGCGAAGCACGAATTGCCGCATTCTTTGGCCTGATTCATGGTTTAGCATTTGCTGCTACCTTAGAGCAATTAGGACTCGGCAGGTGGGAGCGTGTGGCGGGCATCCTGGCGTTTAATCTGGGAATTGAAACTATGCAACTGCTCGTGGTTGTCGCGACTCTGCCTTCTCTTCTTCTTATGAGCCGTACACGCGCCTACCCGTTTCTAAGAATTGGCGGAGCGCTTTTCGCGGGGATTGCATCCCTGGGCTGGATCTCCGAGCGGCTGTTAAACGTGCATAACCCCGTCGGCGTCGCAGTAGATTTTCTTGCGCACAGTGCGCCTTGGATCGCCGTGGCGCTGTTCCTGATTAGTCTTTATTCCTGGTGGCTACGTAACGCTTTCGATCAGCAAGAGACATCCGCGGGAAGCTTTCTTGAGCTTCCGCGAACTGTGCGGATACCGGCGCAGCCGATTAACTCGGACGTCGCAGCACGAACTGAATAGAAATCGGCGGGGGGCGCCGCATCCCTTGAGGTATTCAAGGGTGCGGATTTTGACTTTGCTGCTCTTTCGACTCTTTAACCGTTGACCGTGTACCTCCGACAAACGCCACGCGCCCGCGGCAACGCGCGGCCGATGGAGATCGAAGTGCGTCAATCAGGCTGCGTCACTTTCGGTGCTTTTCCAGCTTCTCAACCACGCCATTCAGGTCGGGATACCCGGCGCCGAAGCTCCGCGTGAGCCAGTTTCCCCCTCGTTCTGCAATCTTCTCGCCATCCGCCATCACATCGAACTGACCAGTCTTTCCAGGCGTAAGGATAACTTCCATATTCGGGCGATTCTTGATGAGGTTCACGAGACTCGTGACCTTTACTTTGTTGTTCTGTCACGTCGGGCAGTGAATAATTTCGACCTTCATTGTGCTCTCCAATCTGATTTGCAAAATCTGATACATCCACAATCTCGCGCACAATTCCTCTGCGAGGGACAGCCTACTCTTCTCCATCGCCCAGCTTTCGCGCGATAAATCCTGACTGTCCTCTTCACCTTCTCACAGGTCACCGCGTACAAGTCCTGATTTAATGAAACGTATAGTACCTTTCGCTCACTACGTTACGAAAGGAGTCTTATGGCTCGTCCTGTAAAGATTGTCTCCATTCGTCAGCTTCAAGCCGCGGTAAAATCCGCGCTCGAAGCCGCAAAGAAAGCCCATCCCAACGTCAGAATCGACCCGCCTGATCCTTCCTCAAGTGGTCAGGTGCTTTTGCCGGTTAGCATCCGTTTCCCGTGGTTCTGCGGCTTGCCGCCGTTCCCATGGCCGGAAGGCGACCTCGGAAATCTCGCTGCTCTTAGCGAGAAGTTCAACTCCCAACTGCAAGCCAATCCACAAATTTCCGCCGCTGCCTTTGATGGCAAATTCCAATCTGTTGTCATTCAGACTGACGGCGTCGCTGCCATCGGCTTCGTTCCCTCGGACTTTGCCGTCACCGAATAGCCAGACAGGAGCAGGGACATGCTCAAACCGATCCCTCCGAGCACGCGCAACACGCTACTCTGCCCCAGTTCCCAACCTGAGGTGGCTGACGTCCGCGTGCTCGGGGTCGTCGGTCAGACTGCCAGTGGCCCCGAAGTCTCCTATCTCGAAAGGCCCGTACCCGCCACGCCCGACGTGCTCGCGATGTCCGCCCCGTTTCTCCCTACCGAGGTCTTCCGCCTCGCTGCCCCCTGCCAAACCCACCGCTGCCCGCATTTCGACGGAACCAACTGTGGCCTCGCCACCCGCATCGTTCAAATTCTCCCCACCGTTGTCGACCAGCTCCCGCCCTGCCAAATCCGTTCTGAATGCCGGTGGTTCCGCCAGGAAGGCGCTGCCGCCTGCCGCCGCTGCCCGCAAATCTCCACCGTGAACTACAACGCCTCCGAAACCACGCAGGCCGTCGTCAACCTGCCGCCAGTTCCCATGACCTACTAACTCGCAGCCCGTACACCCCGACGGGTAGCGCAGGATAACCCACTAACAAATCAAACAAACACGAAGGGCCAATTCTTCGCCACGCAGAAACTCTTCACTTCGCCGGCTTGGTTGTTTTCGCCTTCTCGAATTTCACAGAGCGCACAATTCCTTCGCCTTCTTTCACAACGATCATCTGGTTGGGCTTCACATCCTTCAAGGTGTCGACTGCGCCGCTCGGCCAGCGAACTTCGAGCAACTCGACCTTCTCCGCTTTGCCGATGCCGAAGTGAACGCGCAAGTCATTTTGCGAAATATAACTCCCGCCGCTCCGCACTTCATCAATTTGCGAGTGCGGCTTCGTCTCTCCAGGAGGATGCGTCACGCAGCGCAAACGCGCGCCAATTCCGCTGCGATTCGATTTTGTGCCGATCGTTTTTATCTTCAGCCAATTATTTTCGAGCTGCGAATCGCAGCGCAACAACTGAGGGAAATCGTTGACCGTGTTCACCACCACGTCGATGTCGCCGTCATTATCGAAATCGCCAAACGCCGCGCCACGAGACGCAACCGGCGTCATGATGCCCGTGCCGCCTTGCGAAGAAACATCTTCAAAATGGCCGTTACGCAAATTGCGGTACAGAAGTTTCTGCTGCGGATAGCCGGCTTCGGTCCGCAGCTGTTCGACCTCGGGATAGACGTGGCCATTGCAAATTAAAATGTCTGGCCAGCCGTCGTTGTCCATGTCGAAAAAGCCGCAGCCCCAGCCGAGGTACTGCGTATGCTTGCCAAGCCCGGCGGTGAACGTGGCATCCTCGAAATTTCCGCCGCCGAGGTTGTGGTACAGCGACGGTGTATCGCCCGCGAAATTTGTTTTAACGATGTCGAGGTTGCCGTCGAGATCATAGTCCGCGGCGGAAACGCCCATGCCGGCCTGAGGCTTGCCGTCCGCGCTCAGCGCGCACCCCGCTTCCATGGCCACGTCGGTGAAGGTGCCGTTTTTTTTGTTTTCATACAGCGCGCTGGCCGTCGAGTCGTTCGCTACATAAATATCCGGCCAGCCATCGTTGTTGAAATCACCGGTGAGCACGCCGAGCCCGAACGTTCCGTTGGCTTGAAGAACTCCGGCGCGCTCGGAAACGTCGGAAAACGTACCGTCGCCGTTGTTGTGAAATAAAATGTTTTTTCCGCCGATAAGTCCAGGCGGGCCGCACGCGACGAGAACGCCCTTGTAAACGCAGGGGCCGGACTCTGGCAGAGGAGCAGTCGCTAAATCCAGGTCGATGTAATTTGCGACAAAAAGATCGAGGTGGCCGTCGCGATCGTAATCGACGAACGCGCAGCCTGTGCTCCAGCGTTTGCCGTTGGTGCCGACACCGGCTTTTTCGGTAACGTCGGTGAACGTTCCGTTTCCGTTGTTGTGAAACAAAACATTCTTGCCGAAGGAAGTGATGTAAATGTCGTCGAAGCCGTCGTTGTCGTAGTCGCCGACGCAGACGCCTTGTCCCCAGCCGTAGTGAATCAGACCCGATTTCGCGGTGACATCCGTGAAGGTGCCGTCGCGATTGTTTTTGAAAAGATGCGAAATAGGTTCTTGTCCTTTGGGAAAACCTTCGAGGCGCCAGCCGTTCACTAAAAAAATATCGAGCCAGTCGTCGTTATCGTAGTCGTAGAAAGCTACGCCGCAGCCTGTTGTTTCCAGCAAATATTTATTTTTGTGTTCGCCGCCGAAAATTGTTTTTGCGTTAAGGCCAGATTCGCGCGCTACGTTGATGAAGCTGACGCCGATTTCCTTCGGCGGCAAAGGATAGGAATTTGAACTGGCCGGGGAAGCTGGAGCTTGATTCGAATGGAAAGGACGAGCTAGCACGAGGACGCTTTCCAGGGGCAGCACCAGCGCGGAGCGACTTAGAGATTTAAGAAATGCGCGTCGTGAAGAGGACAAATGGAATCATACCTTCCGGGTTTGGCTCGTGCTAAGATTTGCCGCCGCTTCGTATTGTACGGCAAATGACGATTCGAACTGAGGGGCGCGAGAGATCGAGGGATCTCTTGCGCCGGGACCTTCCTACCGTGAGCGATAAAAAAAAGACATTTCGAAGGATGTATGCACTTGGCGCGGTTTTCTGCGGCTTGGCTTCGCTCGCTTTTTTTCTTAACGCGAGCGCAGAATCGCCCAGGGTCGCGCGGATTATGGAATTTGCAGGAACACGGGAATCAGCAATCCAGCAAGCGCAAGTACCAGCGGACGCTCAGGGTCAGGCGCTCAGGCAAGCGCCGCCGGCTGGGCGTGCAATAACAAGGCTGATCGAATTAGCGTCGGCTGTGGAATCAACTCGGGCGGTCCGACCGTGGGAATTTCTTTCGGCGGTGGGAACGCGCGCCGGACTGCTTGGAAATGAAGCAGGGCGAATGGAAGCGTGGGTATACCCGCTGAAGATATTTCGCGATTTTCATTTGAAGTTTCACGTGGATGGGCAAACGCTGCCCGCGGATTCGCTTGCGCGAACACTCATCACGCGACCGGAAGCGAGCACGATCGTCTATGCGGGGGATACGTTTTCGGTGCGCGAGACATTCTTTGCCCCGGTGCACGAGCCCGGGGCAGTGATTCTGTTGGAAGTGGAGACAGAGAGTCCGCTGGAAATTGAGGTGGCGTTTCGTCGAGATTTTCAGTTGGAGTGGCCGGCGGCGCTTGGGGCTACATATATAGGATGGGATTCCGGGTTGAAAGCGTTTGCGCTTGGCGAGGAGCAGCGAAAGTTCGCGGCGATTGTTGGGTCTCCGACGGCAGAAAACGCTGAAGAAGAATTTCAGACGAACTATGCAGAATCGCAGGAAAATTCGTTCCGGCTGGGGAAGGTTGCAAAGGGCAAAGCGTCGCAAGCGATTTTCATTGCAGGATCGATGACCGGGCGCGCCGATGCGGAGAGCGAATACCGAAAGCTTGCTTCCGGTTACATCGAAATGTTGCGCGAGTCGGCGCAGTATTACCGGGACTATCTCAGCCAGACGGTGAGCGTGGAATTGCCGGACGAGCAACTGCAAAAGGCCTATGACTGGTCGCGAGTCAGCATGGTGCAAGGAATGGTGACTAATCCATTCCTCGGAACAGGGTTGGTAGCGGGATACAGAACATCTGGCGACAGTCAGCGGCCAGGGTTTGCCTGGTACTTTGGGCGCGATTCGTTCTGGACATCGTTCGCACTGAATGCGGCGGGTGATTTTGCGAACACGAAGACGGCTTTGGAATTTGTGAGCAAGTTTCAGCGGGAAGACGGAAAGATTCCGCATGAGATTTCGCAGGGCGCGAACTTTGTCGATTGGTTCAAGGGCTATCCGTACCCCTACGCGTCAGCGGACGCGACACCGCTGTACATCATTGCGGTGAACGACTACGTGGTGAACGGCGGCGACACGGATTTTGCAAAAGCGAAATGGGCGAGCCTTTGGAAAGCGTACCAGTTCTTGAAATCGACGTATGATGCGAAAGGGCTGCCGCAAAATCAGGGAGTGGGACACGGCTGGGTGGAAGGCGGGCCACTGCTACCAGTGAAGAGTGAGTTTTATCAGAGTGGACTAGGTGCAGAGGCGCTACGCGCGCTTGCGAACCTGGCGCGTTTTGCGGGACAAGCGGATTCCGCAACGGCGCTGGAAAATGAATTCGCAAAGCAATGGCCGTTAGTGAACGACAGTTTCTGGATCGCGGACAAGAAGCGATTTGCATTTGCGCTCGACAAGAACGACAAGCAGGTAGATGAGCTGACGGTGCTGACGACTGTTCCGATGTGGTTTGGACTGCCCAACGAAGCGACGGCCATTCCCGCGATTCAGCAGCTTACGGATGCGGACCTGCAAACAGACTGGGGTATGAGAATTATTTCCAATCGTTCGGCAGTTTTCAGCGGGGGCGGATACCACTACGGTTCAGTATGGCCGCTGTTCACTGGCTGGGCTTCTGTTGCGGAATACCGATATCACCAGGAGTTTCCAGCCTACGAGAATTTGCGCGCCAACGCACTGCTAGCGCTCGACGGATCGCTGGGGCATGTGACGGAAGTGCTTTCCGGCGACTACTATCAGCCGTTGGCGACAAGCTCGCCGCACCAGATATGGTCGGCGGCAATGGTGGTGAGCCCGCTACTGAAAGGAATGTTTGGGCTGGAGAAGAACGCGACGAAAAAGTCGCTGAGATTCGTGCCGCACGTTCCGGCGGATTGGACGAACTTCAAAATTAATAACGTACGAGTCGGCGACAGTGTGCTGAGTCTGAGCTATCAGAAGACGCTGGACGAAATCACGCTCGAAATAATTCGCACGGGAGGAGAATGCACGCTGGATTTCGAGCCCACGCTGGCAAACACGGCGCTAGTGGGCCGCGTGGTCGTGAACGGAAAGCCAACCACCTATGACCAACGAATGTTGGCGGAGCACCATCACCTGAGAATCAAAGTTGCCTTGAACGAAGGAAAAAACGTCGTTCACATCCCAGTGGCGAATGATTTTGGCGTGTCATATGCGTTCCGGCTGCCGGAACTGGGAAGCGCGAGCTCTGACTTACGTATCCTCTCCGAGAAGATAGAAGATGTGACAGCGCCGATGGAATTGGTTACGGCCGGCCGAGCAGGAGCGACCTACGATTTGGCGGTTTGGAACCCAGGCATGATCGAATCGGTTCGTGGAGCGGAGTTGGTTAAGGATGCGAGCGGCGGCACGAAAGTGCGAATTCATTTTGAGGGAAAAGAAGGCGAAGAATATCCGCACCAGCGTGTGGTGATCTTTTTTCACCCGCCGAAAGTACCGAGGAAGTTTCTGAAACAATAATGACACTCTCCGTCTCGAGAGCTCGGCGGCGTTTTGTCGAAGCTTTTGAATGTTGATTTCAACACAGAGGACGCAGAGGTCGCGGAGAAGAGGAGGTGTGCGTGGACCGGCAAATCTTGGCGGTGGCGTTGGCGATATTCGGAGCGGGTGCGAGTTCCGGATTTGTCGCGCCAGGGGCGGTGGCGCAGACGCAGGGTGCGGATGCGGAAGGTCACCAGTGGTGGCAGCATGCGGTGTTTTATGAGATCTATCCACGGAGTTTTGCGGACAGCAATAACGATGGGATCGGAGACCTGAAGGGAATTACTTCGAAGCTGGATTATTTGAAACAGCTGGGAATTAATGCGATTTGGATTACTCCGTGTTTCCCTTCGCCGCAGGTGGATTTTGGATATGACGTTTCGGATTATGAGGCGATCGATCCGATGTACGGGACGATGGAGGATTTCGACAAGTTGGTGGCGGAGGGGAAGAAGCGGGATATACGAGTGATTCTAGATTTTGTGGTGAATCACACTTCCGACCAGCACAAGTGGTTTATCGATTCGAGGTCATCAAGGACGGCAGAGCACCGCGATTGGTACGTCTGGCGCGACGGCAAGGGACCAGAGAAACCGCCTAATAATTGGCTTTCGACCTTTGGAACACCGGCGTGGAGTTTCGATCCGAAAACCAGTCAGTATTACTACCATTATTTTTATCCGCAGCAGCCGGATTTGAACTGGCGAAATCCCGCGGTGGAAAAGGCGATGCTGGATGTTACGCGGTTCTGGTATAAGCGCGGAGTCGCGGGATTCCGGTTGGATGCTGTAGATACGCTTTACGAAGACCCAAACCTTACGGACAACCCGGTGCTGCCTGGGACGGACAAGTTCGGGCGGCCGAATATGGATGAGAAGTACGACAAGAAACTGCCGGAAGTCCACGACGCGATGCGCAAGCTGCGGACAGTGGCAGATGAATATGGATCGGTGCTGATCGGGGAGACGTGGACGAGCAATGTCGACCAGTTGAAAGCCTACTATGGCACCAAAAACGATGAATTGCAGATGCCGATGGATTTGATGATGACTGGATTTAAAGGGCTGTCCGCGGATGAGTATCGCAAGCATATCGCGGCGGTGAATGCGGCGGGGCACTGGCCGGTTTATGTGATAACGAACCACGATATCGTACGGTCGTACACGCGGTATGCAGATGGCATCCACAACGACGACATCGCGAAAATGATGGCGGCGCTTTATCTGACGCTTCGCGGGTCCGCGATTATGTATTACGGCGAAGAGATTGGGATGGAGAACAACGATCCGAAGACCAAAGACGACGTGCAGGACCCGATCGGCAAACTTGGCTGGCCCCTTGAAAAGGGGCGAGATGGCGAGCGCACGCCTATGCAGTGGAATCACACGGCGAACGCGGGATTCAGCGTGGCGAAGCCGTGGTTGACAGTGCCGGTGAGTGCGAGTACGCATAACGTTGCGGATGAGATGAACGATCCGTACTCGGTGCTTAGTTTTTACAAGAAGCTTTTGGCGTTGCGGCGTACGGAAGCGGCGCTTCTGGACGGCGACTATGTTTCGCTTAACGACGATAATCCGAATGTGCTGACTTATCTGCGCCGGTATAAGGGGCAAGCCATCCTCGTGATTCTCAATATGTCCGGGACGGAGCAAAAGGCCCGGTTCGATCTTTCGGCGACCGGATTTGTAGAACCGAAGATCGAAGTTTTGTTGACGAGTTTTCACAAGCAGTTGAAAGGGATGTTTATGGAGTTGCCCATGGAGCCTTATTCGGCGTTTATTGCCAGGGTTACGAAATAAAGAAAAAAGAACTTTACGCAGAGGACCCTGAGAGGGCACAGAGAAAAATTAGCGGAGGGGCGGAGAGAAGTCGGTTAGCGACATGAAGGTGGAATCGACTTTTTCGACGATTTTGCCGTTGGCTTCGGAGGCATCGCGGACCTGCTTCCAATCGGGATCGTCTTGGAAGGCTTTCCAGTTGGCGGTGGCGGCTTCGCGGCTGGAGTGAGAGATGATGTAGATGAGCGTTTTGCCCTTTAGCGGGTCGTCGGTAGGTGTCCAATAGGCGACATTTTTTATCCCGTGCTTTTCGAAAAGTTGCATGGTGTGGTCTCGGAAGCGGCGGAGGAGATCGTCGAGTTTACCTTCGTAGGTATGGTAGATGCGGAGTTCGTAGACAGTGGTGGAGGATTGCGGCGATGCGGAGTTTCCTCCCGAGGAAGCGTCGCTGGCCGCGGAAGCGGCCCAGGCTGCGGTTGGTAGAAGAGCTGCGCCGGGAAGTGATTGAAGCAGTGTGCGTCGGTTCATGGACGGGATTGTAGCAGAGGTTTGCCGGATGTGAGGAGGCAGTCTGGGATTTTCAGAATTTTTATTGGTGTCATGCGGAAAGAAGTAGCATCAATGGCCTTGGAAAGAGAGCGTGTAGATGGGTTCCGAGTCCTCAGAAGGGCAGGCAAGCATCACGATTCGGCGGAAATCGCCGGAGGATGTGCAGCAGCGCCAAATTATTGTGAAAGTGGACGGAGAGAACGTTGGGGAATTGTATTACGGAGACACGATTTCGATACAAGTGACGGCGGGGCACCATCGCTTGCGCGTAGACAATACCTGGAATTGGAAGACGGTGGAGCTGGATGTTGCGCCTGGCGATCATTTGAAATTTCAGACGACGAGCAGAGCTGGACGATTCAGCTGGTTTCTGGTGAGCATGCTGGGAGCGGGACCGATTTATGTTTCGATCAAGCGCGAGGATTGAACGGCGAAGAGTGCACGCGAAATCGGAGAGGCGGAGAGTCTTGATTGCGGAAGCTCAAGGAGGAGAGAGGATGTCGTTGAAAAATGTGGTGAGGTCGGTTGTTGCTGCGATGATTTTGCTTTGCGGGCTGGCGGTGGGAAGGGCACAGACGCCTGCGCCGGCACAGGCGCCGAGTCCATACGGTGCGAACGTGAGTCTGGAGAATGCCAAAAAGGTTGCGGGACCAGCTTTGGCGGAGGCGGAGAAGAATCACTGGAATATGGCAGTGGCGATCGTCGATACGAGCGGCAATCTCGTGTACTACGAGAAAATGGACAACACGCAGTTGGGGAGCGCGAATGTGGCGATTGATAAGGCGCGATGTGCGGCGCTCTTCAAGCGGCCCACGAAAGCGTTCCAAGATACGCTGGCGGCGGGCGGAGATGGGCTACGAGTGTTGACGTTGAAAGGAGTTGTGGCCGTGGAGGGAGGAATTCCGCTGGTGATGGACGGGAAGATCGTTGGTGCGATCGGAGTATCCGGTGCGGCCAGCTCGCAGGACGCGCAGTGTGCTAAAGCTGGGGCGGATGCTTTGAAATAGCGGGCGGCGGCTGCCGGCGGCATGCGAGGCAATTCATTTAGACGATTTTTTCTCGGCGAGAGTGATGGCTTCCGCGACTACCTTTTCGGTGCGGCGCGCGCGGGCGTCGGGTGAGCGGTAATAGAAGATGGCGATCAGTTGGCCGCGGCGGTGCGAAGGGGACATGAGGTTCCAACCGTCGAGGGCTCTAGGATCGCGCGTGAAAGCCAGCTTCAGCGCTGGGGGGAGTTCGCGCTCGGCTTCCATGGCGGCGAAAAGCTGTTCGGCGACTTGCTCGGCGCGGCGGACGCGGGCATCGGCGCTTTTCGGTTGTACGATCCAGTCGGAAATCCACTTGCGAATGGAATAGCTCAGCGCATCAAACCAGCGGCGAAACGAGCGATCCTGTGCGAGGAAGTTTTTGAATTCGGCGGGAACGATTGCGACGCGCTCTTCGGTGTCCGGTTCGAGGAAAAATTCCGCTGTTGTGCCTTCGGAGGCATGCGCGCCTACCTGCATTTTCTTGTTTACGAGCAAAAAGTGTTCACCTTTACGCGTGGGAAAGAGCGACGTGCGAAACGCGAACCCGTTGATTTCGCCCTTCACGCGAAACATGCCACGCGTTCCCCAAGTTTTCTGTACGTTAAATGGAATGCGGATGACGACCCAGCCGAGATTCGAACGGAGGCGTTCGAGAGCGGCGTGAAATGATTTTGCGACTCGCTTGGGTTGAGCCTTCGACCTCTGTTTGCGCTTGGGTTTCGATTTCATCGCGGCGTCATGGAGAACGAGCGAATTTTAGTATGGCTGGCGAAAAGGGGCGAGCTACTTTTGGGAAGGAGGCTTGACAGCGACGCCGGAGCCTTCCTTTAGCGTGTGAATCTTGTCGACGGGGAGGCTGTCAAATTGTTCGACGATCCCGCTGAGCCAGCGGATTTGTACGGAATCGAGCTTGGTGGCTGAGCCGAGGCCGAAGTGGACGCGCATGTCACTGTTCGAATCGTAGCTGGAGCCGCTGCGGACTTCGTCGACGAAGAGGCGGGCGCCGGCTTTCATGGTGATGCGAGCACCGATGGCGTCTCGGCTTGATCTAAAATTTGACGCTGCGGGCGCGGGCGCTTTCAACGGCGACGAAGCGGATGCGAAGGAATTCCCGACAAGATGAAATGCGATCCAATGATTGGACGTGTGAACGTCGTTGACGAGGAGGCTGGGCGGGGCGTTCATGTTGCTGATGACGGCGGAGAGGCGGCCTTCGTTCCACAAGTCGCCAATGGCAAGGCCACGTGAAGAATTTACTGTGGTAATGCCGGGGCCGGCATCGGCGGAAATATCTGTGAAGGTGCCGTTGCCGTTGTTGTGATAGAGGATGCGCGGTTCCTGGAAAGTGCTGCCGAGATGCTGGCTATCGACTTCGGGGTAGACGTGGCCGTTGACGAGAAGAAGATCTGGCCAGCTGTCGTTGTCGAAATCGAAAAACATGGTGCCCCAGCCGAGATATTTTGTGTTGAGGCCGAGGCCGGCGGGAAAGGTGACGTCATCGAAGGTGCCGTTGCCATTGTTGCGATAGAGGGTGGCGGTGTCGTCGGAGAAATTTGTTTTGAAAATATCGAGTTTACCGTCGCCGTTGAAGTCGGCGACGGTTGAGCCCATTCCAGCTTGTGCGTGGCCGTCTTCGTTGAATGCAGCGCCTGCGGTGATGGCGACGTCGGTGAAAGTGCCGTCGCGATTGTTGTGGTAGAGAATGCTGGCGGTGCTGTCGCAGGCGACGAAAATGTCTGGCCAGCCGTCGTCGTCGTAATCGAGCGTGGAGACGCTTAGCGAATAATGGCCGTCAGCTTTGTCCACATGAGATTTTGCGCTGACGTCTTCGAAGGTGCCGTCGCCGCGGTTGTGATAGAGAATATTTTTTGCCGGGGGCAGACCTTGCGGGCCGCACATCACTGGAGCGCCTTTCCACATACAGGAGGATCGCGCACCGGGAACAGGCGCTGTCGCGAGATCGAAGTCGACATAGTTGGCGACCATTAAATCGAGATGGCCGTCGCGATCGTAGTCGACGAAGGCGCAGCCATTGCCCCAGGACTTGCCGGACCCAGATACACCGGCTTTATCGCTTACGTCGGTGAAAGTGCCGTCACCATTGTTGTGGAACAGAACATTTTTTCCGTAGTAGGTGACATAGAGATCTTCCCAGCCGTCGTTGTCGTAGTCACCGACGCAAACGCCCTGCCCCCAGCCGGTGTGAGTGAGGCCGGCTTTCTTTGTGACGTCGGTGAAGGTGCCGTCGTGATTGTTGTGATAGAGATGGCTTGTGGGCGCTTTTCCGGCGGAAGCATCGAAGCTGGTGCCATTGACGATAAATATGTCGGGCCAGCCGTCGTTGTCGTAGTCGAAGATGGCGACTCCCGTTCCGGTAGTTTCAAGGATGTATTTTTTGGTGTCCACGCCGCCGAATACCACGGGGTCTGCGAGACCTGCTTTTTTTGCGATATCGGTGAAGTGGGCGAGCGGCTTCGAATTGCTTTTCGGGAGCTGACTTTCGCCGAAGAGGATGGAAAAAGGCACGAGTAGTGCAAGCGAGATCCAAGAAGCCTTGAAACGGAAGAGGGAACGATGAGGCGGACCGGAAATCATGAACTCTTGGCATACTAAGGTGAGGGTTGGACGGGGTCAAGGCGGGGCGTTGGAGGAAGCGCCAGCTGGACGTTGTTGTGCAAAATGGACTGAGATTTGTCGTGCGGGCTTATTCCTTTGGAGCTATCTACGAGAATTAAATCGTATTCATTCGAATTTCCTCGCGGAATGGTGGCTGGGCTGAGGGTTGGCAGGCTTGCGCTGGCGTTTCTACTGGTTTGTGCGGGAGCGCACGCGCAAACGAAAAACTCGAATCCCAGCGTAGACGCTGCGGCTGCCAATTCGTTTTACAGCCAAGGCTTGGATGCGCTGCAGCGGCGGGATTTAGCTGCAGCACGCGCGGCGTTCGAAAAAACTGTCCAGCTGATTCCGCAGAGCCCGGAACCGCACAATTCGCTCGGATGGGTTTTGCTGGCGCAAGGCGAAATCGACGCCGCCATTGCCCAGTTCCAAACGGCCGTGAAGTGGAATCCGGGTTTCGCGCAAGCGCACATGAATTTTTCCCGTGCCCTGTTGCAGAAGGGAAATGTGCAGGGCGCGGTGCGCGAGGCGCGCGAAGCGGCGCGGCTGGCTCCGGAGGATTCTGAAACGCACCGTATCCTTGGGCAAGCGCTGTCGTATGCCGGCGATTCCGCCGGTGCTATGGGGGAGTTAAAGAGCGCGATTGCGATCGAACCGAACCGGCCAGAGTTACATGACGATCTTGGTTCGGTTCTGGTCCAATTATGGAAGTTGGAGGAAGCGGCGGCCGAGTTTTCGGAAGCGCTGAAACTTCAGCCGCAATTCGCGCAGGCTCACCTGCATCTTGGTGTTTTGCGTTTACAACAAAGAGATATTGAGGGAGCAGAGTCCGAATTGCGCGCGGCATTGAGCCTCGACCCAGACAATCCTCTGGCACATTACTATCTGGGACAAGCGCTTGAATCGAAAGGCGCGGTGGACGCCGCGTTACAGGAATTTCAGTACGCGGCTAAGCTGGATCCCAATAATGCCGACGCGCAAAAACAGTTGGGGATTCTGCTGCAGCGCTCCGGCAATGCAGAAGATGCGGTGACGGCGTTCCGGCAAGCAGTGAAGATCAGGCCCGAGAGTGCCGACGCACACAATGATTTGGGACTTGCTCTGCTGCAAATTGGCGATGCGGGAAGCAGCATTCAGGAATTTCAAACGGCTCTGAAACTGAAACCAAATGATGCCGGTTACGAAGGAAATCTGGGCGCTGCTTATTTGCAGAAAACGGATTTTGACGCCGCGGTGGCACATTTTCAGGCTGCGCTGAAATTTGCGCCGCAGGACGCCACGTTTCATTACGATTTGGGTTTAGCACTGAAAATGAAAGATCGCTTGCCGGAGGCGATTGCAGAATTCAAGAAGGCTGAGGAACTGGATCCGAAGCTGGCGGATGCGCACTACACTCTCGGGGTGACACTCTGGCAGCAGGGAGAATTTGTGGCGGCAGCGGAGGAATTGCGCGCGGCAGTCCAGGCAAAACCGGACTATGCGGAGGCTTACTACACACTAGGTTCCGTATTGAAGCAGAAGGGAGATTTGCAACCTGCAGCCGATGCGCTGCGGGAAGCCATTCGTCTGCAGCCAGATTTTGCCGGAGCGCACACGAATCTGGGGGCGGTTTTGCGGCAACTTGGAGACGCGGAAGGAGCCGCCGCGGAGAGCCGCACGGGAATGGAGCTCTTGAAACAGAAGTCAAGCGAGCAGGCGGCAATGTTCGCGACAAACTCTGGCCGCAAGCTATTGAACGCGGGGGATCTAGATGGTGCAATTTCGCAATTTCGCGCAGCTATTCAGTCGCTGCCAACTTATGCTCCTGCGCACTATCAGCTAGGAATCACGTTGCAGCGAAAAGGAAACAAAGAAGAATCGGCCAAGGAATTTCAGAAGGCGATTGAACTGGACCACCACTTGAAAGAGCCAAGCCAATAGCTCGCGCGAGGTTAGGTGCCGCCAGAAGTCATCCCACAGGGTCGTATCTTAACCCCAGACAGTAGGCAGTCATCCAAAAATGTAAGTGATCGAAAGGGTTAACGTGGCCAGAAGTTTCGGCGCAAGAGCGAAAAAGTGCAGGTGGGAGACGCTGCGCAGCTACTAAATTGCGGACTTGCGGATGGCAACCAGTTCGGTTTCTACGGGCACTCCGCGAGCCACTTTTACTCGAATCACGGCTTCAAACGGTTTGAGTTCGCCGTTTTGCGAAACGGAAAGACGCAAGAGCAACTCTTCCACAGAACTCTGCCTGCAAACGTACTCGACGGCGGCTTGCGTTCCGATCGTGGTGTTTCCCGCGAGGATGAGCACGGATTGACCCGGATTCATCCCTTTCACAAGGCCGAGAAGGGCATAATCCTCGGTGAGAGGCGTACCCGAAGGACTTGCGAAGAACTCCTTGCCTTCGTCGGGTTGTGGGTGCCTGTTGATAATGGCGTGGTCGCCTTTACGGGGTCCGGCTGTCAACTGCTCGAAATAAAACTCCTGGGTTCCGGGAATTTCGAGCAGCGAGAGATTTTCCACGGGCGAACCGATGAAAATCAGGTTGTTGTTTTTGGCATCATCGAGCGAAAAGAGACTCCCGCGCTTGACGCGAATGCGGCGATGAAGGAGACCGAAAACGCGATCGAGTTCGTGAACCGCCAAGACTTCGCCAACGCCAGTGTAGTGATCCAGGATAGGGGCTCCAGCGTCGCGATTTGCATCGCGGTACCGCATGCCTGTCTCGGGACGACCAACAAACGCGGCGTTGCTAAAGACGACCCACGGCTCTTCCGGCCCCGACGCGAAGCCTTTCCAAAAAACGCGAAAAGCGGCCGGCACTGGTTCGCTTTCGCTCGCAAGTCCCACAGGGGGGGCCGAAGTTCGAGTCGCCAGAAGCCAGACGATAACGGTGATAGCGGCGGCTAGGAAGATGGAGAGGGAAATAACCTCGGTCCCCCACCTGCGCTCGGTGCTCTTCTCGATGGCATCTTTGCCGACCACCCCGTTCGCAATAGTCGCATTAGGCTTTGCACCAGAGGGGCTGCGATGGTGAAACGAAAGGACGTAGGTCCCTTTGGGGAGCTCTACTACAATGGGGTCTTCAAGTCCGTCGGCGCTGTAATACTCCGTTAGCTTGGAGCGCAGGCGTCCGGCCTGGACACGAACCATGGAATCGAGCTGTGGGTCGAAATCGGCAGAGCGTCCGAAAACCTCGGTCGCAATCTGAAACTCCTTGATGGGGGTGCCTGGATGATCCAGGGCATGTTTGGCCAGATAGCGGAGCAATTTGCAGAGAGATTCCGAGCCATGAAGAGCATGGCTGCCGACCAACCGATTAATCTGCTCGAGAAGGAGCTCTCGTTCGGTCACACAGGTCCTTGATACGTGGAGTAACAGGAGTGTAACAAGGCGCGCATCTCTCTGCAAGATGGCGAGTTATTTGATGTAACCGTATCAGACGCATTGAGACTTCTAAGAGCCAGCCAAAAAACGAATAGTACGCATCATTATTGTCGCATCATCCGCCTGTGCAGTGGTGCCGACGCGCAGGGTGCGTCAGGGGCGGAAGGCGATGGCTTTTGGCGGATGGTGCTTTCTGTGCGAGGCGCAGATCGAGGGCGCTGAAGTATTTCTGGGGGTGCCTTTAACGGTTGAGCCTGCTCGTTGTTTGCGAGTGCAGGTGCAACTTTCCTTACTAATATTCAACCCAATCGAAAGTGCGCGGAAATTTGGCGATGTTGTGGCTCGCAGAATTGGTGCCAGAATTCCGAACGGTTGGACTGGGAAGCTAACGGATAAGGAAACGGATCTGCTAGGAGGGGTGGGATGAAAAGGCAAGCGATTGTGGGTTGCATCATTGTGGTTTGTCTCGCGCTCGGGATTGGCGTTAGCACAGCTTCTGGTCAGGCTGTTTTTGGAAGCATCATCGGGTCGGTGACCGACCCTCAAGGCAATGCAGTTGCCGGAGCCAAGGTAACTGTAACTTCGACGACAAAGAGCTTCACGTATGATACGACGACAAATGAGAGCGGAAACTATTCCGTTACGCACTTAATTCCTGACACATACAAGGTGCACATTGAAGCCGCTGGTTTCCAGATAACAGAAATAGCCAGCGTAGTTCTCAATGCGGACACGGCGGCCACCGTCGATGCACACCTCGTGGTCGGAGCCGTGACGCAGACCGTCGAAGTGACGGGCGAGGTCCCGCAACTTCAGACGGACCGTGCGGACGTAGACGTCCAGTTTAGTCAGAAATATGTGGAGGACTTGCCGGTCCTCAGCCGCAACTTCACGAGCTTCGAGTTGCTCTCCCCTGGCACGCAGAAATTGCCCGGTTTCAACCACGCTGCCACTGAAAATCCCCAAGGCGGCGGGCAGATTCAAGTGAATGGACAGCACTTCTCGGGCACGAACTTCCAACTGGACGGCACGGATAATCAGGATCCCATCCTTGGAATTATCGTTGTGAATCCGAACCTTGATGCGATTGCAGAGGCGAAGATTGCGCTTCAGGATTACGACGCCGAATCGGGCAAGGCCACCGCTGGCACTGTCGGAGTGCAGATCAAGTCCGGCTCAAATGATTTCCACGGCACTGGCTTCTACTACTACCGCAACAGCGACCAGCAAGCACGCGATCCCTTTACGAACGCGCCTGGCGTTCCTCTCGCTGCGGCCACTTGGAAACAGTATGGCGGTTCCATTGGCGGTCCCATTCTGAAGGACAAACTTTTCTTTTTTGGTGATTATCAAGGTACAAAGCAGATTCAGGGCATCACGAACCTGTACACGATTCCAACCGCTGAAGTAGTGAGTACTTGCAACCCTGCAACTAACGCTGCAAGTGCCACACCCGGGTTTTGTGATTTGAGCCAGTATCTGAATGCTTTTGGCACCGTCAACGGACTTCCCGCCGGCCAGATATTCGATCCGGCCACAGGTAATCCGCTGGACGGTACCGGGCGAACCGCTTTCCAGAATAATATGATTCCGATAAGTGTGATAAATGCGAGGGACCCCAATATTGGCAAGGTACTTGCTGAATTCCCGACGCCCACAGGCTCTGGCGTCACCAATAACTTCGTATCGACGGGCTCCGGTCCCTTCAATCAATATTCGTTTGACACACGCATTGATTACAGCGCGCCTCACGGTTTCCAGGTTTTTGGACGCTTCAGCCTTGACTATTTCAACCTGTCAGGACTTGGCGGCCTTGGCGCTCTAGGCGGCGCAGGTTTTGGGCCGGGAGGTTTAAATGGCACTTCCGACGTTCATAATTACAGCGTCGCTGGTGGTTTCACAAAAGCCTTCGGCACGAACTGGCTTACCGACGTCCGCATCGGATGGTTTCAGTATAATCCGCTAACTCATTACTCCGATGCCAATCAGACGCCCATGAATGCCTTCGGATTTCCTGGCTTAAACCTCGGTACATCGGACACCGGCGGCACTTCTGGGTTCATTTTCACTGGAAACGGCAGCCCCTCCAATTTCGGGGATGGCCTGAACATCGGACGTTGCAACTGCCCGCTGATTGAAAGAGAACGGCAAATCCAGTTTGTAAATAACTGGACGAAGATCATGGGCAATCATCAGTTCAAATTCGGCGCGGATATCCGCTATGCCACCAACCTTCGCGTTCCCAGCGATAACAGCCGCACTGGCCTTTTGAACTTCGATCAAGGCGACACGGGGGATGGATCAAGCTTCGGCCTGTCGTTGGCAACCCTACTCTTGGGGGACGTCACGTCGTTCCAGCGGTTCGTCAGCACGACCGATAACGCCGTGGGTCACCAGTGGCGCACTTTCTATTATGGCCAGGACTCTTGGCGCATGAGTTCCAAGTTCACGCTGACCTATGGTCTCCGCTGGGAAATTTACTTTCCAGAGGCTGTCACAGCGAAGAACAACGCTGGTTTCGCCGACCTGAATAATGGCACTTTGCTGATTGCTGGCAACGGCAATGTTTCGGACAGCGGCAACGTCCAAAATACTTTGAAAGCGTTCGCTCCGCGCGTCAGTCTTGCCTATCAACTGGATTCAAAAACGGTTCTTCGGATGGGTTATGGGCGCAGTTTTGATATTGGTGTGTTCGGTTCAAACTTTGGCCACGCCGTCACGCAAAACTTGCCGGTCCTCGCGAACCAATCCATCCAAGACAATAACTTGAACCCAGCAGCTACAAATAATCGTAGCGCGGTTTTCACCTTGGGGGTTGGGCCGCCGGCATATCCCTTCTCGGCAGTTCTTGCTGACATCGGGGCAGGTACGCCACCTGGCACGCTTCCCTTGTTTGGTCCAGATGGTACTGCCAATCCCTATATTCGGCCGAGGGTACAGAGACTTCCCACACTTGACGAGTGGAATGCTTCGATTCAGCGGCAGCTCACCCCGACCTTGAATCTAACCGTCACCTACCTCGGGAACAAGGGAACGCACATGTTTGCGGGGACAGGGCCATCGTACAACATCAATGAAGTTGCGGTTGGTCCAGGCACGAACGTAATAGTCGCAGGCTGCTCAGTGACGGTGACACCACCAGCTACGTGCCCAGGGGCGGACGTGACCGCGGTGCTGGGAGGATTTAATGCCCTAGTGCCGGCAAACGACCGCCGCAAGTTATTCCTGAACGGAAGCCCCGCGTTTACCTATCCCGGTTCAACGTACACAACGCCCAACGGAACAGTACTCCCGACACCTCCGTGCTGCTCGGGTGACGTTAACAACTATTTCGGTAACGACGCCAGCAATGAATATGAAGCTCTGCAAATCAAGCTCGAGAAACGCATCAGCTGGGGATTGCAGTTTCTGGCGCATTACACCTTCTCTCATGCCAATGCCTATGACTCGACGTATTACTCCGTGAATCCGAGCGTTGCTTACGGTCCTAACCCGTTCAATCGCAATCAAGTGGCTGTCGTCAATGCGATTTATGAATTGCCGTTCGGGCGAGGCAAGAAGTTCCTAGGCGACTCAGGCCGCGCGATGGATCTGCTGGTAGGTGGGTGGCAGATCTCCAACACCACGACCTACGGTACCGGTCTTCCCTGGACGCCGAGCATTTCGGAGTGCGGCGAAGTCACGGATGCTGGACCGTGCCGTCCAAACGTCCTGAATGGGCAACAACTAAGCGTTAGCCCTCATGAAGTGACTTCGGGTTGCAGCTCAAACGGGCCATGTGGGTTGTACTACTTCTCACCCGTGGCGGCGCTTAACTATAACCTGACGCCAGGTCAAATTGGAACGAACTCTTGCGCAATGGCGCGTCCGACATCCGGTCCGTTTGCGCTCCCCGCTTGCGGCCAAATCGGGAATCTCGGATTCGACTCATATCGAGGCCCGCATGCCTTCTACGATGACATGGCGTTGACGAAGAACTTCAACATCACGGAGCGCTTCAAAGCGCAGTTCCGCTTCGATGCGTACAACTTGTTTAACCATCCTGTGCTGGCTTTGCCGGGTAACCAGTGTATTGATTGCTTTGGCGCACCCAGCGCGGGCCAGATCACGGACATCGAGGCGGATTCCGCCCCCGGTGCCCCGATTGGCATGCGGCAATTGCAGTTCGGTATTAAATTCATTTTCTAACAAGACAAACATAACACCCCAAAACCCACGGGGGGCCCTCACGGGCTCCCCGTTTTTTATGTTCTAATCGTTTTCGAGTGCTTACAGGAATTTGCTCATGCTAAAAGTCCTTAGGATTTCGCTGGCCATCCTGAATAGCTTAATGGGGAGTGCTGCGCTGGCAGTCATGCAAGCGCAGCAAAACTCTTCTACGGCTAGTATTCCCGGTTCCTCGCAAGATGCGGGTTTAGTCCCCGGCCTCGATTTCGAGCAAGCGCGTCATCTTCTGGCTCAGGGCAAGTACGATGAGGCGCTGTTGGCGCTACATGACCTAGAGGCGAAGCATCCGGAAATCAAAGGGCTCGCGCACGAACTGGGAGCTGCGTATTACAGGAGCGGCAATTTCCCGAACGCCATCTTTTATCTTAAGAAGGCGCGAGCGCAGGACCCCAAAGACGCGGAGGCTCAACAACTTCTGGGCTTGTCCTATTACCTGGCTCAACGGCCTGCGGAGGCGATTCCCGAGCTCGAAAAGGTGCAGACGTGGTTTGCCAGCGCAAATGTGGATGCGGCGTACATCCTTGGGATTTGCTACATCCAGACGAAGGACTATCCTAACGCGCGCAAAGCCTTTGCAAAAATGTTCGACGTGCCTCCCGAGTCGGCAGCCAGCTACTTGTTCACAGCGCGTATGCTGTTACGACAGGATTTTGCGCCTGTGGCTGAGGATTATGCGCACAAAGCCGTGGCGCTTGATCCGAAGCTTCCTCTGGCACACCAACTTCTTGGAGAGCTGTACCTCTATCATTCTCAGATAGAGGACGCCATCGCGGAGTTCCGAAAGGAGCTGGAAATCAATCCCGGCAATCACGAAGCATATTACAAGCTTGCGGATGGCTATTCACGCGTGCAGAAATACGATGAGGCGGAACGGCTTCTGCAAAGATCCATTTGGCTGGACCCCACTTCGACTGGGCCGTACATCCTCCTCGGCAAAGTCTTAGAGAAGAAAGGCGAGACGGAACTGGCCGTCCGCGCCCTGCAGCGCGCGCTTTCGATGGATCCCAACAACCCCGTTCCACACCATTTATTGGGCCTGGCTTACCGAGATTTGGGAAAGAACGACGAGGCAGACCGAGAGCTGAAGGTGGCTGGTCAACTGGAGCAGGGACAGAATTCAAAACCTTGAACGCAAAGCCCATCGTATGAAATTGTCCACCAGGTTGCTTCGCGGGATTGGAATATTGGTGTTGTCACGTTTCCTGATACCCGCGTGCGTCCTGCTTGCACAAAATACTTACGACGAACCGTGGAGGCCGCAATTTCACTTCACTCCGCCGAAAAACTTCATGAACGATCCGAATGGCCTCGTCTTCTACAAAGGCGAATACCATCTGTTTTATCAGTACAACCCGCAAGGAGCGGAATGGGGCCACATGAGTTGGGGCCATGCTGTCAGCTCGGATATGTTGCATTGGGAGAATTTGCCCCTTGCGATTCCCGAAGAGCCCGGGAAGTACATGATTTATTCCGGTAGCGCGGTTGTGGATTGGAAGAATGCTAGCGGATTGTGCGCCAGCGGCGACGCGGCCGACCCTTCTTGTTTGATTGCGATCTACACCGCGGCCGGATTAAACATACAAAATCAAAACCTCGCCTTCAGCAACGATCGGGGACGCACCTGGAAAAATTATCTGGAAAATCCCATCGCGGATTTGAAGCAGCCCGACTTTCGCGACCCCAAAGTACTTTGGTACGAGGCTGAGAAGAAGTGGGTAATGGTCGCGGTTCTCGCCGATGAGAGAAAAGCGGTCTTCTTCGATTCGCGAGATTTAAAAAAATGGGTTCAACGTGGCTCCTTTGCGGCGGGAGGCAATGACAAGGGACAATGGGAATGCCCCGATCTCTTTGAATTGGCTGTGGACGGCAATCCTCAAAATGAAAAATGGGTGCTCGTAGTCAATCGCAATCCGGGGGCTCCTGCCGGAGGCACAGGGACGCGGTATTTTGTGGGGACCTTCGATGGTTCGCACTTTGCGAATGAAACTCCGGCTGGGCAAGAACTGTGGGCCGACTACGGCAAAGATTTCTACGCGACGAATTCGTTTTCGGACCTTCCACCGAAAGACGGCCGAAGAATATGGATCGGCTGGATCAGCAACTGGGAGTATGCGAATCGAGAGCCCACATCAATTTGGCGCGGCGCGCAGTCGTTGCCGCGCGAGCTGAGCCTTGCGCAATTTTCGGATGGAATCCGGCTTGTGCAGAAGCCCATTGTCGAAACGAAAGGATTGCGAGAGCGAGAGTTTTTGAAACTCTCAAATGTTTCCATCCCGATGGCCATGCAAGCGCTGCACTTGGCAAATGTACGCGGAGATACACTCGAAATAGAAGCGGAACTAGCACCAGGTGATGCAAAGGAGATGGGATTCCGTCTTCGCAAAGGCGGGTCCGAGCAAACGATTCTAGGCGTCACTCCTGAGACTAAAGAAGTGTTCGTGGATCGAACCCGCTCGGGACAAGTTTCTTTTGCACCAGAATTTCCTGGGCGCTACAAAGCGGCTCTACAGCAGAGTGCTCGAGTGAAGCTGCATATCTTTCTGGACCGTTCAAGCCTGGAAGTCTTTGTCAACGATGGCCAGATGGTCTTGACGGACCGGATCTATCCTTCACCCGGCAGCGACGGAATTGAGTTGTATTCGAACGGAGGGCAGGCCAAAGTGCTTTCGCTCTCGATTTGGAAATTGGGATCGATATGGCCTTAGCACTTGGGATCCCAAGGCGTTAGCTCGGACGAAGGGCAAGAAAAACCGCGCGAAAGCGCCTGTATTGCAACGGGAACGCGGGTCGGGCATGAAGAAATTCACGACGGTCGGACTGGGTGAATTGCTCTGGGATATTTTCCAGGACGGTCGCCGACTTGGAGGCGCGCCAGCAAACTTTGCTTATATGACGAATCTTCTCGGGGATGAGGGAATCGTCGCGAGCCGTGTCGGCAATGATGATCTCGGCGAAGAAGCCAAACGCCGCCTTGAGCATCTCGGCCTTGGCACTTCTTGCATACAACTCGATCCGACCTATCGCACAGGAATTGTGCAGGTCGAAGTGGATACGAAAGGCCAACCCACATTTCAGATTGCCGAGCCCGTCGCTTGGGATGCATTCGAATGGACGCCTACGTGGCAAGCGCTGGCACGAAAAGCAGACGCCGTATGCTTCGGTTCTCTGGCGCAACGGTCTCCGCGTTCCCGCGAAACTATTCTCTCCTTTTTGAAGACTATCCGGCCGGAGACCACGCGCATTTTCGACGTCAATCTCAGGCAGTCTTTCTATTCCGCACAGATACTTGCCGAATCCACGAAGCACGCCGATATCATCAAACTAAATAATGATGAAGTGCCCGCCGTTGTGCATCTGCTGGGTTTTCCGTTTCACGATGAAGAGTCCGCAGCGCAGTGGCTCTTGAATACGTTTCACATAAAGCTAGTCTGCATCACGCGGGGCGAGGCAGGAAGTTTGTTGATGAGCCAGTATGCCAGACACGAGCATTCCGGCGTTCGAGTGCAGGTGGCGGATACCGTAGGCTCGGGCGATGCGTTCACCGCGGCGCTCGTGTATCACTATCTGCGGCGCGATTCTCTCGCCGCGATGAACGAGGCGGCCAATCGCATGGGTTCGTGGGTCGCCAGCGAGACCGGTGCCACTCCCGCACCTGACGTAGCGAGGTTGGAATTAATCCGTTCCGCGGAAGCGTGAGTTATATCAGAACAAAGTAGGAAATAAGAAGTTCTAGTGAGCTGAGCCGGGCCCTTGATCCTGTTCCTTACCAAGCCGAGCGACTTCGCTTGGCGGCAGTTCGTGCAAAAGCGCCAGAAATACACCGTTCGTCCAGCCGAAGCCAACAATATTCATGTGATAGCCGGCGGTCACTTGCGTCTCTGAAGAGCGTTTCACGGCGTCGTATTTCTCGCGAATGGTGCCGTCGCGCCGGAAATTTTCCATCACCATCGAAAGAAATTTGTAAGACAGCCTGTTCGCGTCGTCAGTAAACCCGGCGCGGCGCATGCCTTCAATAGCCATCAATTGATTCGGCGCCCATGCATACGGAAAATCCCACTGTCCGCCCGTTTCGTGGGGACTCATCACCAGGCCGCCGGGCTGTTCGAACCTCGCGACATGCTGCATCACGGCGTGCGCTTGTTCCGGCGTCGCGATCCCTGCCCAAAGCGGATAAAACGTGGTGACGTATTCGTAGGTAGAGCGCGCCTGCTTCTCGAAATTGTAGTCGAAATAAAGCCCACGCTCGCTGTCCCAAAGATATTTTTGGATGTCGGCCTTTCGCTGCTCGGCGCGCTGTCGCCATTTCTCAGACTCTTCTTTGTGACCCAGCGTTGCACTCATTTGTTCGAGATCTTTTTCGGATTTGTAGAGCAGGCTGTTGAGGCAGACCGGAGCGAAATGATGCGTTTCAGCTCCGTAGGGACCGAAGCGGAAGGAAATATCGAAGCCGGACTCGCGCATGGCGCGGTCACCTTTGTAATAGTCAGCGCTTAACGCGACAGTCCCCGCCGGATTACAAGCAGCGGGTGCCATGGTCTTGGCCACATCGCAAATCTGCAGCGCAAAAAGCGGACCCGCCGTGAGCGGCGAAGGCTTGGCCGCTGTCGTTTCCAAAACGTAATTCCGGCTGAGATCAGGTTGCTGAAGAAAATAGGCCGCCACTTGACGGTAGTGCCCCGTTTCGTCCTTCACACTTTCCGCAGCGGGGCCATTGCCGAAGTCGAAATAGCGCGAGAGGCCTGTCGATCCAGCGCGATGCGGCTCGCTTGTCCAGAGCTCGTGATCTTTCACGGCATAGTCGTACGCTTTGGCGAGCCATTCGTTGTTCGCCTGCCCTGCGGCTTTCTGTGCGTCATAGACCGCGAGGATCATCGAGGTCAGGAACGGCGGCTGAGACCGCGTCAAATAATAAGTGCGATTCGCATTCAGAACCCCGCCGTAGTGCTCGATTTCAAAAAAGAAATTCTCCACCATGCCCTTGGCGAGATCGATTCTGCCGTCGCGCACCAACCCGCGAATGATGAAATAGCTGTCCCAGCCGTACATCTCGTTGAATCTTCCACCAGGCACAACGTAGCGATTTTCGAGATAGAGCAACCCAGCGGGATCAATTTTTCCGGGATCCATTTCTCCGATGTGGTGAATCACCGCCGGCAAATGCTGAGCCTGCACATTACATTGTTTTTCAAGCTGCTGGACCGAATCGGGTACCGCAAAATCTGAGGGAAGATAGAGTACAGAAGCCGAGGAAAGTTTCGTATCTACCACTGTTGCGCAGTCCGTAAGCGAGCGAGTGAGAGAATCCCAGCCCGTGGAAATATAAGCGCGGATTTGATCGAGAGAGCTATTTGCCGGTTTCGAATCGGTTTTTGCGGAAGAGGGAACTGCGCTCAACAAAAAAAAGCAAAGCAGGCAAACGCAGAACTTCTTCAGTTTTTGCATGAGGTCAGCACCCCGCAGCGCACCCTCGGCAGTGCAGTGCGGCAATAGAAGCATAGTAGGTTGTCCAACCTGGAGCAACCTACTAGGGGACTTGGAGCGGGGTCAAAGAGCTCTATATGAAGGATGGGGCTTGCAGCGACTAAGTCCTTTATGCATAGGCAGTTGCAAGCCGTCAAATTTCGTGGTGAAGCCGCACCGCCGGAGCGCAATGCTTCCAGCTCCGCTATAGAGATAGAGCCAGTGAACATGTTTCCCCCCGGACTTCCGCGAAAGTAAATCAATGAATTTGTCGCTAGGTATTGTTCTACATTGGAACTTTTCATCGATAGAGTGACCAGCGTCGGATAACAGCTGATCGGTGACCAGGGCCGGACAAAAAGAAAATGATGCTCGATCGAGGTCAGAAATTCGTCAACAATCGGAAAGGCGTAGAATCGAAGCATCTGTATGAGCGCGAACTTAAAACGATTGCTGATTATTGTCTCGCTCTTTTTGTGCTCCTTGGTTTTCACTGCGTGGTTTCTTCTAGCGGCGCAGCAGCCAAATGAATCAACGGCCTCAGGCAGCGGCGTAAAAATTCAAGTAAATGTAAACGCGGTGCTTGTGCCGGTGGTAGTCCGCGATTCACACGGTCGAGCGATCGGGAACTTGAAGAAAGAAGACTTTCAGGTCTTCGACAAGGACAAGCCCCAAGTCATTTCTGGATTCTCCATTCAGAAGCGCGCAGGCGTTGAAAGCGAACCAAAAGCTACTGAACGGTCGCAAGTCATCCCCAGTATCGCTGCCCCCAATGGGCCTGCTCCGCAAGCAACTGTGTCAGATCGTTCCATTGTTTTTTTATTCGACGACTTGCACCTCGACCCCGGTGGATTGCTACGAACTCAAAAGATGGCAATGAAGATACTCTCCGAGTCGCTTGCAGACTCGGACATGGTCGCAGTAGTTTCCTTGTCGGGAACTAACAGCGGCTTGACCCGCAACCGCGCGAAGCTGCGAGAAGCGGTTATGAAAGTCAAAGTGCAGCAACTTTTTCGGCACGATGAACACACCTGCCCGAACATCGACTATTACCAAGCGGACTTGATTCAAAATAAGCGCAATGAGGATGCTCTGAAACTTGCCATGGCAGATTATGCGACTTGCGCCCATCTTCAAGGCGCAACGCCCGCCATGATAGAGAACGTCGTGCGATCCGCCGCGGGGCAGTCTCTGGCGATTGGCGAGCGCGATGTTTGGTCTGCGTTAGCGACCCTCAGCGAGATTGTGCGGAGAATGGGAACGCTGCAGGGTCAACGTTCTTTGATTTTGATTTCGCCGGGTTTCCTCACTCTGACTCCGGCGGCAATGGCAGAGAAATCTCACATTCTGGGACCTTGCGGCGCAGACAAACGTTACAATCAGCGCACTGGACGCGCGCGGCTTGTATACGACAGAAATCGACGCCAGCGAGCGGGGCGGCTCTTCGGCCAGAGATTTGATGACGGGCCAACATGCCGAAGATCACTCCGAGATGATGAGCCTAAACGAAGATGTTATGTCGGAGCTCGCGGATGGAACCGGTGGGACCTTCTTTCACAATAGCAACGACCTCGAAGGTGGACTTAAAAGCCTTGCGCAGGGTCCCGAGTACATGTACTTGCTCGAGTTTTCACCCGAGAAGTTCAAGCCAGACGGTTCGTATCACCGCTTGAAAGTGAGGCTGGACCAGAGCGGTTTCAAGGTTCAAGCCCGTCAGGGCTATTTCGCTCCGGCGCCGCCAAAAACCAAAAAGTAAGGCGGAACACATCTGGCGAAGCATAGCCGACGATTTTCCAGTCTTGTGGGAACCCCTTGTAACCAGAGGCGTTATCCAATTCTGAGAGAGACTAGAGAAGAATCGTCAAAGATTCGCGTTGAAACTGGTAAGATGCGCGGCGCGAACTTCGTGCGGCGCTTTTTTGCGGACGCTTATCAACAAGGAAGACTGAATACTATGGACCGACGAGATTTTTTGAGAACCACCAGCACTGTCATTGCGGGAAGCACACTCGCGCCAGGATTACTTGCGGGCAATTCCTCGCCCGCAGCTTCCAATGCTGGTGGGCGGCTGCTTTTTCCCATCAACCGGAATTGGCGCTACAACCATGCATTTGTCGAAGGCGCTCACGCACGGGAGTTCGATGACTCGGCATTTGACCGAGTCGCTGTTCCGCACACGAATGTTCGACTGCCTTGGCATAGCTTTGACGATAAGCAGTATGAGTTTGTCTCGATTTACCGGCGGCGATTTCGTTTGCCCGCCGAGGCGCGCGGCAAGCGTGTTTTCGTTGACTTTGAAGGTGTGATGACAGCCTCGACGGTTTGGATTAACGGTGTGCAGCTCGGTGAGTACAAGGGCGGCTACACGCCTTTTTCTTTCGATCTGACGCCGCACATTGATTTCGGCGGAGAAAATGTGCTCGCCGTTGACGTGGACTCGACAGAGCGTCCGGACATCCCGCCCTTTGGAAATCAGATTGACTACCTTACTTTTGGCGGAATCTATCGCGAGGTCTGGCTGCGCATCGTTCCCGCAACTTTTATTGAAAATATTTTCGCGAAACCCAAGGCTGTGCTCAGCGAACATCCCGGGTTAGATGTGGACTGCTTCCTTCAGCATACGGAAGCGTCGCATGAGGCACTCACGCTGGAAGTGGAACTACGCGAAGGCGATCGCGTGATGGCCAAAGTGACGCAACGTGTTCCGGCGTCGGAGGCTGCGCCCGACCCGATGGCGCATACGGTGCACTTCGAAAATCTCACAGGAATCAAACTTTGGGACCTAGAGCATCCCAATTTGTATTCCGTTCAGGTGCGCTTGCTAAGAGGAACAGAGCTCGTTGATCGAGAAAGCCGCACGATCGGTTTTCGCGAGGCGCAATTCACGGACCACGGCTTCGAGCTGAATGGCAAGGTTATCAAGCTGCGCGGCCTCGACCGTCATCAGACGTTTCCATTCGTTGGCCAGGCAATGCCCGGCCGCGCCCAGCGCAGCGATGCGCGAATCCTGAAAACAAATCTGAAATGCAATATAGTCCGCACATCGCACTATCCGCAATCGCGCCATTTCCTTGATGCATGTGACGAAATGGGATTGCTTGTCCTGGAAGAGATCCCGGGCTGGCAGCACATCGGCAACGAAGCGTGGAAGCTGATTTCCATCGACAACGTCAGTCGCATGATCCGCCGCGACTGGAACCGTCCCAGCATCATTCTGTGGGGTGTGCGCATTAACGAATCGAAAGATGACCACGATTTCTACACACGAACCAACGCAGTAGCGCATAGTCTCGACACTACCCGCCAGACGGGCGGAATCCGTTACTTCCAATCCTCGGAATTTCTGGAAGATGTCTTTACGATGAACGATTTCGGATTCCCCTTGCAGAAGCCGAATCACCCGCGCTATCTCAATACGGAATTCGTGGGTCACACATACCCTACGAAAACCATCGATCAAGTCGAGCGCCTGACCGAGCACGCCATGCGTCATGCGCGCATCCACGATCAGCTTGCTTCCGACTCGCAGTATGCCGGCGGCATTGGCTGGTGCGCCTTCGACTACAACACGCATGGGGACTTCGGCAGCGGCGATCGAATCTGCTATCACGGAGTAACCGACATTTTTCGTGAACCAAAGCCTGCCGCCGGTTTCTACAAATCGCAGTGCGATCCTGCCGACGAAGTGGTGCTTGAGCCTGCCTTCCACTGGGCGCGGGGTGACGAATCGATTGGGTTCACCAAAGCCGTTGTTTGTTCGAACTGCGACCACCTTAAATTTTATATTGCCGAGAAGCTGGTGGCAGAGGCCGATCCAAACAAAACCGAGTTTGCCCATCTTCGCTATGCCCCGTTTGTCGCTGATTTGAGTCAGGCTGTCTTTAAGTGGGGAGACTTGCGTATTGAAGGCTATATCGATGGAAAGCAGGCAATTGTTAAGACGCTTTCCGGCAAAGGTGTCGACCAGAAATTTGCGCTGGTGCCCGACGACACACGTCTGAATGCAGACGGAGCGGATACAACCCGAGTGGTTTTGCGCGTGACCGACGAATTTGGGGCCATCCGCCCTTTTGCGAATGACGCCATCAAGCTCGAGTTGGAAGGGCCCGCAGAACTCATTGGTGACAATCCATTCGCGCTGATTGGTGGAACAGGCGCGGTCTGGATTCGCGCGAAAGAGCAACCGGGAACGGTAAAGCTTACGGCCAAGCATCCCGTGTTGGGCGCTCAGCAGCTGAGTTTCGAAATCGCTCCTACTGCTCCAGAAGTTGTATAAAGATTCGAGTGCGCGTGAGGCTCAACTTAAGCTAAAGAACAGCCGCCGCTATTCCGACGGCATCAAAGGTCGGAGATAGGAAACGGTCCCGCGCCCTCGGCCGGTTTGCAAATATAGATCTGCGGCACGAGTCCAGTCTCTTTCTGATAGGCCTTGGCCATTTTTTCCTTAAATTCTCCGGCGTAGCGTGCATCCACAAGATTGATGGTAGCGCCCCCAAATCCGCCGCCGGTCATGCGCGCGCCGTAAACCCCTTTTTGCTGGTACGCCAGGTCCACCATCAAGTCCAACTCGCGGCAGCTGACTTCGTACAAATCGCGCAGACTGCGATGAGATTCGGCCATGCGCATGCCAAATCGAGTGATATCGCCGGAGCGTAGCGCTTCTGCGCTGTCCAGCACGCGAGCGTTCTCGGTGACAATGTGTAGCGCGCGTTTGTAGATGACTTCCGAAAGCACGTTGCGGTGCTGTTCAAGTTGATCGAGACTCACGTCCCGCAGGGCACGAATCCCTGGCAGGACTTCAGCAAGGCGTCGGACGGCTTCTTCGCAATCTGCGCGACGGCGATTATATTCGCTGGAGGCCAGCTCGTGCTTGACCATGGTGTTGCTGATCACCAGCTTGACGGAATCGGGAATCAAAAGTGACTCGAAGGTCAGCGCGCGGCAATCAAGCATCAGCGCATGGTTCTCCAGCCCGTGTAGGGAAACGAACTGATCCATGATTCCGACACGAGCGCCAACAAATTCGTTTTCTGCCTTTTGACAGAGTTGCGCTAATTGCACGCGATCCGGAGACAAGCCAGACTGGCCGGCAAGTGC
>Ga0210388_10000391_pt1 | contig 36784 bp, 30 predicted proteins | sample IncBWC19OmetaG_FD_155485 | JGI IMG/M metagenome (GOLD analysis project Ga0210388, IMG submission 155485) | Forest soil microbial communities from Barre Woods Harvard Forest LTER site, Petersham, Massachusetts, United States - Inc-BW-C-19-O ...
CCGTCGTGTCCGGTCCGTACATCCAAATCCAGCCGGCCACAGACCGGGGGAATAGCCGGGAACAAAAAACCTTCATCGGTGCGGAACAGCCGCCTATTCTGGACGCCCCGCATGGCGGGCTGGAAGTCACCCTGACCACCCCGCATCTGCCGACGCTGTCGGTCGGCTCACCCGTTTATTACCGCGGTGTGGAAGTGGGGTCGGTCCGCTATTTCGTGCTGGCCGATGACGCCACCACGGTAAAAATCCATTTGCTCATCGAAACCAACTTCGCCCCCTTGGTACGAACGGACTCCATGTTTTGGAATGCCGGCGGGGTAAAAGCCGACTTGCGGTTTTTCAAGTTGGATTTCAATGCCCAAACTTTCAAGTCCATGGTCATCGGCGGTATCGCCTTTGCCACACCTTCTCCCCCGGGACCGGAAGCCAATGCGAACTCGACCTTTACGCTTTTTGAAAAGGAGGATGCAAAATGGCTGGAGTGGTCTCCGTCAATCCCCATCAGCCCCAAAAACGAAAACCCCGCCGACGTGCCGCAGTCTGCCCTTATGGAAGACATCAACCAGGCCCAAAAATAACCGGCACAGGCCGTTTATTTTTTCATGCCTTCACCCAGGGCCGCCCGGTCGCACGTGCTCGCAATGGCCCGATAGGTTACTTGGACCATCCAGTCGGTGTAATTTGGATCGAGTTGTTTCATGGCACTTACCATCTGCGGACGGAAAGCGGTTTCAATTAAAGCCTGGCCGGGCCAGATTTTGAACTGCACGCGCAAGTAATTCCAACCGCCGGGGTCGGCGACTTCAATCTTCGCGAATTCCGGCGCGGACAAAATGATCGCCCCAAATTGGGTCCAGACGCCATTGGCCACCTCACGGATCAGCGCCTCGGCCTTGGCCTGGTCGGCTTGTTGGGCAATCTGAATGTCGGCATAAGCATAAACACCTCCGCGCTGGAAGCGCGCCACGTTGGCGATATTCCGATTAGGCACAAAAATTTCCTGGTTGGAAAAATTGATTACCTTGGTGAATCGCAGACCGATTTGCTCGACCCGCCCGATGGTGCCGGATAGATCAACGATGTCACCGGCGTCCATCGCGTTCGAAACGATCAAGGTCACGCCGGTCACCACGTCTTGGACCAGGCCTTGCAAACCAAAGCTCAAGGCCAGGCCCACCACCGCCGCACTTGAGAGATAGGTCTTTAAAAAATTATCGTTAAAATGAAACACCGCCGTCATGACGAGGCCCACGGTCAAAAAATAGACGACAAAAGTGATGGCACTGACGATCAGCCGGGTCAGGGTTATGAATTTCGGTTTTTCCGTCACGAAGCCGAATGGATTTTTTTGAGCGTGGCTCTTATTGATCAACCACTCACTGATATGGCGGAGGACTTTGACGATGAGATGAACCAGAAACGCCACCGCCACGATGATGGCGACATGGACCAGCACTGATGTATGATGCCAGGCGTCCCCGACGGCTGTATTCTGCAAAACCTTTTCAAAAAAATCCGGGGTGTTGGTGGTGGTGTTCATTGGCATCTCCAATTTTTATACACCCGATTTCGCCTGAAGTGCATTGGGTATGAGCCAGCGGATATTATGCCATGGGAAATTTAAGCCTTTGCGATGGGCCTCCTTGCAAAGCGCAATAATACCGCGCATCACAATGCAATTTGCGATGCTCGCTTCACATTTATTTTGAAAATTTACACATTGTTTCGGATGGCTGCAACACCATGCAGCTTGCAAATGAAATGCTGCACAAAGTCAAATGTATCCAGGAACATATCCCTCAAAATCAAATGTTTTTAACGGCACGTTTATAGCTTAAGGCATGGAGGTTGCCTTGTTATGAATGAATCCATTTTAAAAACTTTTTTCCTGTGCGAAGATGCCGACGCCATGGAACGGGCCCTTAAACTCAAGGAAACCATCGTCAGCAATTGCGGAGATCAAGTTTCGATTGAAGCCTGTTTTTGCGTATTCGCCCGGCTCTGTCATCCGCGGTTGAAAGAGATCGCCACTGACCAAATTGCCGACGCCGACATGCTGGTTGTCAGCAGCAGCAACAAATTCGGTCTGCCATTTTTTGTTCAAAACTGGCTGGCCCAGGCGGTTCCCCAAAAGGCAAAAATAGCGTGTGCCGTACATGTGCGCGATGAATTGGCCGGTTCTACGGACGATCAATTTTTACAAAATTGGTCGAAACAAAACGGAGCCACGTTCTTTTCCAATCACAATCCGGATAACAATTTCAATCGAGCTGGATGAAACCAAGCAGCCGACCGTGAGTAAGAAAGCAAGCGGATTGCAATGTGTTAATGGCAATTTGCACCATCAATTTTTGGCCGTTAATTTCCGCCAGCTGAAAACCAAGTGTTTTTGACGTTTTACGCTTAAATATTTCCGGCACGGTTCGCGCTAGGAGTTCGACGGGAAAAGCGGGGTTCCGGCCAAAAAGTTATCAAAGTGAAGATTATGAATGATGTCTTGGAGATGCCAGCTTTGGCGACCAAACTGGTGTTTAAAAAACAGCCGGGAATTGAGATCCAAATCCTGCTCGTGGGTAACGATGGTGCCACCCGGAGCACCTTGACCAATCTGTTGCATGAGGAACATTGCCTGGCCTTGACCGCAGACAGTGGCGCTGAGGGCATTGAATTAATCGAAGCGCTGAAGATCGACCTCGTCGTGTTGGATATGGCGCTGCCATATGATGACGGTGCAGAGATGCTTGATTGGCTCATGGCGAATCATCCGCTGTTGCCGGTCATTCTGATCGCCGCCCACCCGAACCAGTTTTTACCAGCATCCGCGCTTCGGGTTGGTGCGTTATTGGAAAGGCCGTTGGACTGTGCGCAATTCTGCCTTGTGATCCGCCAGCTTTTGCAGGAGCCAGAAACTGTTCGCCTGGCACGGATCAATCTGCATCCCGGCATGTTTCACTATGTGCCGTCGAAGGGTGACATCGGGGCGCCGCAAACCCGTTTTGAACGATAAGTAAATGCGCATCACCGGATGAGATCTCATGTGTCATGCACATTTAAAAAGGCAAGCGGGTTGTTCCCGCAGGATGGCCAAAACAGGCCGCTTGCCACCTTTTGACGGTTGGTTCGCGTCTAAGGCAACAGGCTAACCCTCGCAAGCCGGGCGTATGGTTCCAGCCGGGGTTAAAAGAGTAAAATTTTGGCCGATATATCCGCTCGGCCACGGAGCACGTTTTGAAGTCCTCATGGCGGGCAACAAAGCGTGCTCTTCCTTTTTTAGCGTCGACCAGCGACGCGTATATTGATCGCATTAATTAAACGGGATTCAAAGCGCCTTGGCACTCGCGATGCTTAAGATAAAGCATGAAAACACAAATAGTCGTAATCTTAATCGGCCTTGCACTATGCTTAACCATGTCAGGGTGCATCATCGTTCCCGGCCGGCATCACACTGAAGTCATCGCGCCAGTACCGCCGCCGCCCATAATTGTCGAGCCAGGTCGGTAAAGTTATCGAAGGCGGTGAAAAACGGGCAGTCCGACTTTATCTGGTCGGACTGCTTGGATTGTTACCAAGTCTGATGGTGGACTTTTTTTAGTGCGACCCCCACAGCAGCGATACTTAGATTTAAACCTCCTAAAAACAACCCTGTCGGTTTTGTCACAGTAAAGCGAAATTATCTCCCTGATTCCATCAGTATACCGACATGGTGTTTATATTATTGCCGGTCTTGCGAAGGATGCACATCGCATGATAAAACGTGCAAATTTCATGGGAAACTATAGGTTTAAGATGATATTACGCACCAAAAGCACTTGGCATCGCTTTGGCTCTATCAATAGTATCATGAAAACACAAATAATATCCTTGTCACTATTAGCCGCTGTGACTGCCATAACCGCACCCGCGGTTGGCAGCCCTGCGGCCAGTGCAAACCAAAATCAACGCGTTGCCCCGCCAGGTCTAAATCAAATGCCAGGCAACGGGCAGAACAATAATGGTCAGTATAACCAAGGAATGACTTATACTAATTCATATAACCAAAACAACGCGTATAATCAAAACGGTTACAATAACCAAAACAATCAAAACGGTTATAATAACCAGATTAATAACGGCGGTGTTGAAAACGCGCCCATTGGGACAGCGGGAAACTTGCCCGTTGAAGCTCAAGGGATTGCGCAAAACGGCACCCCGGGAACATCTACCGACAATAATCCCCAAAATAATGTTCCGTACAATGGCCAGCAACCCGGCGGCGTTCCCGGATCATCGCCCTACGGCAATCCTCAAAACACCGTTCCGTACAACAATGGTGGTGGCCCCAACTCCACGACCAACAATAGTCAGCCGATGCTTACCAATTCGCCACCGAGTATGACCAATCAGTTTCCCATCATTACCAACTCGGCAAACAATGGTTCATCGGGCAATGGCTATCCAGCCAACAATGGTTCGTCCGGTAACGGCTCACCGGCTAATGGCTCATCAGCCTATGGCATGCGGACTAACCAAGCCACCATCCTTCCTCCTTAACTCTTAAAAAATATGATACTCTTAACCATAACTTTGGCTCCCATGTTTGCCGCGGCCGGTTGGTCGTTGTTGTACCTTCTCTGTGGCGGCGGCCTGGGCGGTGCGTTCCTCCTTTTCATCGTACTGAAGATGTTCGGAAAATGAACGGCCTGACAGCACGGCCATAGCTTTTCCTAAGGGAAACTGTAGCCGTTTTATTTTGTTGAAAGCCGCAATTGCAAGGGAGGTTTTGGTTTCCGGCAGACCATCCACAAAAACCGTCAGCGAGCGGGTTTCTCAACTTTCGAAACCAGCTCTTTAACGAACAATGAACCTGTTATTTTTCTCCGTGGTTTCAATGCATTCACCCATCAACTTAAATTCAACGGACTTTGATCGTCAGCACCGGACATGGCGCATGACGAACTATCCGTTCCGCCGTGCTCCCAAGCAACACATGCGCCAGCCCTGTATATCCATGCGTGGTGCAGATGATTAGCCCGGCCTTCAATTGCTTCGCCAGGCGGGTGATCTCATCGAATGGATCTCCGACATGGATCAGAACTTTCCCCCGCAAAGACCCGGGAATCGATTTTTGAGCCAACGCCGCCAAATGCTTGTGGGCCGAGGCGATTGTCTCTTTTTCATCAGGAATGACCGTGCTCATTTCGGTTGGGTATACCACCATTTTACCAACCACATGCAGCAAGGTGATGCGCGCGCCATTCTGCGCAGCCAGCGGCACGGCGTACTCTAACGCCTTGCGCGAATGATTTGAAAAATCAATCGGCACCAGGATATTTTTCAGGGATAACTTGCTCTTCAAAGGCTTGATATACGGTTTAGTCTTCATATTTTTTCTTTGGTTGGTTGAATGGTCCGGTCGTCTTAGACTCCGATCAGCAGCCGTGCGGGATTTTCGATGACCTCCTTGATCCGGCGGAGGAACATCACCGCTTCGCGCCCGTCCACGATCCGATGGTCGTATGTCAGCGCCAGATACATCATGGGCCGGATGACCACCTCGCCTCGCACCGCCACCGGCCGCTCCATGATGGCGTGCATACCCAGGATGCCGCTTTGCGGCGGGTTGATGATCGGTGTTGAAAAGAGCGAGCCAAATACGCCGCCGTTGGTGATCGTAAAGGTGCCGCCTTCTAATTCTCCCGGGCTCAGTTTTCCTTCCTTTGCACGCTTGCTGAATTCTCCGATCGCTTTCTCGACCTCGGCAAAACTCATCTGTTCCACCTTCCGCAACACCGGCACGACCAAACCGCGCTCGCTGGCGATGGCCACGCCGATGTCAAAACTATTGTGATAAACCAGGTCGTTCCCCCGGATCTCGGCATTGAGTTGCGGAAATTGCTTCAATGCATCAACGACCGCCTTCACAAAAAATGACATAAAACCGAGCTTGGTCTGGTGATTCTTTTCGAAGGCAGCCTGATGTTCGGCACGCAACGCCTGCACCGCGGACATGTCCGCTTCATTGAAGGTCGTCAGCATGGCCATCTGCTGTTTTGCTTCCGCCAGCCGCCGCGCCACGGTTCGCCGCAGCATGGTCATGGGAATTATTTTTTCTTCCCGCGCGGCAGGCGCTTTCGATTTTGTTTCCCTTGCCGCCGCGGGCGCAAGTTCTTTGTGATCGCTTTCATCTTTGGCTGGCGCCGGCGTTGGTGATTTGTCGTCCGCCTCATCAGCTTTTTCTTCAGAAGCAGCTTTATCCGCTCCTGCGAATTCCTGCCCTTGCTCCTCGCTTTTACCTGCTTCATCGGTTGAGGCAGTCTTTATTTGAGGGGCTGACGGTGGTGCCTCCTTGCTCATTACAGTTGGCTGCGATTTTGTTCCGGCAGATTCCTTCCCCTGCTCTTCGCTTTTGCTGTCATTGTCGGTTGCGGTAACTTTTTTCTTGGGCGCTGATGGTGTTGCCTCTTTGCTTCTGGTAGAAGTCTGCAATTTCCTTTCGGCAGGGTCCTGACTTTGCGCGTCGTTTTTACCTTTGGTCCCGTCAACCTTTGTTTCCGGCGCTGGCGTCGCCGCTTCCTTGTTCCCGGCAGGTGGCTGGGATTTCGTTGCCTCGGCTTTCTCCCCTGCTCCGGCCGGCTCGATTTGTGCGACAACCGCGCCCACCTTCACCGTGTCTCCGGCTTGATGTAAAATTCTCGCGAGCCGGCCGGCTTCCGGCGCGGACAGTTCAAACGTCGTCTTCTCTGAATCAATCACGGCCACCACTTCGTCCTTTTTCACCGTGTCGCCTTCGGACTTCAGCCACTCGGAGATTTGCACTTCCGTTATCGATTCACCGATGGAGGGTATTTTTAGATCTATTGACATGGCATCAAGGGTTGATTGTTTGGGTATCGTTTGTGACGGTCTTCACCTGCAACGTGGAGGTCACATCCCGCACGCCGCCGGACTCCAGCGCAATGGCAATGGCCTGACCGACGTCAGTCACCGACGACACTGTGCCGATGAGCGCCACATGGCCATGGGCACAATTCACTGAAATGTCATAGGCCAAAAGTTTGGGATCGGCTTTGAACTTGCCCTTGATTTCAGACAGCGCGCGATTGTCAGAATCAGGTCCCGCCTCGCTATCACCAATGTCACGCGGCTTCCTCCGGATGATTTCACTGTTTTGCTTGAGTTCCGCCTTTATCTCCTCGTCGCGCAGTTCCAAAAGGTCCAGCTTCAGGTGACGGGGATCGTCCGTATTGGTGATTTCCATCGCAGCGATTTTGGCGTCGGCTTCACGCTGTATTCGCACTCTGGATTGTTGGAGATATGTGCTCCCCAAAAAAAAGAATGCGGCCGCGCTTAATAATATTCCCATCAACAGTCCGTTGAAAAATTTTCTCATGTTCTTACTTCTTCGTTATGTCGTTTCTCGTTTCGTGACCGGCCGGCGGTTTGCTGAATGCTCGCTCGATCAATTGCAGTTGTTCCACCTTGTGTGCACCTGATGAACCGGTCGCCGGACTGGCGGATTCCGGGCGTCCGATGATCGCGAAGGGAAGCCGGCCAAACAAATGCCTGCCGAATTTCTCGTGCAAGTAGCGCCACGCTCCCATGTTGACCGGCTCCTCCTGGACCCAGAGCACCGGTGTGCCTTCCGCAAGGGGTTGTAAAATGTTTTCCAACGAAGCGGCCGGCAGCGGGTAGAGCTGTTCCAGCCGGATGATGACCGTATCATCGCGCTTATGTTCCGCCTGATACGCCTGCAGCTCGTAATATATTTTCCCGGTGCAAAGCAAAACACGTTTGACCGCCCGCGGCGTGGATACATCCGGCAATACCCGCTGAAAAGCGCCGGTTGACAGGTCTGCAAGGTTCGAGATTACCTTTGGATGACGTAGCAGGCTCTTCGGCGTGAAAATGACGAGCGGCTTTCGCCATCGGCGCAGCGCCTGACGCCGTAACAGATGAAAATATTGCGCCGGTGTGGTCGGCTGCGCGATCTGGATATTGTCTTCCGCAGCGAGCGTGAGAAACCGCTCAATGCGTGCGCTGGAATGTTCCGCTCCCATGCCTTCAAAGCCATGCGGCAGCAACAGCACCAGTCCGGAAAGCCGCTGCCATTTGCTTTCAGCGCTGGTGATGAATTGATCGAGAATCACCTGCGCTGAGTTGATGAAATCACCGAACTGCGCCTCCCACAGGACCAGTCCCCCGGGACAATCCAAGCTGTAGCCGTATTCAAATCCGAGCGCCCCGGCCTCTGAAAGCGGGCTGTTGACGATTTCGACCGGTGCCTGATCCTCCGCCAGATTCTGCAAAGGCACATATGGAAAACCATCCTCATGGTCGTAAAAAATCGCATGGCGGTGGCTAAAAGTTCCCCGCGCCGAATCCTGCCCGGTCAGGCGGATATTCACGCCCTCGGTCGCCAGCGTGGCAAGCGCCAAAATTTCCGCCGCCGCCCAATCCACCGGATGGCCGCCGCCGGCCATTTCGCGGCGGATTTCCATCGCCCGTTCCAGCTTCGGATGCAGGTGAAAACTTTTTGGAACCTCCGTCAGGTTGTGCAACAATTTCTGAAGCCGCGCTAATGGAACCCCGGTTTGGATTTCATCCGCCGGTTCCGGGCCGCCGGAATATTTTTCCCAAATGCCGTGTGGCACATCGTTCCCGGCGCATTCATCATTTTTTGCGGCTTCGAGTTCCTGCTCCAATTTTTCCTGACGCTCTTGTGCGATATGTTCCGCCTCTTCAGCCGTCACCTCATTTGATTTGATCAGCCGGCCCAGATAATTTTCACGGACGTTTTTGTGTTGCTGGATGGAACGGTATAAAACTGGCTGCGTGAAAGACGGTTCGTCGGTCTCGTTATGTCCCCAGCGGCGGTAGCCGTACATATCCACAAACACGTCGCTCTGAAATTCCTGGCGAAAGTCCAACGCCATGCGCAAGACGTGGGCGACGGCTTCCAAGTCCTCGCCATTGACATGAAAAATCGGAACGGACAGCATCCGCGCCACATCGGTCGCATACAAAGTGGAACGCCCCTCATCCGGCGAAGTCGTGAAACCGATTTGATTGTTCAGGATGATATGCATGGTTCCGCCAACTTCATAACCTGCTAGTTTGCTGAGGTTCAGCGTTTCCTGGACGATGCCTTCCCCGGCGAACGCCGCATCGCCATGAATCATGAGGCTTAAAACCTGGCGACGGTCACGGTCACCCGCCCGATCTTGACGGGCACGCGTGCGGCCCAACACGATGGGATTGACGAACTCGAGGTGGCTGGGGTTGAAACAAAGCGAAAGATGAATTTTTTGACCTCCGGCCGTGACCCATTCGGCGCTATGCCCCAGATGATATTTCACATCCCCGGCTCCTCGTCCTGATCCCGGTGGCGCACCCGTCAGTTCCCGGAAAATTTCGCAGGGAGCTTTCCCTGCGATGTGGGCCAGCACATTGAGCCGCCCGCGATGCGCCATGCCGATGACGATATCCTGCACGCCCTGACCACCGGCTTTTTCAATGGCCAGGTCAAGCAACGGCAAAAGGGTTTCACTGCCCTCCAGCGAGAAAGTTTTTGCGCCGGGGAATTTTTTGCGGAGAAATTCATCAAAGATTGTCGCATCGGTCAGCCGGGTGAGGATGCGCAGTTGCTCCGCATGCGAAAGCGCGCTGTAGTACTGGGGACTTTCCATCCGCCGCTGCACCCATTCGCGTATCGCCAGATCGTCGATATGCATGAACTGCACACCGATGGACCCGCTGTAGGTGGCGCGCAGGCGGTCAAAAGTCTCCCGGATGGTCAACAGGGCGTCAAAATGGAGCGTTGGCAAATTGAGCGGTTGGTCCAGTTCGCTTCCTGAAAAAAGATAAGATTCCAGATTCAGTTCGGGCGGACATGGCCGCACGGTTCCCAATGGATCAATCGCGGCGATCAGGTGGCCCCGGGCGCGAAAATTGTGAACCAGCTCATGAAGCTTTTCAGCCAGGTTCCCGGTTTGCTCCTCCGGCAAATCTACATGGTTGTTGCCTCGATTATTCACGCCAAAAAAATCGCGCCATTCCGGGGATACCGACATGGGATCGCCTTGGTAACGGGCATAAACCGATTCAACATAATCCAAATTTTCGAGCATACCTGTTTTCTAAAAGCAGAGCGGATGCCGAATCAATAGTTTTGCAATGCGCACTATCACAGGCAGAGGTGTTCGTGCAATACGCCTCAAAACCCCTTGGTTTTCATGCAATTTGCATCCTTGGAAAATGCGAGATTCCGTGTTGGGTTTGAAAACACTGACTGATGGCCGTGGCACGTGGGTAGCTTGAAATTAACCAAGCTTTTAAACAGCTGACGCCATGAAAACACAGCCCACAGCGGAAGGCGCGACTGGCGCCGTCAACCGGCCCGCGCCGGAAAAAAACCGCATGTGGTACAAGAGCGGAATCATCTACGAATTACACGTTCGGGCCTTCTATGACAGCAACGGCGATGGCACGGGCGATTTCCCCGGACTGACCCAGAAGCTTGATTATTTGCGTGACCTCGGCATCACCGCCATCTGGTTGCTGCCATTCTATCCCTCGCCCCTCAAGGATGACGGGTACGATATCGCCGACTATTACGGCGTGCATCCGATGTACGGTACGCTGGGCGATTTCAAGGTCTTTCTTCGCGAGGCGCACAAGCGGGGATTACGTGTCATCACGGAACTGGTGATGAACCACACTTCCGACCAGCACCCTTGGTTTCAACGCGCCCGCCGGTCCAAACCGGGCAGTAAATACCGCGACTTCTATGTCTGGAACGATAACCCGGATAAATACAAAAGCGCGCGCATCATCTTCAAAGATACGGAAGTTTCGAATTGGACATGGGATGCCCAGGCCGGGGCTTTTTACTGGCACCGCTTCTTTTCGCACCAGCCAGACCTGAATTTTGACAACCCGGCCGTCCATGATGAGATGTTTCGCGTGCTGGATTTCTGGTTCGACCTCGGCGTCGATGGCGTGCGCCTCGATGCCGTGCCTTATCTTTATGAACGCGAAGGCACCAACTGCGAAAATCTACCGGAAACACACGCCTTTCTGAAAAAAGTTCGCGCGCATGTCGATGAAAAATATGGCGACCGCATGCTGCTCGCGGAAGCCAATCAGTGGCCGGATGATGCCGTTGCCTATTTCGGCAGCGGCAAGGGTGATGAGTGCCACATGGCTTTCCATTTTCCACTGATGCCGCGATTGTTCATGTCATTGCGCATGGAGGATCGCGTGCCGGTCGTGGACATCATGCAACAGATGCCGGCGATTCCTGAAACCGCTCAATGGGCTTTGTTCCTGCGCAACCACGATGAATTGACCCTCGAAATGGTGACAGACGAGGAGCGGGATTACATGTACCGAATGTATGCCCAGGTCCATCAGGCCCGGCTCAATCTGGGTATCCGCCGCCGCCTTGCACCGTTGGTCGGCAACGACCGCAAACGGATTGAATTGCTGTCGGCGCTTCTCTTTTCCCTGCCGGGAACGCCCGTGATTTATTACGGCGATGAAATTGGCATGGGCGAAAACATCTATCTCGGCGATCGCAACGGCGTCCGCACCCCCATGCAATGGAGCGCGGATAAAAATGCCGGCTTCTCGCGCGCCAACCCGCAAAGCCTTTACCTGCCCATCAATCTGGATCCGGAAAACCACTACGAAGCCGTCAATGTGGAGGTACAGGAACGCAATCCGCATTCGCTGGTATGGTGGATGAAACGGCTCATCGCGCTCTACAAGCGCAACAAGGCGTTCGGCATGGGCAGCATTGAATTTCTCCATCCGGAGAACCGCAAAATTTTTGTGTGCGTGCGGCGTTATGAAAACGAAATCATCCTCGTCGTCGCCAACCTTTCCCGTTTTGTCCAGCCGGTTGAGCTGGATCTGTCCGCCTACCAATCGCTGATGCCGGTCGAGCTGTTCGGGCGCGCGGAATTTCCGCCCATCACCGACAAGCCTTATTTCATGACCCTCGGACCGCATGCGTTCTATTGGCTGGCACTCGAAGCCAAGGCACCAGCACGTGCCGAGACCGCTGGCGCGCCGGTCGGCGCGGAGGCCCGGCCGTTGTTGACCGTCGATTCTGAATGGCAGGAAGTTTTTGATGCACGGCACCACGCAGCACTCGAACAATCCCTGTGGAACTGGTTGCCCTCACGCCGATGGTTCGGCGGCCGCAATAAAAAAATCAAGAGCGTCACCATCCAGGAGCTTATCCCTGTGCCTTTGCCAAAAGAAAAAATCTTCCTCGCGTTTTTGCAGGTTGATTTCCAGCAGGCCGATACGGAGACCTATGTCCTGCCACTGGCCTGTGCCTTCGGCGAACAATCCGAGGCCATCTGCCGGGACTGGCCGCCGCTGGTAATCGCCCGCCTGACCCTGGGCCAGACCGGGCAAACAGGTGTACTCTATGATGCCATCGCCAACAAATTTTTCTGCCGGGCCCTGCTCGATCTTGTTTCCAGCCGGCGCGGATTGGATGGTAATCATGGCGAACTGACGGGTGCCCATACCGCTATTTTGAGAAGATTGCGCATGGAAGAAGGTTTGAACCTGGATCCTTCCGTCAACCAGACCGAACAAAATAACTCTTCCATCGTCTTTGGCGACAAACTCATTTTGAAACTGTTTCGCCGGTTGGATTCCGGGGTCAACCCGGAACTGGAGATACTGCGATTCCTCACCGGCAAAAAATTTCCCCATGTGCCGTCGCTGGCCGGGGCGGTGGAATATCGTTCAGGTAAGAACGACCCGTCCACGCTGGCATTACTGACGTCCTTCGTGCCCAAGACCAAGGATGCCTGGGAATACACGATTGATACGTTGAGTAAATTTTACGAGCGCGTTCAAACTTTGCCGGCCGACAATTGTCAACCGCCGTCGCTACCGCCTCTTTCCGTTGTCAAATTGGCTGCCATGCCGGTCTCGGCGCAGGCGCAATCGATGCTCGACACGTATGTGGAAAGCGCCCGCCTGTTGGGCGAACGAACCGCGGAACTGCATCTCACTCTATCCTCGGACACCGATGACATTCATTTTGCTCCTGAACCACTCACATCACATTCGCAACGCGGCCTCTTCCAGGCCATGCGAAACCTGACCCGGCAAAATTTCCAGCTCTTAAGCCGGCGGCTTAAAAGCCTGCCTCCGGACACACAAGCGTTAGCACAGCAGGTGCTGGCTCTCGAACCGGAAGTCATCAAGCGCCTGCGCGGCATTTACGAACGGAGCATTGATGTTGCCCGCATCCGTCACCATGGCGATTTTCACCTTGGACAAGTCCTCTATACCGGCAAAGACTTTTTTATCATCGATTTCGAGGGCGACCCGTCGGTCGCCATTAGTGAACGGCGTTTCAAGCGCCCGGCCCTGTTCGACGTGGCTGGCATGATCCGCTCCTTTCATTACGCAGCCATTGCCTCCCTGATGAAACAGATCGAGCGCGGCACGGTTACCCAGGAGAGTTTGCCGGCGATGACCACCTGGGCGCGTTTTTGGGCACGTTGGGTCGGCGCCATTTATTTCAACGCCTACCGGAAGGCGGCGGGCGCCGCGGTTTTCCTGCCGGCGAACGAGGCCGATCTACAGGCCATGATGGATATTTATGTTCTCCGGAAAACGATCTTCGAGCTGGGTTATGAACTGAACAACCGCCCGGATTGGGTGAAAATCCCCGTTCAAGGAATCATTGAACTGATGAGTGAAGGAAAAAATTTATGAAAAAGGCCGTTTGCATCCATGGACATTTCTATCAACCTCCGCGGGAAAATCCCTGGCTCGAAAGCGTGGAGCTGCAGGATTCCGCCTCGCCCTATCACGACTGGAACGAACGCATTACCTATGAATGTTATGCTCCGAACGCGCGCGCGCGTCTGATGGACGGCGAGGGGAAAATCGAGGGCATCGTCAGCAATTACTCGCGGATGAGCTTCAATTTCGGTCCGACCGTCCTGTCCTGGCTGAAGGAAAAGATGCCCGATATCCATGACGCGATTGTGAATGCGGATAAGAAAAGCCGCCAGCGTTTTGCCGGGCACGGCTCGGCCATCGCGCAATGTTACAACCATATGATCATGCCGCTGGCCAACGCGCGCGACAAACAGACGCAGGTGCTGTGGGGCATCCGAGATTTTGAATCCCGTTTTGGTCGTAATACTGAAGGAATGTGGCTGCCGGAAATGGGAGTGGACAATGAATCCCTCGAAGTGCTGGCGAATCAGGGGATCAAATTCACCCTCCTGTCGCCATTCCAGGCCAGCCGCGTCCGTCCGCTCGATGGCAAATCCGATTGGCAGGACGTGAACGGCGCCCGCATCGATCCTACAATGCCATATCTGGTGAAACTGGCATCCGGACGTTCCATCGCTGTATTCTTTTATGATGCCCCCATCGCCCAGGCAGTTGCTTTCGAACGCGTGTTGCAAGATGGCGGCAGGTTTGCGCATCGCATCACCACGGCGTTTGATGACGGTCGCGACCATGACCAACTGGTCAATATTGCGACTGATGGCGAATCCTACGGCCACCACTTCGGCGGTGGTGATATGGCGCTGGCTTTTGCCTTGTCCTGCTTCGAAAAAAGTCCGGACATCAAATTGTCAATCTACGGCGAATTTTTGGCGGATCATCCGCCGACCCATGAAGTGGAAGTACACCAGCCCAGTGCGTGGAGTTGCTCCCACGGCGTGGGACGCTGGAAGGAAAATTGCGGCTGCAATTCCGGCCGCGCCGGTTGGAATCAGGAATGGCGCACGCCCTTGCGGAACGCCCTGGATGTGCTGCGTGACCGTTTGGTGCCGATATTTAAAGCCGGGGCAAAAGGCCTGTTGAAGGATCCGTGGCTGGCACGGGACAATTACATCAATGTCATTCTGGACCGTTCGCCGGAAAATCTCGCAAAATTCTTTACCGAGCATGGGGCGCACGAGTTGACCGACGAGGAAAAAACCAAGGTCGTACGCCTGCTGGAAATGCAACGGCACGCGATGCTGATGTATACAAGTTGCGGCTGGTTTTTCGATGAAATTTCCGGCTTGGAGACGGTCCAGATCATCCAATATGCGGCCCGGGCAATTCAGCTCGCTTCCGGCTTTTCGCGCGAGGATCTGGAAACCGGCTTTCTGGAGATTTTGAGCCAGGCGAAAAGCAACATCCCGGAACATCGTGACGGGCGCTATGTGTACGAGCACTTTGCGAAGCCGGCCCTGATGACGCGTGAAAAAGTGGCGGCACACTATGCCATCAGTTCACTGTTTGAATCCTATCCGGAGGAGGCGCGGGTTTACGCGTTCATCGTGAAACAGGAAGACCGGCAGGTGCTCACGGCGGGAAACGCCCGCCTCGCCATCGGACATATGACCGTGAAGTTCACCATTACCCTCGCGTCGGAATCCTTTGATTACGTGGTCGTCCACATGGGCGATCACAATCTCACCTGCGGCATCCGTCCACATCAAGAAGGCGAGGCTTACACGAAAATGGTGGAAGATATGCGGAAGGCTTTTGAGGTCGGCGATTTCCCTGAATTGGTCCGGCTCACCGACCGGCATTTTGGCGAGCATCATTATTCCATCCGGAATTTGTTCCGGGATGAACAGCGCAAGGTGCTCGGCCAGATCCTCGGTGCTACGCGAGAGGAAATCCACAATACCTACCGACTGCTCACCGACCGCTACGCCACCCTCACGCGTTTTCTCAATGACCTGCATGTTCCCCCGCTCAATGCCCTGGCACCCGCCACGGAATTTGTGCTCAATAGCGATCTGCGGAAGCAGTTCGAAAATGGCCATGTCGATCCCGAGCGCGTGAAAAGCCTGCTGGCCGAAGTAAAATCTTCCGGCGTCGCCCTGGATGCGGGTACGCTCGCATACGCCTTTAAAGGCCACATGGACCGCCTCAGCGAGGAGTTTGAAAAGGCGCCCGACAATCAGGAGCTGCTTCAGCAACTTTCCGCGTCAGCCAGTCTGCTCCCGGCGTTCCCCACCGGTGTCAACTTGTGGAAAGCGCAAAATATTTACGACCAGATTCATTCGCGCTTCCTTCCGGTCATGCAGGAGAAGGATGATGAAAAGTCGAAGGCCTGGATTGAAAAATTCAACACGTTGGGACAACAGCTTGGATTCCATTTCCACACCACCTGACCGGCCCCGTCATGAACATTCCCCGTGCGACGTACCGCGTTCAGTTCCATGAACGCTTCCGTTTGCTCGATGCGCTTGCCCTTGTGCCATATTTGCACGAACTCGGCATCTCGCACCTTTACGCCTCGCCGCTTTTCGCCGCCTGCCCGCATAGCACGCACGGTTACGATGTCTGCGATTTTAGCCGGTTGAACCCGGAACTGGGGTCGGAAAGCGACCTGGAAAAATTGGTACAGGCGCTGCACAAAAATAAAATGGGGTTGGTGCTTGATATCGTCCCCAACCATATGGGCATCGCGACGCCACAAAATGTCTGGTGGTGGGACGTTCTCAAACATGGCCGGGCGAGTCCGTATGCCGGTCATTTCGATATCGACTGGGAATCTCTTGATCCAAAATTGCGCGGCAAAATCGTCCTGCCCGTGCTGGGCGAAAAATATGAACAAGTGCTGGCCAAGGGCGGGCTGACAATCACGCGGTACGGACAGGAACCGTTGTTGCATTATTATGAAAACGCCTTTCCGGTTGCCCCGGGTTCGATGCCGGCAAATTTGGACATCAATGAAATCAATGCCAGCCCCGTCGTACTGGATCAGTTGATCCAAAGGCAAAATTACCGGTTGGAATTTTATGGTGCAGATGGACCATTGTTGAATTACCGCCGCTTCTTTGCTGTCAACACGCTGGCCGGTGTCCGGGTTGAAGATAAAAATGTGTTCGCCGGCGTCCACTCGCTGCTCCATCGCTGGCTGGCCAAAGGCTGGCTCGATGGCCTGCGCGTGGACCATCCCGATGGATTGCGCGACCCCGGGAAATATCTGCGCCAGTTGGAGCAGCTCGCACCTGGGCGCTGGATTGTTGTGGAAAAAATCTTGATGGCCGGGGAAGCCCTGCCTGCCGTATGGCCCGTTGCCGGCACCACTGGCTATGATTTTCTAAATTATGTCAACGGCCTCTTCATCGACCCGTCAGGAGAAGCGACGCTGGATCATTTTTATTCGGAGTTCACCAGCGACACACTGGACTATGCCGCCCTGACCCACGAGAAAAAACTGCTCGTCCTGAAAGATCTGTTCCCCGCCGAATGCAATCGCCTGGTTAGTCTGCTGACCACGATCGCTCAAAAGCGAAAACAGAATTTTGAAACCGAAAAACTTTCCAGCGCATTAAATGAGTTGATGGCCGCCTTGGCGGTGTACCGGACCTACCTCCCTGAAGAAAGAAACCAGGCCGTCATACTCATAGAAAAAGGCCTGGCGAAAGCGCAACTACGCCACCCTGAGTGGCCGTCGGCACTATTTGATTTTTTGAAAGCGGTGCTCCTTTCTGAGCGGCCTGACGACATGGAAAATGAATTCATCGCGAGATTTCAACAACTGACAGGTCCGGCAATGGCGAAAGGCGTAGAAGACACGGCATTTTATTGTTTCAACCGGCTCGTATCACTCAACGAAGTCGGTGGCAACCCGGGACAATTCGGCATCAACACCGCGGTCTTCCACCAGTTTTGTTCGGATCAACAGAACCGCTGGCCTAATACCATGCTGACGACTTCCACGCATGATACCAAGCGTTCCGAAGATGTCCGCGCGCGACTCAACCTGCTTTCGGAGATGCCCGATCTCTGGACCCAGGCCGTGCGACGGTGGTCGGCCAGGAACGCCGGTCACAAGCGCGGTGAATGGCCGGATCGCAACACTGAGTACCTGTTTTATCAGACCCTCGTCGGCGCCTGGCCATTGTCATCCGGACGCGTGCTGGCCTGCATGGAAAAATCCGTGCGGGAAGCCGGCCAACAAACGACATGGGCACGGAAGAATTCCCAATACGAAGCGGCGCTCAGTAATTTCATCGCTGAAGCGCTTCGCGACCCCGAATTCGTCCGCGACATGGAACGATTTGTTGCCAGCCTGACAGAGGCCGGGTACATAAATTCACTGGCCCAAACTTTGATCAAGCTCACAGCGCCGGGTGTGCCGGACATTTATCAAGGATGCGAGCTTTGGGATTTCAGCTTAGTTGACCCGGACAACCGCCGGCCCGTTGATTTTGAATCGCGTCAACGGCTGCTTGCAGAAGCAAAGAAGCTTCCTGTGGAACAGATTTGGGCCCGTCACGAAGAAGGATTACCAAAACTCTGGATGATCAGTACAACCCTCGGCCTGCGGTCACGTAGAAAACGCTGTTTTGGCGGCGAGTACAGACCGATGTACGCGCACGGGCAAAAAGCCTGGCACGTCGTTGCGTTCATGCGCGGCGGTGGGGTGATAACGGTCGTGCCGCGATGGACGCTAAAATCAAACGACTGGGGTGACACATTGTTGGAGTTGCCGGACGGCTTCTGGCGCAATGAATTCACAGGGGAAAATCTCACCGGAACTGCAGAAATCACCACGTTGTTCAAAAAATTTCCAGTCGCGTTACTGGTTGGAAAGGAGTACGTTAGCTAGTGCATACATTTCGCGTGTGGGCACCTTTGCCCAAGACCGTTGAACTCTCGCTCAGGGGGTCTAAAGTTGTTCCCATGACCCGGGTCGCCGGCGGCTGGTGGACCGCGACAAGCGCCGCCGAACCGGGCTGCGTGTATGGCTTTATCCTTGATGGCAGCCCGCCGCTTCCGGATCCACGGTCACAATCGCAGCCTCAAGGGATACATGGGCTGTCGCAACTGGTGGATCACAATCGTTTCCATTGGACGGACGATGGCTGGCAGGCACCACCGCTGTCATCGGCCATCATCTATGAGCTGCACATCGGAACATTCACGCCATCGGGGACATTTCTTTCCGCGATCAAAAAGCTCGATCATCTGGTCGAACTCGGTGTGACGCATGTTGAACTCATGCCCGTCATTGAATTTTCCGGCAACCATAATTGGGGTTATGACGGTGTGGACCTGTTCGCCCCGCATCACGCCTACGGCACACCCGACGACTTAAAAAAATTGGTGGATGCCTGTCATGCCCGGCACCTCGCCATCATCCTTGACGTGGTCTATAATCATCTTGGCCCGACGGGAAATTACCTGGCCAGATACGCACCGTACTTCACCACGCGCTATGCGCCAACCTGGGGGGCGGCGATAAATTACGACGGTGCCGGCAGCGACGAGGTGCGCCGATTTTTTTGCGATAACGCATTGATGTGGCTGCGTGACTACCATTTTGACGGGCTGCGCCTCGACGCCGTCCATGCAATTTTTGATTCATCCGCGGTGCATTTCCTCGAACAGCTCAAATACGAGGCGGAGCGGCTGGAGATGGAACTCGGGCGCCGTTTTGTCCTCATTCCCGAAAGCGATCTGAATGATCCGCGATTGCTCCGTTCGCGCGAGCAAGGCGGTTATCAACTGGACGCGCAATGGAGTGATGACTTTCATCACGCGTTGCATTCGGTTTTGACCGGCGAACGCAACGGCTACTATTCCGATTTTGGCGGCCTTTCCGATCTGGCCGGCGCACTACGCCATGCATTTGTTTATGCGGGCAAATATTCGTTACATCGACAGCGAATCCATGGGCGTTCCACGGAGGGGTTGTCCGGGCACCGCTTTCTTGGTTATTTGCAAAATCATGACCAGATCGGCAATCGCGCCAAAGGCGAACGCAGCGCCCGGTTGATGAGTTTGGGGAGATTGAAAATCGGCGCGGCGCTGGTTTTAATGTCGCCGTTTGTGCCCATGATCTTTCAGGGCGAGGAATGGGGCGCATCAACCCCGTTCATTTTTTTCACCGATCACCAGGAACCGGAGCTGGCCGAAGCAGTGCGGAAAGGACGTTGCCAGGAATTTGCCGCATTCGGCTGGAAGCCGGAGGAGGTTCCGGACCCGCAGGCACGGGAAACTTTTGAACAGTCCAAGCTCGCCTGGGGCGAGATTTCACAGGCACCGCATGCTGAAATATTGGATTGGCACAAAAAACTGATCCAGCTGCGGCAGGTCGAGCCGGATCTGACCGACGGCAATATGGAAGGGGTTCGAATCCGGTTTGATGAGCAAAAGCACTGGCTGACTTTGAAACGCGGAGCCATCAGACTGGCCTGTAACCTTTCCGCCCATGCTCAAGCCGTGCCGTTGATCGCCTTGCAAGGAACTGAGACTTCAGGCCAGGAAGTGCATTTGTCCCCTGATTCTGTTTGTATTTATAAGCACGACGTTCATTTATCGTAAGCCTGCGTACAGCTATGTTTTAGAATTTCGCTTTTAGCCATTGCCTCTTTATAGCCTCACTTTCAATAAGTAGAGAATAGCCTTGGCCACGAATTGGGGAATCGCGCCCTTCCGCGGCAGATTCAATCAACATCATTTCTGTCAAGAGCGGGCTATAAAGCAGTATCGCACACCGTTCAACTGAACGGTGTGCGATTTGGCAAGAAACTCTGCCGGATTATTGGATCTTGTCTTTTACCGTGATGCTGTTGTTAACATCCTTAACGCCTGCGACTCCTTTGGCGGTATCGGACGCTTTTGATTTCTGGTCCGTGGTGTTCACAAATCCACTGAGCTGCACCACGCCCTGCGAAACATTGACCTCAACCTCGTCAAATTTGTATTCGGGCGAATTAGACAGGGCGTCCTGCACACGATGTTCCAAATCTTTGTCATCAACCGCCTGCCCGGCGGAACGGCCGGCCGGGTTGCTGACTGAGATGTTATCGACGACGTTGCGAACGCCTTCTACGCCCTTGGCGATTCCCTCCGCCTTGGATTTTTGCTCGCTCATATCGACAAAACCACTGAGTTGGACGGTACCCCTGAACACGGTCACATCCACATCTCCGAACTTATAATCTTCATTGTCGCGAAGCGCTTTATCGACTCGCAGCTTAAGCGAATTGTCGTCGATGTACTCACCCGTGCTCCGGTTATAACGGTCGCCGGCGCAACCTGTACCGATCAGGGCGGCGACGGTTGAAAGCCCAACGCATAGGGCCAGGCAAACGATGTTAGTTTTTGTTTTCATATTTTTTTCCTTTCAATCAGCGGGGTTAAATTAATTTGAATCAGTTTGGCGGCGGAGTTGTAGTAGTGGTGGTATGTTTGTTGATATCCGAGGATCCTTCCGGTGGGTGGGCCGTTGTGGTGGTGGTATTTGTATTAATATCGGCGGAGCCATTGGGCGGTGAGGCAGTTGTGGTCGTGGTGTTGGTATTGATATCAGTGGAGCCGGTCGGCGGCGGAGCCGTCGTAGTGGCCGTATTTGTGTAGATATCTTGCGATGCATCCGGCCGGGCTACAGTTGTGTTTGTGTTGACACTATCGGCAGAAAAAACAGAGTATACCATGCCTGCGCAGCAAATTACCGACAAGTAAGCGAGGCGTATTAATTGTTTCATAGGGTGTTTTTATTTTAATTCTTCTGGCTTTAACAACAGCTTGATACGTGCCAGCTGAATTGAGCCTGTAATCCCAAAAAAGTATTGCAAGGCGCACGAAGAAGTTGCATTTCGCACAGGTGCCGATTAATTCTCCTTAGCTCACCCATCGTTTCGTTTGTTTATAGCATCGCAAAGCAAGTTCCCAGACACATAAGAAGGCGGCAAAAAGGCTGAGAGCCACAATGCAAACGAGGGCGATATTCCCGCGAATAAACATTAGAAGCGCCTCGGCAGGTTGCGAACCTTTTGCTTCCATGCCCTCATTGCCTGCATTGATGATAATCCCGGAGCGTTCCCGTTCATGCCACGTCGCTTCATCGATCGAAATATTCATGGTCACATTTGTGGTTTTCACGCGTCATGAACCAAGCGCGGGTTACCTGATAGTGCAAGTATTATGCCGTGCACGCGGGGCATGAATTTCCAGTCCAGAAATTGTTTTGCAGAGATTATCGTGTAAAAAATGATCCTCTTTTTTCGCAAAGTGCAACTAGTAAGAAATAAAATATGCAAGTTGCATCAATATTCTTCCGCAACCAACCCGTTTTTAAGAGCCAGCCGTACGAGGTTGGGAATGTCATGGACATCCAGCCTGTTCATCAATTGCATCCTATGATATTCAATGGTTTTTGGACTGACCTTCAATATCTGCGCGATCTCCTTGGTATTCCGACCTTCACCGATAAGTTGAAGAATCTCGCGCTGACGTCCCGTCAAACCCTCCAATGGATTACGCCGGGGGATGTTGCCTGAAGATGGAATTTGTTTGGCGGACTGGGCGGCAATATCCCGGCTCAGATAAATTTTTCCACTCATCACTTGTTCCAGGGCTGCCTGCAATTCCGTGGTGGCCGCGCGCTTAAGCAAATAGCCGGCGGCACCGGCCTTCAATGCCCGCCAGACATATTCTTCATTGTCATGCATGGACAAGACGACAACCCGCACGTCAGGAAACTCCCTGGTGATCCGGGACAGGGCTTCCAAACCATTCAGTCCCGGCATGGAGATATCAATAAAAACCACATCCGGCTGATGGGCTTTCACCATTTTCAAGGTTTCCCGACCATCACCGGCCTCGGCAACCACCTTTGCCCGCGGAAGCTTTTCCAGCTCGGCACGGATGCCGGCACGGACCAACGGATGGTCGTCTGCCAACACAATCTTTGCAACTTTGGCGGGATTAAGCATGCATTTCGGGTGCCCGCCATTTCAAAGGAAACCAGGCATGTGTTTCAGCACCTTTGCCGGGTGCTGATTTATATTCCAATCCCCCGCCTGCGAGTATCGCGCGTTCTTCCATGCTCAACAGCCCCAGGCTGCTGCCCCCCATCGCCTGTTTCCAGACTGCGGTCACATCAAATCCTTTACCGTTGTCGCGCACCCGCAGATGGAGCCAGCCATTTTCTTCACGCAATTTGATCGCCACCGCGGTGGCATGGGCATGTCGTATCACATTCGTCAGCGCTTCCTGGGCCACCCGGAAACATTCAGTCTCAACGACCGGATCCAACCGATACGGCAACGGTTCCACCTGGGTTCTGGCTCGTAATCCGGCCGAGGATGCCTGCCGTCTGGCCAGCCATTTCAAGGCGGGTTCCAATCCGAGATCGTCAAGAATAGTTGGACGCAAATTCAAGGAGATGTCCTGTACCTGTTGCAATACCTGGTTGATGGCATCCAGGCTCTCTTTCAGTCGGGGTGCCAGGCCGTTAATAACCGGCGATTGCAAGGTGGCCTGCAAATTGAGCTGCGCGACCGTGAGCGACTGCCCGATTTCATCATGTAACTCGCGCGCAATAAACCGGCGTTCGGATTCCTGTGCCTCAACGAGCTGGCGGGAGAGCACCTGGAGTTTGTTATTGAGTTGCTCGCGTTTCTCCTCGGCCTGTTTACGCTCTGCCATGTCGCGGACGTTGCATTGGATCACATCACCGCCGCCGGCCTGATAGACATTGCAGACAAATTCCACGGCCAGATGATGTCCGGCCTTTGTTTCCAATGGCAGATTGTCATAACGAACATAACGACTTTTGCGCAGCCGCTCCAACATCGCGCGATTGGATTCAATATCCTTGTCCGGGCTGATGTCGGCAACGGTCTTGCCGATGATTTCATCACGGGAAAAACCCAGCATCTCGACAAGATAAGGATTCACATCCGTGATCTGCCCGTTCCCGGCATCGAGAATCAAAATGCCGTCCTGCGCGGTTTCAAACAATCTACGGTAACGGATTTCAAGCTCTCTGCGTTCAGCGGCTTCGCGCGCCGCATCCAGGCTGCGCTTCACCGCATCACCCAGCCTGGCCAGCCGGTCTTTGAGCAGATAATCCGATGCGCCGCGTTTCATGGCTTCCACCGCCATGTCTTCCCCCATTGTGCCGGAGATGAGAATGAAAGGAATGTCCCGTTTCCGTTCCCGCAGAAGTTCCAATGCCCGCAACCCGGAAAAACCCGGCATGGAATAATCCGACAAGACGATGTCCGGCAACCGTTCCAATTCCGCCAGGAAATCCCGTTCCGTTTCCACCCGTTTCCAATTTGGGGCAAAGCCGGCGCGCTTCACTTCTGCCATCAAGATTTCCGCATCGTTGGGCGAATCTTCAACCAGCAATATGTGTATCGGGAGCGACACTGGATTCGTTGACTGTACTACAATTCGTGATCTTAATCTTATTCCGGTTGCTCCTTGTCCTTGTCCTTGTGTTCCGGAGCAGGTGGATGAACCGGCTGCGTCTCGTGCGGCGGTTCGTGTGGCGGGACAACTTCATGCGCAGGCGGAGCCTCATGCGGCACCTCGTGAGGAACCTGCGGCGGTGGCACGAGCTCTTGCTTTGGTTCGGGCACCGGCTGTGGTTGTGGCTTCAAGGGAATTTCGGGCACCGACGGAGATTGCGGTGGATTCACTTCTCGTTTTTCATCCGGGAAGTTTTTTTCGGGCGGTGAGGGTTGATTCGGAAGTTCCGGAACTCCCGGAGTCTTGTGTTCCGGCAAAGCCACGGGTGAATCGTGGTTTATAGGCGCGGTCTGATTTGCCGGCCTATTTTCCACGGGCGTCTCAGCGTTGTGATTGATCGTTCGCGGTGTAACCGCGTGACTGGCAGCCTGCCCGATGGGTTGCGCTTCAATCTTTTTGCCGGACGCTTTTTCGATGTTGCTTATGTCCGGCCCGTTATTGACCACGACAGTCTGTTGCCGGCCATCGATGGTGCGGCTTTCATGGTTATTCCTGGCATTGACCACGGTAGTGCTGTTAATGATGGTCGTATTGTTTACAATCACATCGGAAGGACGGTGCCGCCCTTGAAAGTGGTTTTCATCGACAAAGACGAACGAAGTATCCGCCGGTGCCCCATGCGGGCCGCAGGGCGCCCATCCGATGTGACCGCCGCCTTCCCGCCAATAAACCCAGGCCGGCGCCCATTCGGTACCCGGAATCCATATCCACCCGATACTCGAATCAAAAGCCCAGGATCCATAATGGTAACAGGCCCACGACCAGGGCTCATCGCTTTGCCAATACCAACCGCAATCAGTCCAGACCCAGGAGCCGTCACAATATGGCCGCCAATCCGCCGCCACGTGCCCCGGATACCAGCAGTGTCCATATGCGCCCACATCCACCCAGGCGCCATTGGCAGCAAGTGGATCATAAAAATCGGAGGCAGCATTAATTTGAACCCCGGCGGATACTTCCAAGCTTGCCCGGGCATCCTTCATTCCCAAGAGGAAAAAGCCCGCCAGACCAATTGTTAAAGTAATAATCCGCCTAAACATCGCCATATTCATAGTAGCCTTTCGTTTATTCGATGGATTTTTTGAAGCTTAAAGAAAGCCATTATGATAGAGAGCGAAAGAATCTTGAAATGAAAGCGAACCGGTGCAATTCGCAGTGCCAATTTTGAAGCCGCTTGCAGTTTGCAAATACACTTACCGACAGTTCGATTTTATTCAGTATTCCTGGCTAAGTTTAAGTTTTGCCAGAAAATTTTTGAAAGCAGAAGCGGCATCCCAACTGGAAGGAGATTCGACCTTAAATTCTAAATTGGAGTCAAAGGTTTTGACCATCGGCAAAGTTGGAGGTGCGGTTATGGACCCGCATTTGATATCAATGGCGAGCGGTTCCGTGGAAATAAATTCAACTTCTATGCCGCCCGTCCGGGGCAATCCCTCCGGACCAATGTTGGAATTCATGGAAATAATATGTTTAATTGGCCGTTAATTGAATTTAATTACCGTCCGCAGGAGCGACATCCAGTTGCGCCCCTTTTAGAACCCCTCTTATTATTCTGTCGGCTGCGTTTCTGGATACGGCCAATCAATTCATTCTCTTTGCCTTCTATGAATTGCATATCATCATGGGTCAGGTGGCCAATCCATTGCTTGAATAGTCCTTTGACGATGTTCCAATTGGCCTTGAATTTAGTTGTTTTCATAATAGGGCGACTCGTCTTTCTTATCCGCCACCTTGCGCCATAAGATTTCTCCTGCAAGGAACGTGCCGCTAAAATAGCGAGCGGTAATTTGTTTCCGAAGTTGAGATTTTAAGGGTTCAAAAGTTCCTTGTTTCGAATTGCAGCTACAAATCTCTTTCGGCCATGCAAATTGCAATCAGCTGGATTTTGGTTTGGTGCAATTTGCATCACCTTCAATGCCGAGTCCGACCGTTTTGCACCTGAACACTGGTTTGAACACTGATTTTACGGCTAAAGCATTAGTTACGTAATTGCGGCATGAATTCGGCTAAAGAATTTTAGAACAACGCATTATTAAGATTAAGATGAATAAGACCCGCAACACACTCCCACCTCACGTTCGCAAAGAGGCCGTTGGTGTGCTGAATGATGCCGTGGCGGAGTTGTTTGACTTGTTCGCCCGGATCAAGCAAGCGCACTGGAACGTGCGTGGGACGACCTTTATCGGGTTGCACAAATTGCTGGATGAATTTGCTGACAGGATTATGGGGCACATCGATCTGGCTGCGGAGCGTGCCACCGCCTTGGGCGGCATAGTCGAAGGCTCGCTCCGGGAAAGCGCGAAGCATTCACGGCTGAAGAAAACTGAAGAACCGGCTTCCATCAGCGGAATGCGCGATTGGATTGAAGAACTGGCCGATGTTCACGCCACCTCCAGCGGACACATCCGCGCGTCGGTCAAAAAAATGGATAGCCTTGATGATTTTGGCACCACCGACTTGCTGGTGGATGTTTTACGCACCCTTGACCTGCAACTCTGGCTTTTGGAAGCACATATCAACCAGGCAAAAAAACCCTGAAACACCAAAACTTATGGACAATTTTGATTCACCTATAAAAGTCGTCATCGTGCACGAAAGCACGACCGCCGGGCTGCAGGCCGCAAATGTGCTCCAAAATCTTGCCACCCAACTGGAAGGCAAGCTTGGGATTGACATCAACCCTTGGGAGATTTGCAGCCATGTCTGGCGGTTTGAATGGTTGCAGAATCCGCAATTAAACGAGCAGGCGGTTGCCGAATCGATCGATGCGGACATGATCATCATTTCGACCGAGAATTGCACCGAACTTCCGGCTTCCGTCCGCAGTTGGATTGAAAGCGTACTGCCCCGGAAAAAAGGAGCGACGGCACTCGTGGCGATTTTGGGCAAGAAAGCCGGTCCCCAAGCCGGAGTTTTGCCGTCGGAGCGTTATCTCCGGCAACTCGCCACCCACTGCCACGTAGATTTTCTTTCCCATACGCCCGACAATCCGGCGACGGATAATTCCTGGATGGCGCCCGTTCTTTGCGGGTTTGAGGATGAACCGGCTTCATCTGAAGCGGTTCTCCACCATCAAAATGACCAACAACGTGGTTGGGGTCTCAACGATTGAACACCCAACAAATATATGCTGTATACCATCGCCCTCATCCTGATCATTGCCTGGTTGCTGGGATTGGTATCGTCCTACACGATGGGTGGATTCATCCATATTCTGCTGGTAGTCGCTATCATCATGATTTTGGTGCGGCTGATCCAGGGAAACAAACCTTAAAATGTCAGACAATTTAAAATTAAAATTATGAAAAAACACCATACTGCTCATGAAGCTACCGAATCGGTTGAAAGTCTCGTTGAAGATGCCAAGGAACTGATGTCCGCCACCTCCCATGTGGCGGAGGAAAAGGTCGTGGAAGCACGCAAGCGGCTCGCAGCGGCCGTGGAGCGGGCCAAGGAAGCCTGGCAAACCGTCCAGGAAACGGCCGTGGCCAAGGCCAAGGCCACCGATCAGGCAATCCGTGCAAACCCTTACAAATCCATCGGCATCGCCTTTGGCGTGGGCGCTTTGATCGGATTTTTGATCAGCCGGCGCCGTCAATAATTAAAAGATGGAAACGCCAACTCCAGCCAGCGAACCCGGTCCGGGAGATGATTTGAAGCGGTTGGCGCACCGGGTTTTTATCATCTGCGAGAACCGGTTTCAACTGCTGCTCGTCGAGGCACAGGAGGAACGGGACCGGTTTTTGAAGGCCTTGTGGCTGGGCCTGGCCGCGGCGGTCTTCGGGCTGTTAACAGGCGTCACCCTCACCATGCTCGTTGCCGTGGCGTTTTGGGATCACTCGCCTGTCATCGCCTTGCTTGTCCTGATGGTGGTGTACGTCATAGCCGCTTTATTGTTCTGTGCCCGGCTGATAAGCATGCAGCGGGATTGGCAAACGCTTTCGGCGACAATTGATCAATTGAGAAAGGACCGCGAATGTCTGGAAAAACGAATGGCCTGACCGCCTTGGAGATGCGCAAGCAACTGCTGATCGTGGAGAGTGAACTAAACCGTGCCCACCTCGACCATGACCTTCAAACGGTGATGGTACGGGTCCACCATGTGGCCGGTCAGATTAGCGCGCTGGGTTCCCTTGCGTCCACGGTAAGTTCCCTCGGTCCGTCGGTTGCCGATTTTTTTAGCGGGATTTCCGGCCCGGATAAAGAAGCGCCCAGCAGTAAAGAGACCTCCTGGTTTTCGCGTCTTTTCAGCGGTGTCCGGGCAGGAGTTGATTTGTGGACGGCCATCCGATCGGACCGCCGTTAACCAGTTCCGGTCGCGCCGCTCGACAGGCAATCTGAAAAACCGTAGAGTCAGCCTGGCTTGGAAACGACCGTAAACCGGGAATTAAAAGTGGGTAACATGAAACCGCAGACAGCAAATCAATTCTATAGGTTGGTGGTGGTCGCGTGGCTGACGTTCTCCATCGGCAGCGTGGTTCTGGCCGTCGTTTCATGGTCACAACTCGACCGGCGCATGATGCACGGCCGCCAAATCACCATGAGCCGGCAGGAGTTGATGGAAATCTTCAAATCCCTGCTGGATGCTGAAACCGGCCAGCGCGGCTATATCATCACCGGGGATCAAAAGTTTCTCCAGCCCTACAACGAGGCGTTGACCAACCTGCCGGTTCATTTTGATCGGCTGGCGCAATTGGTCCACGATAACCCGGTCGAAATGAATCATATCAGCGAAATCCATGAGGATTCCGAACGGCTGATGAACTGGCTTCAAGGAGCCAATGCCAGCCGGGAACAAAGCCTGGATAACACCACACAAATGAGTGTGGGCAAGGATCTCATGGACAAGGTCCGTGATGAAGTCGACCGCCAGGACAAATTATACGCTGACCAGCAGCAATTCATGCGCGACGAAATCTTTGACCGCGTTTATCACGCCAATCTCGCCACGCTGGTCGCCGGCTTTTTCGGGATCGGCGCGGGTCTGCTCGCCCTGTGGCTTTCCTATGTGGCCATCAAGCATCTGGCCCGTGAACGTGAATTGATCGAGGCCAAACTAAAAGCCGAACACAGTAACAAGGAAAAAACCGTCTTTCTCGCCAATATGAGCCACGAAATCCGCACGCCGATGAATGCCATCCTCGGGTTCAGCGAACTGCTCGGCGGCGAACTTCAATCACCCCGGCACCGGCAATACCTGCAGTCCATCCGCTCCAGCGCCGACTCCCTGTTGCAACTGATCAACGACATCCTTGATATGTCCAAGATCGAGGCCGGCGTGATGGATTTGCATCCTGAACCGACGGACCTGGGTGAAATCTGCGATTTTATCCGCACCTTGTTTTCCGAGCATGCCGCGAAAAAAAATGTCAAATTGGAATGCCACGTCGCCAACGACCTGCCCCATGCCATTTTGATCGATCGCCTCCGTCTCCGCCAAATCCTGGTAAACCTCGTCGGCAACGCTGTTAAGTTCACGGACAAGGGCAGCGTCGATATCCGGCTCTCATGGGAGAAAGAACTGCCGGGAAGTCATATTCTGCTTATCATTGAGGTACAGGATACCGGTGTCGGCATTCCTCAGGACAAACTGGATACCATTTTCAAACCGTTTGCCCAATCCGGCGCGTATCTGGAAAAGGAAAAACAAGGGACTGGACTGGGTCTTTCCATTGTCAAACGTCTTACCGAAGCCATGGGAGGATCGGTGACGGTCGCCAGCGTGATGGACCAGGGTTCGGCATTCCATCTGCGTTTTCCCAAGATACCCATCTCGGCGCGGTTGCCCGCCTCCGATAAATCACGACCTTCTGCCGAAATTAATTTCAACGATCTGCAGCCCGCCACCCTGCTGGTCGTGGACGACAACAAAACCAATTGCGATCTGATCGCGGGCATGTTCGCTGACAGCCACCATCGATTATCCATTTGTTACAGCGGTGAAGAGGCCATTAAAAGAGCAATCGAACTAAAACCCGATGTCATCCTCATGGATATCCGCATGCCGGGAATGAGCGGTCACGACGCCATGACGGCGATCCGTAAATGCATCGGGCTGGAATTGGTTCCCGGCATCGCCGTGACCGCTTCCGCTCTCTTGGATGAGGAAGCTGCGCTAAAGGAACATTTTAGCGGCTATATCCGCAAACCTTTTACCAGGCAGCAATTATTTGATGAATTATCCGAATTCCTGCCGGGCCATGTCCATGCCGAATCCGCTCCGAAGGCCGATGGTGCTGTTGATGCGGAAACGCCCCGTGCCAAGCCGGTTCCCCGGGAGCTTGGCACCCGGCTGCGCGGCTTGATCATTGATCCGTGGCCGTCCATCCGTGACAGTGTGGCCATCAACGAGAGCAAGATCTTTGCAAATGAATTGACGGAATTGGGCCGGCGCTGGAATTGTCAGGCCCTGGTTGATTACGCCAAAAAATTATCTGATGATGCAGAAAACTACGCGGTAACCGACCTGGAGAAACATCTGGGTGAATTTTCCGTGTTGGTCGAGCAACTCGAACAGGATTCACACGCATGAGCGCCACCCCACAAACCAGTGCCGAAGCAAAAACGCGACCAACTACGTCGGCGGGCGCGTTGGCGCAGGTCGCATCAAAAGGCCGCGATGCGACGGTTTTCGCCCGCATCCTGGTCGTGGATGACCAGCCGGCCAACGTTCAAATTGTTGGTTCCATTCTTGGCAAACTAGGGCACGAAATCATTCCCGCCGCCGACGGCATGACCGCGTTGAAACGCGTCGCCCTGCGAAAGCCCGACTTGATCCTGCTGGACCTGTTGATGCCGGAAATGAATGGCGTCGATGTCTGCACTCAGTTGAAATCAAATCCGGAGACGAAGGACATCCCGGTCATCTTTCTTTCCGCCGCGGATGACAAGGAACTCATCGTCCGCGCCCTCAATGCCGGCGGTATCGATTATATCACCAAGCCGTTCAACCAGGCCGAGCTGATTTCCCGCGTGCGGACGCAATTGGCGCTGAAATCCGCCCACGACCGGCTGGCGCAAATCGCCGAGGACAAGGATGAATTGATCGGCATCCTCACCCATGACCTGAAGAACCACATCGGCGGCATCAGCATGAGCGCGGCCTTGCTTCACCGCCAGCTCCAGACGTTTCATGATGGAAAAGCCACCCAATTGTCGGAAAACATTCTTCGCTCCAGCGAGCAATTGCTGGCCTTCGTCAAGGAGTTCCTGGCGAATGCCGCAACGGATTATGGCTTCGCCCTTCGGTCCGAACCGATCGATGTGGTGAAAATAGGCGGCACGGTTGTCCGGCCATATCAGGAAGCGGCACGGCGCAAAAAACTGGAGCTTCATACCGATCTTCCAGCGGAAGCCGTCATCATCCACGCGGACGCCTCGGCGCTGAGCCAGGTGCTGGATAATTTGATCTCCAACGCCGTGAAATTTTCGCCGCCGGATCGGAGGGTTTTTTTTACGGTGCGGGCGACCGATAAACAGGTCGAATGTATCGTCAAAGATGAGGGGCCGGGATTCAACACCGAGGACAAGGAAAAAATGTTTCGCCGTTATGGGCGCCTTTCCGCGCGCCCGACCGGCGGCGAGCCGTCCACCGGCCTGGGCTTGAGCATCGTTCTCAAGCTGGTTAAGGCCATGAACGGCGAACTGCTGGTTGATAGCGCGGTCGGGGCCGGGGCCACATTCACCATCCGGTTGCCACGTTTGGCGCCGGCTCAAACTTGATTTATTTATGGACTTTTTAGTTATTGACGACGACAAGACATTTCGCGATGCCACCTGTTTCCTTATCGAGGAGGCCGGCCACTACGCTGAAGGCGTGCCCACCGGCCAGCTGGCCCTGTCCTGGCTCAAGGAGGACAAATGGGATGCCGTCCTGCTGGATTACAATCTGGGCCAGGAAAATGGCCTGGAAGTGCAGAGCGAAATCCTGAAGCAGAATCCGCAGATGCCCGTGGTCATGTTCACCGCCCAGGGCAGCGTGAAGGTGGCGGTCGAAGCCATGCGGCGCGGCGCGGTGGACTTTCTGGAAAAGCCGTTTGAACGCGAACAATTTTTGACCGTCCTCTCACGGTTGCAACGGCTGCGCCAGATGAGCCAGCGGATCGAGGCATTGGAGGAGCAGGTTACCGAAACCAAGTCGCAAAGCCTGGAGCCGATCTTTGATTTCACCACCCCCATCATGCAAAGCGTGATGGACACCTTGATCCGTGCCGCCAGAACGCCGGCTTCCATCCTGGTCTTTGGCGAGACCGGCACCGGCAAAAGCGTTGTCGCTCGCGCGGTCCATCAGAAAAGCCACCTCGCGGACAAGCCCTTTGTCACCGTGAGCTGCCCGAGTCTCTCGAAGGAATTGCTGGAAAGCGAGCTGTTCGGCCACGTCAAAGGCTCATTCACCGGCGCCATCAAGGACCATTGGGGCAAGGTCAAGGCGGCCGAAGGCGGAACGCTCTTTTTGGATGAGATCGGTGATCTGCCCATGGAAATCCAGCCGAAGCTGTTGCGCCTCCTGCAGGAACGTGAATACGAGCGGCTGGGCGAAAACGTCACGCGCACGGCCAACCTCCGGGTCATCGCCGCCACCAATCGCGACCTGAAAAAACGGGTGGCGGAAGGACTGTTCCGCGAAGATCTGTACTTCCGTTTGAATGTCATCGCCGTGGAGATGCCGCCGCTGCGTCAGCGCGATGGTGATTTGATCCGCTTTGCCGAGCACTACGAAAAATTCTTTTCTGATCAATGCAGCCGCAAACTGGACGGACTTTCGCCGCAGGCGGTCGCCTGTCTCCAGGCGTATTCATGGCCGGGCAATCTCCGCGAACTTCGCAACGCAATCGAACGCGCGGTGATCATGGCGCGTGGCGACAAGCTCCAGCCGGAGGATTTCCCGGCCGAATTGCGCGGCCAGGGTCCTGCCGCGCCCGCCACCGCCGAAAACACCCCCCAGATCGGCTCCCTGATCTCGCTCGATAAACTGGAAGAAGCGCACATGCGGAAAATCCTGGACCGGACCCCCAGCCTGTCTGAAGCCGCAGAAATCCTCGGCATCGACCAGGCCACCCTCTATCGCAAACGAAAAAAAATGGGCCTCGAATGATGTCTTTAAACACCGACAAAACTACTTCGGAACACGACCGGCTTTTGCGGGAAAATGCCCGCTTGCGTGGCGACCTGTTGACCATTGCCAGCCGCATCAGCCACGATTTGCGGACCCCGTTGGGAAGCATTCTCAATTCAGGAGAATTGCTGCGGGAAGTTCTGCATGAAAAGGAACCTTCTTCGGTTGCCTTGACCGATCCCCTTTTTAATTCCGTGGAGGAACTGCAGCGGCTCATCAAAAATATCAGTTTTGTCGCCAAGGCATCCGTTCGTCCGCCCTCAAAAAATCAGTTCAACATGGGCGAGATTGTCGATGAGGTACGTCAGGAACTGGAAGCGCGCATCCTAAAAAAACAGGCCTGTGTCAAATCACCCCAGACCTGGCCGCAAGTCGAAGGCGTCCCCGGATGGATCGCCTATACCTGGTGGAATTTTATTGTAAACGCCCTCCAACACGGCGGCCCCCAAATCCACCTGGGGTGGCTCGCGGAAAAAAACGGGCACCGTTTTTGGATCAACGATAATGGTCCGGGGGTTCCCGTCCAATGGCGCGCGAAACTGTTTCAACCCTTTGATTCCTTGAGCCAGGCGGACAGCACCCGCGGACTGGGCTTGTCGGTCGTGCAACGCCTGGTGGAATTGCAAGACGGCCAATGCGGTTATGAATTGAACCTGTCCGGCCCTCGCTTTTTCTTCACTTTGCCGGCTAAATAGACCGTGCCTTGATCAGAGCACCAAGTTAATTTTCCAGAACCGCTTCCCCCCCTTTTGGCGCTTTGAGCGCCACCGCCGCAACGCTCAAAAATTTGTATTTGGGGGCATATTGCAAAATGCAGGATGATCCTTCTTGTTTCAGGCAGAATGCAATAAAAATAGACTGGTTTTGCATTCAATTTTGGATAAAAAAAATTTATGCCAAAACTTGATATTTAGGCCGGTTTTATTGGTAAATATTATTAATTTTCAATCTAAAAGAAGTTGCCTTTTGAGGGAAACATTTTAGTTTGCAATTAGATTCGCAGGGCGCGTTAGAGATCAGATTTTTTTAATAAACGAAGCATTAAAAAGTAAAACTGCGCCTTCGAACTGAAATAACCGGATGATTTCAGTCGCTTCGCAATTGACAAAAAAGGTGCCTAAATCACAAGCCATGAAAACCGCGTTGCTCAATCCCCGTAAAAACGGAACCAACGGAAATGGGAGCTCCCATGACGAAGATTTTTTCAAACGGCAATTGCTGTCCAAGCTGACGGCGTTGAAGAGCGGGGATTTTTCCGTGCGGTTGCCGGATGATTTGACGGGGCTTGATGGCAAGGTTGCCGACGCGTTCAATGAAGTCGTGGGGCGCATGGAACGCTACGGCAAGGGTCTGTCCCGCCTGCACACCAAGGTCGGAAGAAAAGGCAACATCAATGAACGCCTGCCCATGGGCGATTCCGTCGGGGGCTGGGCGGAAACGATCGAGGCGGTCAATTCTCTCGTGGACGATCTTTCTCAACCCACGGTGGAAATGGGCCGTGTCATCGGGGCCGTGGCCAAGGGCGACCTGACGCAATCCGTGCCCCTTGAGGTCAATGGACGCCCGCTGCAAGGCGAATATCTTCGCACCGCCAAGCTGGTCAACGGCATGGTGGAACAGCTCGGCGGTTTTTCCGTGGAAGTGATCCGTGTGGCGCGCGAAGTCGGCACCGAAGGCAAACTCGGCGGCCAGGCGCAGGTACGTCGCGTTTCCGGTGTGTGGCGCGAATTGACCGAATCCGTCAACCAGATGGCCGGCAATCTCACCGACCAGGTCCGCAACATCGCCGAGGTGACCATCGCCGTGGCCAACGGTGACTTGTCCAAAAAGATCACCGTGGACGTGCGCGGTGAAATCCTCCAGCTCAAGGAAGCCATCAACGTCATGGTGGACCAGCTTCGCTCCTTCGCCTCCGAAGTGACGCGCGTGGCGCGCGAGGTCGGTACCGAAGGCAAGCTCGGCGGCCAGGCGCTCGTGCCCGGTGTCGCCGGCACCTGGAAAGATTTGACGGACAACGTCAACCTGATGGCGAACAACCTCACGGCCCAGGTCCGCAACATCGCCGACGTCACCACCGCCGTGGCCCGCGGTGACTTGTCCCGTAAAATCACCGTGGACGTGAAGGGTGAAATTTTGGAACTCAAGGACACGTTCAACGTCATGGTGGACCAATTGAACGGTTTCGCCTCCGAAGTGACGCGTGTCGCGCGCGAAGTCGGCACCGAAGGCAAGCTCGGCGGTCAGGCGCTCGTGCCCGGCGTCGGCGGTACGTGGAAGGATTTGACGGACAACGTCAACTTGATGGCCAACAACCTGACGTCGCAGGTCCGCAACATCGCCGACGTGACCACCGCCGTGGCCAAAGGCGACCTTTCACGCAAGATCACCGTGGACGTGCGCGGCGAAATCTTGGAGTTGAAAAACACCATCAATACGATGGTGGACCAGCTGAATGGTTTCGCGGCGGAAGTGACGCGCGTCGCGCGCGAGGTCGGCACCGAAGGCATTTTGGGCGGCCAGGCGGAAGTGCCCGGCGTGGCCGGCACGTGGAAAGATTTGACCGACTCGGTCAACGCCATGGCCACCAACTTGACGGCCCAGGTCCGCAACATCGCCCAGGTGACCACCGCCGTGGCCCGCGGCGACTTGTCCCGCAAGATCACCGTGGACGTGCGCGGCGAAATCCTTGAACTCAAGGACACCATCAACGTGATGGTGGACCAGCTCAACGCCTTCGCCTCCGAAGTGACCCGTGTGGCCCGTGAAGTCGGCACCGAAGGCAACCTCGGCGGCCAGGCCGAAGTGCGCGGCGTCGGTGGTACGTGGAAAGACCTCACGGACAACGTCAATTCCATGGCTTCCAACCTGACCTCGCAGGTCCGTAACATCGCCGAAGTCGCGACCGCCGTGGCGCGTGGCGACTTGTCCCGTAAGATCACCGTGGACGTGAAGGGTGAAATTCTCCAGTTGAAAAACACCATCAACACGATGGTGGACCAGTTGAACGGGTTCGCCTCCGAAGTGACCCGCGTGGCGCGCGAAGTCGGCACTGAAGGCAAACTCGGTGGCCAGGCCCAGGTGCGCGGCGTGGCCGGCACCTGGAAGGATTTGACGGACAACGTCAACTCCATGGCCTCCAACCTCACCGGCCAGGTCCGCAACATCGCGGATGTGACCACCGCCGTGGCGCGCGGTGACTTGTCCCGCAAGATCACGGTGGACGTGAAGGGCGAAATTCTCGACTTGAAAAACACCATCAATACGATGGTGGACCAGCTCAACGGGTTCGCGGCGGAAGTGACGCGCGTCGCCCGCGAAGTCGGCACCGAAGGCAAGCTCGGCGGCCAGGCGGAAGTGCGCGGTGTCGCCGGGACATGGAAAGACTTGACCGACAACGTCAACCTGATGGCG
>Ga0210388_10000392_pt1 | contig 36532 bp, 15 predicted proteins | sample IncBWC19OmetaG_FD_155485 | JGI IMG/M metagenome (GOLD analysis project Ga0210388, IMG submission 155485) | Forest soil microbial communities from Barre Woods Harvard Forest LTER site, Petersham, Massachusetts, United States - Inc-BW-C-19-O ...
GCAGATAGGCCATCCGGTTAGTCCAATATGCAGGATCCACCGAAACGATGGTTCCCGAAGTATTGGTTGACATCAAATATTGTGAATTATACGGACTAGACGGGTCGATCCAGCGGGAATGGGTCATGAGCGGCAGTCCCAGCTGCTGTTGAAACGAGGAGAAACCGTTGGTGAATAGTTCCGGTGCCGCTATGTATTGATAGATGCCACCCCGTTCGTTGCCACTCCCCTGCCATGTGTCCACCGCGCCCTTGGGATACCACCAACTATCCAATTGCATATATCCTAAAGTTAGGCCCTTGCTGACAAATTCATCCCGAACCGCCATCAGCGTGGCCGGGTAACTATTACTGACGTAATTATAATAATATGTCGCGCCATTATCCGTCCAATAGCCCAGCTTGTTCAATTCCACTGCGGCGTCATTCGCTGGCCTCACTTTTCCAGAAAGACCGGTTAAGGCATTACCCCAGGTCTCGAAGGTGCGATTGATTCCGTTTTGAATCACCAGGATTGTTCGATGAGTAAACCCCGACGGCAGGTTGGTGATGCCGGGATTGATGCCACAGGAGATCACACCGCCGCCATTCCTGGAATCGTTGGCGATCATGAAATTGGCGGCCGGAGATATCACAAACGAATTATAGTTTGTGTCGAAAAACATCCATGGGCTGTCGCCGTGCAAGCTGCCATAGTCGTAGGTGAAAAACCCGACATCCTGATAGTCAACGAAGTTCAGTCCGCCGGGAAGCGTCGTCAATTTGGGGAAGGCCAGATCGTTCGTCGAAGCCGTGAGATAAGCATGCGTAAACAAAATGACGGGCGAATTTTGATATAGCCGGATCGCCGCGCTGCGACTCGCGCCACTGACGTAATTGAAGGCAATTTCCGAATATGCGCCAATATTGTCCGTACCGGAATTGGTGGCCACCCCAGTGGGAGTCGCGCCAATGCTGCCGGCAAAAGTCCAGGCCGGCACGGCAGCTTGTACCGTGTAATTGCCACCGGTGTCCAGCGTGACCGACAAGCCAGTTGAGTTGGTTATCGTTGCCGCCGGCGCAATGCCACAGACAAGGAGCAACCCGCCGGCCATTGGCAAAGCCAAGGTTCGTTTTATTGCCCCAACGAATTGGTTTAAGAGGATAAATTTCACGAAAACATCACAGACAATAGTTCAACGGCCCAAAGTGCCGTTCAGATCTGCAGTTAATTTGTTGGTTGGACTTTTCAGGGTTACCGTTACCTGTCTCGTCGGATCCGACTGGGATTTATCCAGGGGCGCTTGCAGATCGGCCCGCAGTTCAAAAGCAAACTGTCCCGTTGCCGGATCAAATTGCACCGGCCCGGCTTCACCCGATTTAACCGTCACCTTGGGCACCGTGGCGGAGTAACCGTGAAGTATGAGCGACTTTTCAGACCCGGCAAACTGAACCTCGGCAATCATCTCACCGGAATCATCCTTCAACGATGCGATCCGCTGTTTGCCATTGGACACAAATTTGCCCTCGTCGCCGAGGAAGGCGATTCCGTTTTTACCCACGGACGTCACCACGTAATAAACCACCGCTTTGTTGCTTAGGGCAGCCGAAAAAACTTGCCCGGCCTCCAAGCGCCGGCCGGTGCGGGCAAAGTAATCGTACACATAGACCGTCCCGGCAAAACCCAGATCGGCCGGAGTGAAATGAACTTCATTGGTTTCTGCGGATGCTTGATTGAAGGCGAACAGATAGGCCGTCCTGAAATCGCCGTGCTCAGTATAGGCGGCAGCGAGCAACGGCGATTGCCCGCCCTGCACAGCAGTGATGTAGCTGCAATCCAAGGGCAGCGCCGGCACGTCGGGTTTGACGATCACTCCGTCAGCGCGTACGGCTTCGAAAAGATTGCTTTTATCTTCATGGCCGAGGGCATCACCGATTCCCACCGGTCCGGAGGACAATGTGGACAAGAGCAGGTTGTCGGTTTCAGTACTGTTGAATACATCTGACCAAGGCCGGATACCCATGGAATAGGCCAGTCGTGAGGTATAAAGAAAATTAGGCCAGTGGTTGCGGCCAAACCTGTCAAAACTGGTGCGAATCGTGGTGAGGTTGTCGTACCGGCTGCCTTGCAGAAAATGAGCGGGATAAGGCATGCAATATTGCACGGTCATTCCGCGCTCTTTGCAGGCGCGTGCCATGTTGTCCAAAAATATTTCAGCCGTATAAAGGTTGCTGCTGAAGGCCGGCGAGCGTTGATAAATACTGTACAGCCAGTCCTGCTCGTAGGTTTGCACGTCTGCTTGATGGAGATAGTCGGCTATATCATTCCACCATTTCGGATCCACCGCCGCGACGCCGGAAATGGCGTATTTTTGGTGGTATGGACTTTGTGAATCAATCCACCGGTTGTGCGTCACGAGCGGCAGGCCGACGGACTTCTGGAAAGCTTCGAGTCCTTCCGGAAACACATATGGATGCGCCTTGTATTCCAACAGGCCGCCGTATCGATTCCATTCGCCATCAGGCATGTTGGGATTCTTTTTACCGTCAGGATTTTTCGCTCCAGCCACCGTCCGGTCGTCGGCTCCAGTGGCGGATTTGTAATACCACCAACTGTCCAGTTGCAGATATCGTATCGGAATTTGCCTCTGCCGGTAATGCTCAACCAACCCTACCAACGTGCCTGCGTAGCCTAATTTTGCATCGAAGTTGTAGTAGAGAGAGGCTCCGTTGTCCGTCCAATAGCCAAGGTATTTCAGCATGGCATCCGCATCATTGTGAAGCGACCCGGCGCCTTCCAAGGTACGTAACGATTGCCCCCATGAATCCCATGCCCGGTTGATTCCATCGCCAAACGCGAGCACGGTTTGCTGGGAAAAACCGGCCGGCAGATTCCGCAGTTGCGGATTAAAACCGCTGGCCATCTGATTCACTGCGTCTCCGATCATGCTGGCGACCATGAAATGTGACGCCGGAGAAATAACCAGCGCATTAGCGTGGTCATCAAATAACAGCCACGGTGTGGAACAGTCGTTGGCAGCATATTGCGGCGGGGCAAATGCCTCCTGCCGATAACTGAAAACATGGAGACCCTTGGGTATTTTTGTGAATGACGGAAATGGCGATGGCGGCATTTCCCCGGCGTTCTGCCGCTGCTCTGAAAAAAGAATGACGGGCCGGTTGTTATAGAGGCGGATTTCCCCGCTCATGGGCGACGAACCTTCCGTCCACTCGAAGGAAATCCGCTGATACCCGCCCAGTGAATCCTCGCCCGAGGCTGCCACTTCATTCTTGAGCGCAGAACCAATTTCGCCGCCAAACGTCCACGCCGGCACGGAGGACAGCACGGTATAACTGCCGTCCGGATCCAACGCGGCGGACAGGCCCGTGCCATTGGTGACAACAACAGCTTCAGCCGGCGCCGCCAGCCATAGGAACAAAAAGCAAAATACGATAAGCAAATTTGCTTTTGGGAATGGACAAATCGGCTGATTTGAACCCATCAGGCATGATGCCTGACATGAGTTTGTGGTGTAAACTGGCATGGGAACAAAATGGCATTGGAGCGTTAGCTTAATAAACCGGGTCAATATTGCTTTGGTTGGTACAATAACCCCACGGTACGGATTCGGCATGACCGTCGGCAAATGCCACATCTGCCTTGCCGCCATGGCGCAGGGTCAGAACATCATTGTTGAATCCCGTCGTAGGCGACCACCTTCCATCGCTAATAATGCCATAATTATTACCACTGTTGGCGTTACCACTATTCCCGGACAGAAAGTAGGGATTATCTTTTGGGCTCTTCGTGGCCGGTTCTTCCGCCAGCATGATTTTGCTTGCAGAATTGCGAACCGCTGTGGTCTTGAAATTGACCGGGCCTGTGCCCGAGCTATTCCATTTCAAGGCCATGCCGGCGGTAGGAAGGTCACCATATCCATTCAAACTATAGCTGGAAATATATGTATAGGGTGCAGCCGCCCTGTAAGAATTATCCGTATCCATTGGACAACGAAATAAGTTGGTATTGGGCCCGCTATGCAAGAGAGAGATGATCTGACTCTGCGCCAATGGAAGCGTGACAGTACCGGGAACCGTCATGTCGATGATGCCGCCTGCCCGCCAATAAATCCAATCTTCCGGATGGAAACCCTGTTTATTTGACGCATCACCGGGAAAGCAGTCACTGTTGTCTCCCACATACAACATCATTCCCAAAGCCAGTTGTTTCTGGTTGTTGAGGCAGTCGATCATCTTCGCCCGGTTTTTTGCCGCCGAAAGGGCCGGCAGCAACATTGCCGCCAGAATGGCAATAATGGCGATAACCACCAGCAGTTCGATCAGGGTGAATCCTTTTCTATTCCAAGTGCTTTCTTCCCGGTCATCTAAAAAACATCCAGTCATAAATTTTGTACAATTAAGTTCATTTGCATAGGTTCGCTGTGACAGCTTATTGGACCTTGAAGATGTAAAATTCCTGGCGATTGGTGGCGATATTGATGATGTTGGTGGACAAATTACCGTTGCCATCGAAATTGCCCGTCAAGTTTGTCGGCCATAGATTCAACGGCAGTGCGAGATTGGTGCTCTGCAATAACATCCACAAACCGCCCGCCGTGCCGTTCGTGGCGGAAATGGACAGAGATGTGCCGCTCACCTGAATGCCCGTGATGTGCGGTGATGACGGTGCGCCACTGCCAACGATGATTTGTCCCGAACCGGTTGTGACCGTGGAGCCGTTTTGCTGCGTCCACGAAGCCGGGAAGTTCGCCGGATAGGTGCTGTTCAACTGGCTGAATGAGTACGTTCCAGGGGACAATGACACTCCATTGACTGTTACGCTGGCAAGATGGTCGTTCTCGTGCAAGAACAGGCTGCCATTCGCACCGAGGGTGAGACTGCCGTTGGGGTTGTTGATGTTATATAACGTCTCGACCGCCGCTGTCAGACCGTTGGTGCCCACAATGATGTTATTGGTGCCCAAGGAGCCGGCACCGACACCCACCAAGGCGCCTTGATCGACAATCCATTGACCGCTGAATGTGTTGGTCACGCTGGTTATTTGCAGATCTGGTCCTGCCAACGCGCCACCAAAGCTGTGCCAGAAAACAGTTCCCGGGCCGGTAAGCCATGAATCAATCTGGATCGTGCGGTCGTTCCCGGCGGTGCTTTCAATATAAATTGGCGTTGTAGCCAGGATGTCTATTTCACCTTGCAGGTCGGCCACATCGGTGCTGTTGTCCACATTGGGTGCATCAACCCCCGAGTTGTTGATTTGTCCTCCAGCCATGATTAATTTGCTGAAGTAGTTGGTCCCAACCAAAGGATTGTGCTTCAACCTAAGTTCGCCGACATTGTTGAGCGTGGCATTTTCAAAAATACCGTCGCCGTCAATCGTCAGTTGATTGCCAGGGAAGGCGGCATAATTAGTCGTATCAGGCGTGCGCAGGCGTGCTCCCATGACCACTTCGTAGGTGCTGCCGGGATTTGAATACTTTGAGACCGAGGCTGGATTGCCGTCACTCCAATTGGTGGGAGTATCCCAATACCCGCCGATTGGTTGTGCGATCGGCGAACCGCCGTAATTGAGGGTGATATTCAACGGCGATCCCGGGGTGAGCACATTTAGCGCCGCCACGCTGCTGGTCACCGCGCCAAAGATGTTTGTTATCACAACGGTGTAATTGCCGCCATCAGCCAAACCCGGGCTGGGAATCGTCAGGACATTTGAGGTTGAACCCACACGGTTTGCGGTATCGCTCAAAGCTACCGTACCGTTCGTATACCATCGATAGCTGAGCGGCGGTGTGCCAGCCACCGTGACACTGAAGGTTGCGACTGCCTGTCCGGGATATTCAGTCACTGATTGCGGCTGCGTCACAATGATGGGTGACGGATTTACCAACACCGTGATGGACCCGGATCCACTGGAAACCGAAGACCCGCTTTGCAACGCCCATGACGCGGGAAAGTGTGACGGGAAGGTGCTGTTCAAGGTGGCAAATGTATAAGTGCCATTGGTCAACGGAGTGCCGTTGATAAACACGCTCTTGAACGTATCGTTCTGGTGCAGGAACATCTGCCCGTAAAGCAGAAGATTGCCGTTGGTATTGTGAATATCGTAAGCCGTCTCCAGTGCCGCATTCGTCTGCGTCGCTGAACCGATCACAATTGTGTTTGTGCCCAAGGAATTAGCTGCGCTGCCCAGCAGAATGCCGCTGGCAATATTCCAGGTGCCTTTGAACGTGTTCGTCGGGTTGGAAATGTTCAGGTTATTGGTTAATGTATTGAAGGGAATGCTGCCGGCGACATCGCCGTGATATTCAACCGTGCCGCTTCCGGTCAACCATGCAGTAAGATTGTAGCCGCAATTATCACCGCTAGCTCCGTCATTGTAGATCGGTGCGTTGGAAAAAATGTCCACTTCGCCGCCAATAGTAACGTATCCCACCGGTGTTCCGTCAGGTCCGTTGTCAATCTGCCCGCCATTCATGATGAGCTTCGGGAAATTGACGGTCCAACTCGTGTTGATCGGCATCGTTTGGGTTTTTAGCCGGATTTCAGATATGGGCGCACCGGCGACGGGGTTGTTGCTCCAGATACCGTTGCCATCCGCTGTCAGTTGAACGCCGGGGAACGTGGAGGTCGTGCTATTTGTCGGCGTGCGCAGCCGCGAACCCGCCAGCAGTTCATAAGTGCTGCCGGGAAATTCTGCGGCGGAAACGGAAGCCGGAAGACCTCCCTGGCCGTCGTTCCAATAGCTTGTTGTGTTCCAATCCGACCCCACTGGCTGTTGGGCGGACAGGGTAATGTTCAGCGGCGCGTTTGTCCCATTTACTCCCAGATTGGCCGAACTGCTCGTGTTTGTGCCCCAAGGATTTGACAGAACCACCTGATAGTTGCCGGAATTGCCGCTGGTTATGCCATTAATGGTCAACGTAGCCGTATCGGCCCCGGAAAATTGGCCGCCATTGCTAATATTGGCAAAACCACTGCCGCCCGAATCGGTCTGCCATTGATACGTCAATGGCTGGCTGCCGCCGCCGACCACCGAAAACGAAGCTGACTGGCCAACATAAACCGACTGGTTGGCTGGCGAAGTCACAACAATTGGCGGGTAATTCGTAGCTTGCGACGACGCGTAGAACATGGCCGACAACTGGTCGCGCGTCAGCACCTTGTTGAACACCGCCACGTCGTCAATGGTTCCCGCAAAGGTCCGGTTGGCCGCCGCAGAATCGCCGCCGATCAAAGTGGTTCCATTGAAGCTTTGCACCACGTGTGGATAAACATGCTGGGACGAAGCGATGCCGCCGGAATTGAGCACATAGATCGTTGCATTGGTCGGCGTCACCGTCAGCGCCACCAGCGACCATTGATCCAGCGGAACATATATTTGTGAATCCCAGTTGTAGGTTCCTGGATCGCTGTTCCAGGTGTAACCGAGTGAATAGCTGGAACCATTGAAATTGGGAGTGTAGTTTAGCCCGGCAACGACACCGCTGTTGCCGTTTCGGCAAAACACCACTGCCACATTAGCCCCGCTAGCGATCGGGTTGATCCAAGCCGCGAAGGTCACGGTGTTGGTGTTAAGATTTAACGAAGGCAGGGTTATGGTCGAATTGGCATCGCTGCTGGTGGGCTCAAGCGCGGTATTGGTGCTTGTAAAGCCAGGGAATCCAGCCGAAGGCGTCGGGCCGGCTATGCTGCTAAATCCATTCTGGGCGTCAACACCATAGATACCATTGAGCGAATTTGCATTATCAAAAGCCGTCGCGCCGCCGGCAGTGGCGGCGGGATTAGCTGTTTCATTTAATTGGTAAAAGGCGTACGGGCCAAAATTAGCCACAGCTGTCTCGTAAGGCTCGGACGGAACCCGGACGCTGACATTCGCCACCGAACCGGTCACCGAACCGCTGGCGCTGGTTGCCACCAAGGTATAGTTTCCAGCCACTGTGCTGACATTGCTCAAGATCAATGTCGTATTGGTTGTGCCTGTCAATGGCACGCTGTTGCTCTGCCATTGATATGTGGTGGCCCCGGAAACGGTCACGCTGGCGGAAAGATGCACCATGCCGCCTGCATAAATTGACTGGGATTCCGGCTGCTTGACAAAAACCGGCGGGGCGGCCAGTGGAGCAAAGATAGCAGCGACGAAGGCATTGGCCGTTGGGTTGGGGTTCCCCGGCAGCGTCCATGAAAAGGCAATCGTATCCGATCCGGCACCAAGCCCGGAAATATAACCTGCCCCGTAAGACGTATTGGAAACGTCGGTTACGTTTCCGATAGTTACGCCCGTCGCACTGCCTCCCGTCCCGCTCACAGCACTGCCTCCCGGAAGTGTCGAGCCAAGAATGCCACCCACCGCCGCCCAGGAACCGGGCGAAACGTTGGTCACAATGAACGAAAGAAAGCTGCCTGTCCCGCTGATCGTATTAGTCGCTCCGACCAATGGAGCGACAGTGGTGTCAACGTTGGTAAGAGTAAATGCCTGTATGAGGGTTACCGTCACCGTGCCCGGTTTCAAGTTGTTTGTAATAATACCGGATCCAGCAGCGGGATTAAAAAGGTAATAGATTGAGGCCTCGCGGTAGGTGGAAGCGCTGTCAAAAGTATTAACCAGCCGCGTGAGAGTCTGGCCGTTCCAACTCAAGGTTGTTGGCGCGACTCCTCCCGCGGTCGAAATTTTATCAAGCAGCGTGACCACCAGCACGCTCGCCCCGGAACTGACGGTGAAAGGCATGGAGAGGTTGGTTGTGTTCAAATTCGATGGGCTGTTGGTTACGCCCACCGGACCGTCCAGCACGCCGATCGCCGCACGAGCGGACATGGACGACAACAGCATGGCAAGGCCGCAGAAAAGATAGGCGACCTGATGCATTTGCTTCGGCTTCACGGCGACTTTTGACGTTGGATTAAGTAAAACCAATCGCGTGGCATTCATGAGTGTTTTCATATCAAAATTTTCTTATTGTTCTGATTTGGATTGATTACGGCACGTGTCGTGCGCGATAAAAGTCAATTCCTCCCGCGGAGGCGTTTGTAAAGTTTAGAGAACCATCGTTGGCCGCCGTGTTCGTCACCACCGGAATCCAAATGACCGGCGAGACAAGATTGGTTGTCCAGTCCAGCGCATATTGGTCACCGGGGATGCCGGCAAAGCCCAATACTTCCTGGCCGCCCACAAGTTGCGCACCGAGCAGATTGAAGCCCGCCCCGCTCGCCACATTCACAGTAACCGTTGCCGTGGCGGTCCCGCCGTAGCCATCACTGACCGTGTAGGTAAAAGTATCGGTGCCGGTGAAGTTGCTCAATGCGGTATAAGTGACATTTGTGCCGTCAGTGGTCACAACCCCTCCTTGGGATGAAGGATTAGCAACTGCCGATACCGAAAGCGTATCTCCATCCGCATCCGTGGGCGCATATTGGCCGCCAATGATGGCCAAAGTCCGCGCTATTCCACCCACCGCGCCGGCCGTAAAATTGCTGACCACCGGGAAATGATTTACCACTACGATCTGTCCCGAGCCAGCTGTAAACGTAGAGCCATTTTGTGCCGTCCAAGTAGCGGGGAAATTCGACGGGTGAACACTGTTTAGCGAGGTAAAGGAATTAGTATGCGCCAACGAAATCCCATTGACGGACACGCTGTTGAACGTGTCATTTTGGTGCAGGAACACCTCGCCATTCGCGCCGAGGATAAGACTTCCATTGGGATTGTTGATGTCATACAGCGTCTCAACCGCCGCCGTCAGTCCGTTGGTGCCCACGATGAGGTTATTCGTTCCCAACGAACCAGGGCCGACACCCACCAGCGCGCCTTGATCCACAATCCATTGGCCGGTGAAGGTGTTGCCCATGCCGGTAATTTGCAGATTCGTCCCACCCAGCCCGCCGCTCCATTCATGCCAGAACAGGGTTCCCGCACCAGTCAGTAGCGCATCAATTTGATAACCCCGGTCATTAAGCGAAGTCGAATCAACATAGATAGTTGAATTGCTGGTCACGGTCATCTGCCCTTGAATGTCTTCCAAAGTGTTGTCACCGAGGTCGAGTTGTCCGCCGTTCAACACCAAGTTGTTGAAATGATTAGTTGAAACTGTGCTGGTATTCTTGAAGCGAAGCTCGCCCACATTGGTCAGAGTGCCGTTCTCAAAAACGCCGCCACCGTCAATCGTCAATTGAACATCAGGGAAAATGGCGTTATTCGTCTCGGCCGGAGTCCGCAGGCGCGAGCCAACTACCACTTCATTCGAACTGCCCGGATTGGCATACGCCGAGACCGACGCGGGCTGCCCAAAGGGATTCCAATTGGTGCTGGTGTTCCAATCGGAACCGACTCCCTGAACCACCGGCGAGCCGCCGAAATTCAGCGTGAAATTCGTCGCCGGCCCCGGCGTCAAAACCGTCAGAGTCGCCATGCTGCTGGTCACCGAACCCGAACTGTTCGTCACGATGACAGTGTAGCTTCCGCCATCGGCCGCAGTTGGGCCGGGAATCATGAGGACATTTGAGGTCGAGCCGATGAGATTGCCATTATCACTCAAGGCCACCGTACCGTTCGTGAACCACTGATAGAAGAGCGGCGGAGTGCCGGCCGCCACGACACTGAAAGCTGCCGCCCCCTGCCCCGGATATTGAGTCACAGACTGTGGCTGTGTCGTGATAATGGGTGCCGGGGTCGACAGCACGGTGATTTGCCCCGAAATGGCCGTTGCCGTGGTGCCGTAAAGCGTAGTAAAGGTGGCGGGAAAGTTCGTCGGATAGCTATTGGTCAACACGTCGAATGTGTAAGTACCCGGAGCCAGCGGAGCGCCATTGATGAACACGCTATTGAACGCGTCAGTCTGGGTCAGGAACATTTTGCCGTTGAGAACAAGACTGGCATTGGTGTTATTCACCGGGTAGGAAGTTTCCAGCGCGGCGTTTGCACCGATGGTGATATTGTTGGTGCCAAGCGAATTGGTTCCGTTGCCGATCAGCGGGCCTTGCACGATGTTCCATGTGCCAGTGTAGGTATTGGTGTTGCCCGTAATGAGCAAACCTGCGCTCAAGCTGGCGTCAAAGTCGTGGTATTCGATGTTGCCATTCCCTTCCAGGAAAGCGTCGATTTGAATTGGACGGAACGTGCTGCCGCTGGAATCAACATAGATTGGCGTGTTGGATACGATGTTGAGGGCGCCCTGAATAACATTGGTTTGCCCACCGCTGCCCGAGGCTGCTCCCGCGTTGTCTATTTGGCCGCCCGCCATGACCAGCAGCGGGAAGTTATTGGTGGCGGAGCCGCCGCCAGTGCCGCCCTTGAGTTTGAGCACGCCTGCCGCTGAAGAGGCGGATCCTGCAACATTGGTAAAAACTCCATTGCCATCCACGGTCAATTTCACTCCGGGAAAAGTATTGTAAGCGGCGGCGGTTGGAGTGCGAAGCGCGGCACCATCCAACACTTCAAAGGAACTGCCGGGAAACTCGAAGGCATCCAATGTGGCCGACTGGCCGCCAAGCCCGTCATTCCAAATACCGGTCGAGTTCCAATCGGAACCAGCCGCCTCAAAGGCGATCATGGTAAAGTTTGTCGCGGCGTTAAACGCCAGCACCGTCAAAACTCCCGCCGTGCTGTTGGTGCCACCAAAGGCGTTGGTGGTGGTGAGCACATAATTGCCGGCTTCATTGGTGGTGACGTTTGCAATGGTCAATGTCGTCGTCCCCGAGCCGCTTATGACAGAGCCATCACCTTGGGTGCCATCGGTCAGGTTCGTGCCGTTAAATTTCCACAAGTTGGTGATCGGCGCGGTACCTGCGACCGATGCAGCGAACTGTGCAGTCTGGGTCGGGTAGACGCTGGTGTTCAATGGATTCGCAGCGACGGTCGCCGGGCTCCCGGCCGCTAAAAGCGGGGTAAAAACAGCGCCGACGAATGAATTGGCAGTCGGTATGTTACTGGAATTAGTAGTCCACGAGTATTGGAAGGTGTCTGATCCTGCGCTGAGGAACGATAGGGAACCGAATACAAAGGAGCAATTGTCACCACTGGTGTCATTTCCGTAAAATACGTTTGACGACGTGATTCCTGTGCCGGTGATGACCGGTAGCCCCACATTTTTTGAACCGAGAACACTGCCTACCGCCGCCCAGGAACCAGCCGCAACACTTGACACAGTGAATGTGAGATTGCTGCCGCTGAGCGAGGTCGCAGATCCGGTCAATAGAGCGGCATTGGTATCAATGCCAGTAAGCGTGTATGCTTGCAGATAGGTGCATACCGGCGTCGCCGTCAACGTGCCGGTAATATTAGCCGTGCCGGCAGTGGGATTGAACACATAATAGACCGCAGATTCGCGGTATGAACTCGCAGTATCAATTGCTCTGACGGCCCGGGTGAGCGTCAGCCCGTTCCAGGCCAAGGTTGTTGGCAAAACTCCGGTCGAAACCGTGCTTTTATCAAGCAGAATGACCACCAATACATTGCTGTTTCCAACAGTGGTGACCGTGAACGATTGGCTGATGCTGGTTGAAGTCAATGGACTATTGGTTATGCCTACCGGGGCATCCTTCAGGGCAACAGCCGCGCGGACGGGCGCGGGCAACAATAACAAGGCGAGACTGCAGAGAATGAACGAGGCGGAAACTGTTCGTGACCGATTCAGGACAAGCTTGAACAAACGGATAGATAAATCAACGGGTCCAGCTTTTTTCATGCAGTTATTCAAGGTTCGGGTTATGGGGTTTTTGAATGTGAAAATCACCCAAGGATTAGGGGTGCTTGTCAGCAATTGTTGCATCTTTGGAATACAAAAAATATAACACCGCAAAGTCCACTGCCTAGCTGGACAAAGCGATAGTATTTGCCTGTCCCGGTTCAGGCCTGTCGGAACTTGCTGACCGCCTGGGTGCGCGATTGAACGTGCAGTTTTTGGTAGATATGCGTCAAATGCCAGCGAATGGCCGGCACACTGACTGATAGGCGGGTGGCTATTTCTTTGTTGGAATAGCCTTTGGCCAGAAATTCCAAGACCTCCCGTTCGCGCGAAGTAAGTTTTTCTACTTCATCCGCCACGGAGGTCTGACTTTGAAAATGAGCAATGACCTGCCTTGCAATTTCTCCGGTCATCGGTGCTCCACCCTCCTGTGCCTCCCGGATGGCGTTCAAAACCTGGTCGGGGCTGGAGCGTTTGAGAAGATAGCCACATGCGCCGGCGCGCAACGCGCCAAAAATCAGATCGGGATCCCGATACATGGTGATCATGATCACCCGCACTTGCGGCAATAAATTTTTAAGCAGCGACACGCATTTCACGCCGGTCATGCCCGGCAGATGGATGTCCATCAGCACAATCTCAGGCTCATGCAAAGGCAGTTCGCGCAGGGCTTCTTCCGCGCTCGCACAAGCGCAAATGCAACGGTAGTCGGGCGACAGGTTGACGACTGCTTCCAAGCTCTCACGAGTTGAACGGCTGTCTTCGACAATGGCAACTTTGATCATGGTGCGTCTTTCAATTTTTCACCCGGTATTTCTCCGGAACTGTCCAAATAGCGATCGGAACGCAGCTGTGGCAGAGGGATACGGAATTCCACCGTCGTGCCCTGCCCCGCCTGGCTGGTGATCAAAAACGTCCCGCCCAAACGCTCGAGACGGTCACGCATCCCGACCAATCCGTCGTGACTCTGGCCAGTCTGTTTTTCGCCCAGATTCATCCCGCGTCCGTTATCGTGGATGGCAATGACTAACTCGTCGGACGATGTCATTATCTTGATTGTTACTTCGGTCGCACCGGAATGGCGGACTACATTATTCAATGCTTCCTTGAACGCAAGAAAAACGCCATGGCGCAGGTGCGGATCCAGCGGATGTTCGTCAAAATGATCCGCAATTTCCAGGCGGCAGGCGATGCCCGCCGCGTTGAGAAACGGGTGGGCATAATAGGCGTAATAGCTGGCCGAAGAAGCGATGGAATCGTGTTGCGGATTCACAGCCCAGACGATTTCATCCAATGCTGTCACCAGCGAATGCGCCGAGTGCGTGATCTGTTCGAGATAGCCGGCCTTCTTCTCCGGCGATGTGGCAGGATTATTGACCAACGCGCCGAGCAGCCCCATTGTTGTGAGGCCGGAGCCCAGCTCATCGTGGAGGTCTTGCGCCACGCGTGTCCGCTCCTGGTCGATGGCCTGCGCCTGTTCAACACGTTGCCGTTCCTGAATTTCCTTTTGAAGTTGTACGGTCCGGATTTCGATTTTTTGACGCAACAATGTGATCCAGACCAAAGACATCCCAAGGACGCCCGCAAGGACGGCAGCGATAATCATTGCATGTTTCGCCGTCCACCAGGACGGCCGCGCCAATACCCTGATCGCACCAGCGTCGTCCATCAGCAATAATGAAAAGGGATCCGTGCTGGATTCCACGCGATTTGCACTGGTGCTGGCATAGACTCCGACCAGTTGCAGCCGGCTTCCAATATCCAGACTAATTGCGGTGTCCCGAACGGGCTTCTGCGTGGCTAGAAAATGACTTGGTCCCGCTTGCAATTCAAGAATGCGTCCTTGCAAACTGGCGGTTTCTCCGATCAACGTCGCCTCGGTTTGAATAAGCGTCGAATCGTGATGGCGATCAAGAAGTCCTTCGGCGGAAACCGGAACCGGAACCGGCAGCGGAGCGTGTCCCGTTTTCCGGATGTGAGCCTCCTGCAGAATCGGCGATGGACCGTCCAGCTTCGGAAACCCCACCGTTTCAATCAGGTCTCCAACCTGAAAACTGGCCGGTTGGGAGGTCAGAATCCGGAATCCACGTTCCCCGTTCAATGCCAAATATTCCCCGGATTGTCCGTGAATGATTTGCCCTTTGAGTTTGGTCCGTTGGAGCGCACTGGCACGAGAATCAAACCACAGCAGGTCGGCGATATTTTGCGTTGGCAAAGAAAATGGATCGCTTGGCGCCGCTTCTTCCACGGCGATGAGCGGGCAGTTTAATTGAATCCGGCCTTGGACAATTTGTCGCGCTTGGTTGTCCGTATTCGGCATGCAGCATCCGCGCAATCGCACCAGATCCCCCACTGCCAGGGGTTTGTTCGCCAGGCCGGGCACAGGGGAGGAAAGATCCTCCATTCCGTTTCCATCAACATCCACTGTCAACCCTCCATCCGCAGAAAACAAAGTTAGTTCTAATCCGGAAAAAGAGGTGAGGATTCCTTCGATTTCCACATAAACACAATCCACACTTCCATTCATGAGTTGGTCCCATCGCGGGCGAATTGGCTCGGGCATGGGGGCGTTTCCCAACCGCCTTATCTTGTGTGCCATAATAACCGGGGCAAAAACTCCCGAACCGGTCACGCCTTCAACTTCCAACATGTCGCCGACTTGCGGTTGGTCGGTCCACTCAACCGCGCTATAATGGACCGAAATACCTCCCGTAGAATCCTGAAGCATAAAAGCGACGGGCCGGACACCAACGAGGACACCCCGGATTTTGGCGGGAATTCCTTGGTTTACCTGCTCTGGCTTCAGTTGCTTCACCTGCGCTATGGAAGCCAAAAGAAGATTGGTCGAGGAAGTCACCTTGCTGCCTTCACGTCCGGAATCCAGAATTTCCAATTGCTCCAAACTTGGCACCATAACGCGAGCTTCCATCTTCTCCGGCAAAGCAAACTCGCAAATTCCTCTTACGCGCAAATGTCTGTGCAATAAATTTGTGGAAAGCAGCGATGCACCTCCCGCCACGGCCACTTGCACCCGATTCCCCCCCGTGATCAAATCAGTCACCAGATTGCCCTGAATGGCGGCGGCAAAGGCCACCTCGCCATCCAGTTCTATCCACGAAGAGTTGGCCGAATCTGCCCGCGCCTGATTCAAGGAGCGAGTAATGGGTGTGGAGGCTGCGTCGGTCGGGAGGCGAATGACGGAAACACGCGGTTCTCCGGCCTCGAGCCGGGCTCCGTCATCGGATGTCAGATAAAACGTATATATCCCCTCATCGGGTGCCTTGATGTAGCCATTGAAAAAGAGCGCGGTATGTTCGGGCTGGATGCGATATGAAACGTCGAAATTGCTGGCAACCCCATGCGTAATCGGTGTCCGATTTTCAAAATCAGCCAGAAAATTTCCATCCGAATTGCAGGCCGTATAATCGAGCCCATGCCCCAACTCATATTGGTTCGTCGGGCTGGAAGAGCTTCTCCAAAGCACCGAGTTCGGAACTTTTTGACGCCGCAAGCCAGGGCCTTCCCACTCCAGTTTCAAAACAGCGTCAGCAACCCCATTAAACCAGGCAACACGAATCGGCTGAAAACCCGCCGGCAGATACACTTTCCCGGCCTTCAGAAGAGAAGGATGGTGTCCGTCATTGTCCACCACCGGAGCCGTGCCGATTTGAATACAGAAATTGCCACTGGTGAGAGAACATTTTTCACCTTCAATTGCCAACCGGTCGCCAACATGCACTTCCACATCCACCGTCGGCACTTCCAACAGGGCCGTTGCCGACCCATCCTGCAAGGCAATCAACCGCCGGTTCGGACTCATCGCGCAAACCACTCCCTCCAGCCGGAAGGATTGAATCACCCGGCCATGCTTGGAAACAAGCTGCTGTAAATCAGCCAGCGAAAGCGTCCCGCCGTTTGACCGATCCTCGGCGCCAACGACTTTGAATAGTGCGATTGAAAAGCAAACAAACAAACTCAAGCGCAAGAGCCGCAAGCTGTTAAAATTGGCCATACGTGTTTCACCACGCCCAGCAACGGAAAGGCGGAAGCGATTTTCTTGCGGGCGCAATGCTGAATGTTGGTTGATTCGGTCTTTTATGCCTAGCGCCCCGGTTTTTGTCGAGCGTCATTCAAAACAAAAACGCATTGCTCGCTCAGTTTTCACCCGAACTTGCAAATTGTTTGGCGAGAAATGAACACACTGTTTGTTCATTGGGGTGATTGATGTTTCATGGTATGGCTTGGCTCAGCTGAGCCCTCCTTCATATTGCCATTCGCTCCTATGGCTCCGATGTCGCCGCGGCTCCATGGACTGATGGCGGGGGCAAACCTGGCCACAATGAGATTGCTCGTCAAAACGGAGGTTGCGGGCACGGTGACTTCAAAGACATCGGCATCGGGCGCCCCGTCCTCTGCACCTAGTGGCATTGCAGAATCATTTCTAACCCGCCGCACTACCGGCCCGATGGAATTGCCGTTCAAGGAGACGAATGCCGGCGCCAAATCCGATGACCAGTTCGGCGGCCGATGTAGTCGCACCAGCCACGAACGTTGTGTAAGTGCGTTCGTATAGCTGCCCACCGCCGCGCTGATGGACACGGATATGGATTTGTTCGTGTCATCCGCCCAAGTCTTTATGTTCGTGTTGCGAAACTGCCCCTGCTTGTAAGCCGTGGTCAGCGTGTCGTCTTCATAAAGCGTCGTTTGCCCCGTTTCTGTGCTGCCGGGATAAGCGTCCAAAGTCACCGGGCTCCAAGGCAATTGCCCGGTGAATTGCATTTGCGGCGCGAGGGCGAAGATGGAACCGGAACGGATATACAACGGGATTTGATCCAATGGAACATTTTCAACGGTCGTCATCGGGCCTTTCAACACCGCGCCCGTCCAGGCATTGATCCAGTTGCCCGGCGGAATCCAGACGGAGACGGGTTGAGAGTTATCCGCCACCCGCCACTTCAGGCCGACGATGGCGTTGCCGGCCAATTGCAAATACTCCACCCGCAACTGATGGGCTTGTCCGGCCACGACCTTTAGCGTTGATTGTTTCGTCACCGAATCATTCGGCCCCCAGTTGTCGATGCAGAGTTGATTGTCCAACCAGACGCGCACGCCGTCATCGGAGGTTGCAGCCAGGACCACATCACCCACCGGGGACGGAACGGTGATATTCCCCACCCAACGCGCGCAAAAATTTTCACGCGCAACCGATCCGCCGGGCCCGCCGGTTCCCCAATTGAAATTTATATTGGCGTCAATCCGCGTCAACGCCGCCGCGCCGGTGAGATTGGTGTTGGAAAAATAGGTCGCGCTCAGACCGGCTTGTCCGGTCGCCGTGGTCAACCATGAAGACGGCACCGTGGTTACACCGCCTTGGGTCACGGGGGCGACCAATAGCGAGTGACCCAGCAGATACTGGCCTTCGAGTTTGGCCTCGGAATATTGCGGATAATCCAGGTCCAGCCGCCGGAGAATCGGCTCACCGGTGTCGAAGTTGTTTTTTGCCGCCGCATAGAATTCCGGCAAGAGCCGGTAACGCAGATCGATCAACCGTCGCGCCATGCGTTCGGCTTCCGGCCCGAATGTCCACGGCATCCGCGTCAAGCCCATCGTGCAGTGCGGACGATAAATCGGCGATAGTGCGCCGTATTCAATCCAGCGGATATAGTCTTCGGGGCTTGGGTCCGAGCGATGGCCGCCAAGGTCGTCGCTCTCATATGGAAAAAGCGATTGCACCCCGGAATGCACCGCGTTCCGAACGGCATAACCCAGATAGCTCATGTAGGGTTCAATGTCTCCGGTCCATTGAATCGAGTAGCGATGGGCGGCAACGTCCATCGGACGATGACGGAGGCCGTTGTCTATGCCATCCACATTGGCCATGATCATGGGGCGCAAAGCCGTATTCGTGGCCCTGGTCGCATCCTGATAAACACCCATTGCCCAAACTTCATGCCGCAATTTTGGCGACGGCGAGTTCAAGCTGATGTTCCAATTCCGATCATACCACCAAATATCCACGCCCTCGCCCAGAAGCCCGGTGAGGTTCGCATACCGATAGGTCACTTCGATTGGATCAAGACCGCCCGGCGCGACCGGTTCGGGATGATCGTTGAACATCAAGTGAACGTGATTGGAGTGCGCTTCAGAAATGAAGCGCGCCAGATCGGGAAAAAGCTTTGTGTTGGGCTTGTAACCGGTCGAAGCGTTTTGCCGCCAGCCGGTGTCAATGACTAGGACGTCGAGGGGAATTTGCCGCGCGCGATTATCGGCAATCTCCTTCAACGCCGTGGCTTCGCTGTAGTCGTAATAGCGGCTGTCAAACGCGCCAAAAGCATAGAGTGGAATCATTTCCGTCGGGCCGGTCAGCTTAAGGAAATCGCTGCGCAACCGCGTATAACTGCCGTTGGGAACAAATATATAGACATCAGGCGCGTCATTGTTGGTGTCCCACCCGCTTGTCGAAGCCAGCAGTGACCCCGGCAGGGCCGGCTTCAATCCCCCTGCTGGTGGAATCAGTCTTGGGGTGTCGGCAAACGACAGTACGGCAGGATTGTCCGACGGCCCCGGCAGCCACACGCCGTTGGTGAGCGCTCCCTTGAACTGGTACAGCATCTTGCCGGCGGGAGAAGAAACATGGATGCCTTTCAATGAAGTGGCCCCTTGCGGAACAGAGACGACATAGTTGGACGTACCAATAACGACCACGTCCGAGACCAGATTGCTGGAATAAGATGTTCCCGGCCAGTCCCGATTCACCACATGAAAAGTGTTCCGGTCTTCAAAGCCCCCGGTGCCGGCCGATTCCAGCCGGACCAGGGTGCCGGAGAGCATTTGCACGCGCACCGAACCAACCACCACGGCATTGCCTGCCGGCAATGTCTGGCCGAGGCCGCAAACACAACTAAAGGTAGCTATACCAAACGCAAGGGCGGCAAGTTTTTTTTTAGCAGGGCCGGGATTTTTGCGGGTCAGTTTCTGGTCAAATTGAAACCAAATTAGATGAGTCATAAATGCTTAATGAAACCATGACCGAGACTCGGATATCAAATCTGGGTTGTCTTTACGGGTTGATCGCGGTTGGAAAGCGACTGGCAACGTAGACTATATCACGCCTATCTGTTGACTGATTAGCCTTAGCGCCGGACCCGCTGGGGTTTAGATTGGAATATTTGCTGGGACTCATGTCGTTGGCAAAATTAATGGTCAAACCGACCAGCCATTTATGAGGTTCCACATGTCCATCTACAAAAGCGAATGTGCTGCTGGTGCCGTGAAATGCCGCAGGCGAGTCAATCCATGCGGCAGTGGCAAAAGGGCTGGCCCCGATATTCGGACCTCCCGGATGCATGTCCCAGGCGCCGTCGGGGTCAACGAAAGTTTGGCCGAACGCCGTGATTTGCTGCGAAGCACTTTCCTCCACCCATAGAAACCGGTCACTCGGATGCATCACCTGTATCTGTTTTGTAATTGATCCCTCATTAGGATCCAGATTTGGATCGCCGCCAACAAAGCCGCCCACCCCGGAATAGCTGTCCCAACAAAAAAATCCCGACAACGAAGTTCGTATGTCGCCCGGGCAATGAATGATGTCAGGGTTGGCCGCGTAAGGAACAAGTGGCTGACTTTTATAGCCCGATTGGAAATACCACCTGGTGAGATCATTTCCCGTAAGATTTGACGGAGGGGTAGCTGTGACAAGTTGTGCTTGTATGCGCCAATCCGGAGGGTTGGCGGTGGTATTCCGGTTGTCGAAACTTAATACTTTGCCGGAGTTATCGTCGCTATACATCATCCAGGCCGTAGCCAGTTGCTTCTGATTGCTTAAACAGGCAGCCTGCGTTGCCCGTTTTTTGGCTGAAGACAAGGCCGGAAGTAGCAAGGCTGCCAGAATCGCAATGATGGCAATCACCACCAGTAATTCAATCAAAGTGAACCCATTTCGCATTGCAGCAAATGCAAGGGCATCATCCGATCCTGAATTTGGTGATCCACACGTCGAAGTGTGGCGCGAACGGTGGCAATGTTTTTTCGGCAACAGGTATTTCATGTTTATCTCAACAATTCCGATTTGCGCCCAAAATCCAATTGCCATGAGAATCCAACTGACAAAAACCCGCGGACTTGGCATGCCGGATTCCAGCAACTTCATGGTGCCGACGAAATGACGCGAACAAGACCGGAGCTTCGGCTCCCGCATGCACAATAATGAGATATTTCGACTTCACAAAGATCGGTTTCGGATTATCCGGCGGGCAGCTCAATATCATTTTGGCAACCCGCCGGATAATCACGATTCATGCTTATTGTTCCACCCGGAAGAACATCACTGAATTGGTTGGTCCGAGGGTTTGTGGATTGGCATTGTTCCCGGTATTCGCCCAAGGCCCGGTAACCGCCGGGGCGCTCTGGAGTGTGCCACCGGTGCCGGTCCAGGAAACAGTCACATTGCCGCCCGACTCCTGGATGCTCAAGCTGGAGGGCACCCCCGCGGCAAAGGGAGAGGTCGCCTGAATCACAATGTTGCTGAACTCGTCAGCGGCCGAACCGTTGCCGCAACGCAAGCGGATATTATCAAATGTGTTGTTCATGGAAACGATGACTGGCGGATTCGGCTGGCTGCCTTCGGACTTGGTGAAATCAGGATCAAGCCAGACCGTTTCCGTGGCATTGCCGCTGGCTGAATATACACTCTTAATCGCCATCGTATGATACTCGTTTACGACCACGACGTTAGTCGGGGGCAAGGCGATTTCGCCGCCTTCGCCACCCGCCTTGTCGTCTATACTCCAAGTATTTCTGAGCCAGGTCTCTCCCGTCAACAGGCGCTCGGTCGAGCCTTCATAGAAATGCAATCCGCCATAGCAACCGCCGACATCGTCGGCGGTTTCACCATTCAGATCAAAAAATTCCATGCTGAATGTGGTATAAAGCGCGTTCGTCGAGGCTGATTGATAATTATTACCTATCCATTCATTTTCGCCGGTAAACAACTGAATACCCAAATCCCCATTTATTGCATAAGTAACATCTATCGGTCCGGGAATGGTCACCGGCAGCGTGGGATAAGGATCAACCGTGAAGGCCCAAGTTGTGGAATAAGGCGTGTTGTTCGAGTCCGTGACACTCAACTCAACCGTGTGCGAGGAATTAGCAGCAAACGGCGTAGGCGTTTGATAACTGACCGTGATTGAGTTGGTGGCGACTACGAAACCCGGCGTGACCGGGCCGCCATCCAAAGTCAGCACCACGTTGTTTGTGCCAATGCCGTAGGTGCCAAAAGTTATCAGGGCTCCAATCGGCGTGTTGGTCGCCGCAGCCGAATCGTTGGCCGCGGGAATCAAGTTTAGGAACGCCGGGTCGGTATGCGGAAAAGGTCCCGTCGCGCTCATATTGATATTACTGAAGGTGGCGCTGGCCGTGCCGTTACCGGTTCGCAATGCGACGGTGTCAAAGGTATTAACCGTGGAGATGACCACCGGGGTGGTCTGAGACCCCTCCGGCTGGGTGAAGTCCGGATCCAGCCAAACGGTGATGGTGGCGTTGCCGGACGGCGACAAATCCACCCGCTCACAAAGCGTGTGCCATTGGCCAAGCACAATGGAAGTGACGGGATTCAGATCAGTTTGGGGTGCCGGAGGATATGGATCAACACTCCAATTGGTGGATATCCATGCATTGCCGGCAATGGCATGCTGCGCACCGTTGATTCCGCCCAAAATGAACTGCAATCCACCGTAACCACCGCCACCTCCGGTTTCGCCGTTCAAATTATCAAATTCCATGCTCCACCAGGAATAGATTGTCTTGCCGGAAGAAGCTCCATAATTTGCCCCCATCCAGGCGTCATTCGTGGAGAAGATGACGATTCCGACCTCCTGGTTACTGGCGACAATGGGACCGGGCAGGACTGATGGCAATGACTGGAACGCCGTGGTAAAACTCCAGGAGTTGGTGTAGGTGACACTGTTGTTATCAGCGATCGTGACTTGAGCCGTATGCAACACATCCCAACTCAAAGGCGAGCCGGGGGTGTAGCTAATCGTGGTAATGTTGACCGACTTGCTGACACTGGTTGGCGTAATGGTGTTTCCGTCCACTTTGAAAACAATGGTGTTCGTGTTAACAGGAATACTACCGTCAGTCACCTGCACACTGATCGCACCTGTAGTTGAGGCACTGTAGGAACCAGCGGATGGCACCTGTCCACCAAAGCTCGCGGGCGCCGCTGAAATAATTTGCAACTCATCGAATTGAAAATCATCACCACCACTAGTAGACCCTTGACTGCCCCTGAAGAAGGCAACCTGGGCAATCGTCCCGGCAATCGTCCCGGTGAAACTATGACCGGTGGAATTGTCCGTAAAGGTATAAGTTGTAGAGCTGTTCAAGGTGAACGTGAAAGATTGAAATTGCTGGTAATTATAACTGAAGCCGACCGCCGCGCCGTCGGTTACCGTTGCATCCGTGTATTGCCCGTTAACGGCATTATTGGGTTCAAAGCCCGTATGCCAATAGCTGAAAAGCGTGTGCCCACTCGAATCTTGAAGAATCAATGCGTTGGTGGTGCCGGTATTATCCAAGCTGTTCAACCGGGTCTGCACCGAGAACGATTGACCCGCCACGAGCGGCGAGCTGAACGGCCGAACTGCAACCGTTGAACTGCTGGCGCTGGTATTCCATAGGTCAAAAGAATCCCCACTAGGACCAGACCCAGTTATAAAAGCCCCGCCGTTGTTTAGGATGGTAAATGTCCAAGGGCCGAAACCAAAGCCTCCGTTTGGGTTTCCAGCATTGCCCAACCCGTTCGCGGGTCGTCCCCGGAATAGGCAGGATTGGCCGCAGTGTCGTAGGCGTTGGTGGTTTGGGCGGAAACATCAAGGCGCGCAAAAAGCAGGCCCGCCAGCGCAAGGATGGCCAAGGCCGCCGATCGCCAATTGTAGCAGGCCGTTTTGTTTGATATGATTGGGTTGTTCATGCCGGATTTCATGATGGGTTGTTAATTTTGCTTGAGTGCCTGTACAAAAAGACACGAACTGACGGGTGTGTGTTCTTCTTGAAAGGTTTGATGAATAATTATCCCGTCACCGTAATAAATCCATACGCATAAGTATGTGTATGCTGTCTGCCGGGATAATAATAAGCGCGCCAGATGCCGTTAAACTCGCGACCGGTAAGTGTGGCCATGGCAAAAATTGTCCGAGGTGGACATTTGGCGAACACCAACTTAGTCTCTTTTTATGATTCGCCTTGTTCGCCATAGCCTGGGAAATTGTCCAGCGACCCGTCTGGCAAGAGCCTTGTTGACAAGCGCTTTGTTGATGACTTCATTTTATGCCCACGCCACGATCTTATGGAGCCAACCCGGGACGGTCTTGGTGCATGACAACAATGATGGCAAAGACATATTACACGGCGCAATTGCCCCGCAGGATGCAAATTCCAGTCGCACGCTCTATCTGAATTTTCGAGTTGATCCACTGTCTGACGCCGCCACGGAAGCTATTTCATTCTATTCTTGCGGGGTTTTTTTTTACGAAAAGGGCGTGGAACACCTTGGCATTGGCAACGGTTGGGAAGCTTTGGCCTACAGCGCCATACACATCGACGGGGGAAAAATGGGGCTGCAGGATTTTTATTCTGCCAACCCGGACTTGGGAAAGGATTGGGAATATGTCCGCAAAGGAATTCCAAAAACCATCGTTGCGAAAATCGAATTCCGTCCGGGAAAGGATGCCCATGTGACGGTCTGGCTGGCTCCCGACCTGGACCCTGGCGCGACGGAAAACAATCAATCCACAAATCTGATCACCCAGTTCGATGCGAACGCCACATTTGACGAAATCCGGCTGGTTCATCGCGGCGCTGGAGACGGCTGGAATTTCAGCCAAGTGGCCATCGCCACCGCGTTTGAAGATTTTACGCGTCCGTATTTTTGGCAACGAAAATGGGTGGTCGGACTTACCATGGGCAGCTTGCTCCTGATGGTGGGCATAACCGCCAGGTTGATCGAAAGGCGACGCTCTCACCACCAAATCCGGCGGTTGGAACGGGAAGGCGCTGTCGCAATGGAGCGCGCACGCATTGCGCGCGATATTCATGACGACCTTGGAGCCAGCCTGACTAAAATCCACAAGCTCGCCGAACTGATGGACGAACATACCAAGACACAGACCGGCTCAAATCAAATTTCCAAAACAATTTCCCAAACCGCGCGCGATACCATTCAAACAATGGACGAAATCGTCTGGGCTGTTAATCCCAAGAATGACACGCTCAAGGAGATGGCGGACTATCTGGTTTTTTTCACGGAAGATTTGTTGCGGCCCTCCGGCCTCGCTTGCACACTGAACGTTCCCTTGAACCTGCCTGACATCTCTGTGACGGCCGAAGTGCGTCACAACCTGTTTATGGTGGTGAAAGAAGCCTTAAATAATGCCGTGAAACATTCGAGTGCAAGTGAAGTTAAGTTTAGTTTGAATTACACGGCGGATAAATTAGAAGTGGAAATCGCCGACAACGGACAAGGGTTTCGGATTGAGACGGCAGCAAGCACCGGGGACGGCTTGGAAAATATGCGAAGACGCGCAGATGCCACCGGCGGCGTGTTGGAAATCAAAAGCGAACCCGGCCAGGGAACCAGCGTGCGGATGCAAGTGTTGCTCCCGGCGACGAGGATGGTTGAACAATGAATCCGGCCCGTCAAAAAAACAATATCCCGGCGACGACCATCAAAGTGGTCATCGTCGAGGATGCCACCTGGATACGGGAAAATTTGGTAAAGGAAATAAATAAATCCGGGGGCTTTTGTTGCATCAACGATTACCGCACGGCGGAGGAGGCGCTTAAGGGAATTCCTACGGACCAGCCCGATGTGGTTTTGATGGACATCAACCTGCCCGGCATGAATGGCGTGGAATGTATCCGCCAATTGCGTGCCAACACACCCGAGGTGAAATGTTTAATGCTGACGGTTTATGAAGAAAGCGAAAAAATCTTCAATTCGCTCCTGGCCGGAGCGAGCGGGTATCTCCTCAAACGTACCCGCACCGCCGAGTTGTTGGAAGCGATCCGGGAAGTGCGCGATGGCGGCTCGCCGATGTCGAGCAGCATCGCCCGTAAAGTGGTCGCCTATTTTCATGAAATGGGAGCAGCCAAAACCAATACCGCCGCGTTGACTCCGCGTGAACTGCAGGTATTGGAATTGCTGGCCAAAGGCATGGCCTATAAAAACATCGCGGATGAATTGTCTTTGAGCATCGAGACCATCCGTATGAACATAAGGCATATCTATTCCAAACTTCACGTCCATTCGCGCGGTGAAGCGACTGTAAAATACCTGCAACATTCCCCGATTCGCCACACACCGAATCAAAAAGCAAACCCTTGATGCTTTGCCCACGGATGACAGCCGTCGGGCAGGCTTGATTTCTGGTCTGGAAAATGACCGTCGTGGTCACCCCGATAAATGACGAAAGCGATACCAATCTGCTTCAGGTTGGGAAAGGCACCCAACTGCTGACCCTTTAGTTCCAGCGAGGAGGTGCGGGCAGTGCCGGATGCTGCCGAAAAGTTATATCATTCGAGAGCAAAACTGCCTGATAACTGCGACCCGGCAGATGTTTCGTACCCCACACTTATATGTGTATTGGCTTTTGATGAAAACATGCAAGTTTTTACTATTCATGTATCTCCGTCACCTTGTTTTCATACTGGCTGCTTTGACCACCCCGGCTTACGCCGAAGTCGCCGTGCTCACCGAGCATAATAATCTCTCCCATACCGGAGCGAATCTTCAGGAAACGATCCTGACCACCACAAATGTGAATACCAACACGTTCGGCCTGCTCTGCACGCACCCTGTGGACGACCAGATTTACGCACAGCCATTGATCGTCACCAATGTGACCATTCCCGGTAAAGGGTCTCGCAACCTCGTCATCGTGGCGACAGTCAATGATTCCGTGTATGCGTTCGATGCGGATGATCCGACCGTCACCGCGCCCTACTGGCAGGTGAACTTCACCAATGCGAACGCCGTTGTGGTTAAGAACACGGATTTGAGCGCGCTGGGCGCCTGCGGTGGAGGCTATAGTGACTTCAGCGGCAACATTGGAATCGTGGGTACGCCGGCGATTGATCCAGTCGCGGGAACCATTTTTCTCGTCGCGCGCACCAAGGAAAACGGCGGTACTTTTGTTCAACGATTGCATGCGCTGGACATCACCACCGGCGCGGAACGTCCCAACAGCCCGGTGGTCATCGCGGCAACCTGTACCGGAACCGGCGATGGCAGCGTGGGCGGCGTAGTCTCCTTTGACCCGGCACGAAATAATCAACGCCCCGCCCTGATCCTGCTCAATGGCGTGGTTTACATCGCATGGTCATCGCACTGTGACCTCGGTCCGTATCATGGTTGGATCATCGGCTACAACACCACGAATCTATCGCAGGCGGTCGTTTACAATGACACTCCGAACGGTTCTGATGGCGGCATCTGGATGAGCGCCGAGGGCATTTCAGCGGACACGAATGGATTTTTGTATCTCGTCACCGGCAACGGCACGGTGGGTTCAACCGGCAATCCAAACGACCCCATCAATCGCGGCCAAAGTTTCCTGAAACTTTCCCTCAGCGGCACGAACCTGAATGTCGTCAGTTGGTTCACGCCCTATAATTATCAAGCGCTTGATGATGGAGACATTGACCTTGGCTCCGCCGGGTTGATTTTGATTCCAGGCACCACGCTGGCATTTTCCGGCGGCAAGCAGGGCATCGGCTATCTCGTTGACCGAAACAATATGGGTGGATTGAGTTCATCCACCACGGCGGATACCAACGTATTGCAAACCTGGTCGCTCACTTCCGACCAGTTTCACGGCGGCATGGTCTGGTGGGATGGACCGGCAAATTCCTATGGCTATATCTGGCCGGCGTCAGTTTATTTGCAGCAATACAAGTTTGATCGCACGACCAACCAGTTTGTTCTACCAGCCTTTGCCCAAAGTCCAAGCCCGGCACCGAGCGGCGAACCTGGGGGAATTCTGGCACTGTCAGCCAATGGTACCAATGCCGGCAGCGGCATCGTCTGGGCTACGCACCCCTTCTCCGGAAATGCAATTCACAGCCCGCAACCGGGCATCTTGCACGCCTACAGCGCGCAGAACGTGACGAATGAATTGTGGAATTCAGAAATGATCAGTTCGCGCGACGCAGTCGGTCTGTTTGCCAAATTTGTCCCGCCCACCGTGGCCAACGGCAAAGTTTATCTTGCCACATTTTCCGGACAACTCGATGTTTACGGCACCGTTGCCGGCTGGGTGGCGCAGCCCGTGATCATGCCCAACGGCGGAAATTTTACCGGCTCCACCAACGTCACCCTTACCTCGACCACGCCCGGCGCGACGATTTATTATACAACGGACGGCTCCACACCGATGACAAACTCGCCGGTTTATACCGGGTTCATTACGCTGACGAACGACACGGTAATCAAAGCGATCGGGGTCAAGACTGGCTTCGAGTCCAGCGGCGTGGCGGTAGCGACATTTTTGAGCAATTCAGCCATCGGTACCGGAACGGGATTGAAAGGCTCATATTATGCCAACCAATTTAATGGCATGGTGGTTTTCTCGGATAATTTCAGCGAAGCGCCGGGAACTTCGATCGTTGGAAAACTCCCGGATGTGGGAAGCGGTGCCTGGACCGGCACCAGCAATGGGGTCGTCGTCAGTCCGGAAAACTCGTTGGATACAACTGGAAATGCCCGGCTTCTCTTTGGCGGTTTCACCGCCGCCTTAGGAGCGGGACAGCAACTAACGTTGACGTATGACACTCTGCCCTTGTCTGGAAACAATTTCTTCGTCGGGTGGGCGGGTATCAGCATGTATACTGGTTACACCGGAGGCACCAGTGGGACTGAACAAATATTTACAGGTGCTCCCAATGGACAGACCAGTTGGGGTGTTGATGGAGGCGCGCTGGAAGGCGCACAGGGGAGCGGAGACACCAACCCGGTTACTTCCGCCACCTTCACCTATATTTACAATACCGGGGCATGGACATTGACCACGCTTTCGGGAGCAAATATGTCCGGCACCGGAATGACGGATCTGGCTTTGAGCGCGTTAAGGGTTGCCAATGGTGGCGGCGCGGACATCAACGTGGATAATCTCGTCGCGAACATCAGCACCGGCCCGGAACCCGCCACCTTCATTGACCCCGCAACCTTGGTGCGCACGGATACCAATGTGAATTTCATCTGGGGCGCTGGCTCGCCGGATCCAAGCATCAAGACAAACCACTTTAACGTGCGCTGGACCGGGGCGGCGCAACCAATATTCAGTGATACCTACACTTTCTTCACCACCACGGACGATGGCGTGCGTCTGTGGATCAACAATCAGCTTGTAATCGACAGTTGGACGGATCAGTCGGCAACCAGAAGCAATTCCATCACGCTTGTCGGCCAGCAACGGTATAACATCCGGATGGATTATTACCACAACACGGGCAATGCCGTGGCCTCTCTTTCTTGGAGCACGCCTGACATGAGCAAGGTAATCATTCCGCAAAGCCAGCTTTACACGGCCAGCAATCCGCCGCCCGCTATCACTCTGACCAGCCCGGCGGCTGGATCGTCTTATACGGCCAGCGCCAGTGTCACGATGACCGCCAGCGCAGCCGCCCTCTACAACCCCTTGAGCAAGGTGGACTTTTACGCGGGAGCATACCTCCTCGGCATGATCACCAATGTTTCCGGCGGCATCAGTAATACGTTCGCCATGACCGCCACCAATTTGGGTGCGGGCAATTATTCTTTAACCGCCGTGGCCACGGATTTGTCCGGGCTGGCCAGCACATCGGCTCCAATCAATATCGTCGTCAATGCCAGTACCGGCACGCCTTACGGTATGACTTCGCGCGCCGCCGCCCAGGCGTTCTTCAATATGCCGATGAGTTATAGCGGCTCAATACCCGCTCAACTTTCCCTGACCGGCATTTTCAGCAATACACCGGCAATGACGCCTGTCGCCGCGCTTATTCCCTACAATGTGAACACACCACTGTGGTCTGACAACGCGCAGAAGACGCGGTATTTCTGCGTGCCTAATAATGGCGCCCCTTATTCGCCCAACGAACAGATCACTTTCACAACCAACGGCCAATGGAGCTTTCCCGCCGGCTCTGTTTTTGTGAAAACCTTTCAACTTGCCACAAACGCAATCAATCCATCACAGCTACGCCGGCTGGAAACCCGCCTGCTCGTTCGCGACACCAACGGCGCCGCCTACGGCGTCACCTACAAATGGCGTGCTGACAACAGCGACGCAGATTTGCTGACCGGCAGCTCAAATGAAAACATTTCCATCATAACCCCCACCGGTGCGGTCACACAGATCTGGTATTACCCCAGTCCGTCGGATTGTTTGCAGTGCCACACGCCCGCCGCGAATTATATGCTGGGCCCGAATACCCGCCAGCTCAACGGCAGTTTCACCTATCCAGCCACCGGGCAAACCGACAATCAATTGCGGACGCTAAACCAGCTCGGCCTCTTCAATCCGGCTTTTAACGAGACAAACATTGCGGGCTACTCGCAACTGTCAGCGGTCACAAACTTGAGCGCCTCGCTTCAACAGCGCGCCCGCTCCTATCTCGACGCCAACTGTTCCCAATGCCATCGCCCCGGCGGCTCCGGCAACACCTTTGATGCCCGCTACGACACGCCGCTCACCAATCAAAACATCATCAACGCGATGGTATCCAATGGCAACCTGGGGGCGGACAACGCCCGCATCGTGGTGCCCCAGGACATCTGGCGCTCCGTGATGTATGGCCGGATGAACACGACCGATCCGTCCATCAGGATGCCGACCCTCGCGCGAAACCTCATTGATACCAATGCCGTCCAAGTCATGGCCGACTGGATCCACAGTCTCCCCGGCACGCCAGCGCTCGCCCCTCCCACCATCACGCCCGGCGGCGGCACGTTCGACAACTCCGTCAGCGTCTTGCTCCAGCAGACCAATCCACTCGCGGCCATCTATTACACATTGGACGGTTCGCTGCCGACGAATACCTCCACGCTGTTCACCGACCCGATTCTTCTGACCAGCAATTTGACCGTGCGCGCTGTCGCCTCTGCCAGCGACTACAACAACAGCGTGGCCGCCAACGCCACATTCATCATCAATCCAGCACAGTTCACCTCTGTGGCCCTAACCAATGGCATTGTGCATCTATTTTTTATCGGCACCACCGGTCAGACGTATGTGTTATTGGGGTCAACCAATCTCCTGAGCTGGACACCTTTGGCAACCAACATGGCTCCGTCCGGGATTTTTGAAATGGTTGACCCCCAAGCTTCACAATTCAGCGCACGCTTTTATCGGACAATGCACCAGTAGATACGCGACGAACCCAGTTCTAATCCGGGCTTAATCACGGGCAAGAAGCTAAATGGAAAATCCCAATTGAAATCAAACGCGGGCCATGGAAAAATGTCTCTGATGTTTTACGTGCCAGCCAGAAATGCGGCCGGCCGACAGATGGTGGTTGCCTTGATACTTTTCGCAGCCGCGTCCTTGGCCGCTGCGCCGACCGGCCCTACTTTGCAATTGGATTATGGCCACGGTGAACCACGCGGCAATCCCATTAGCCAGTTCATGTATTTTGTACCGCTCATTTCGCCAGAACCGGTTTCCGTATTCACCAACACTGGCAACACGCAATGCGCGCGGGTTCTCTCCTTTCATTGCCAGACCAATTGCACGACGTTTCTGACCACGTGCGAATTTGACTTCACCGGCCAGGGCGCCGAGCGGAACGTTTTTGACCATACGCACAACATCCAAAAACACGAGCAGGAACTCCAAGCCGGCGGCTTGCTCAAACACCAACTCGGTTCCATCAACGTGACCGGCGAGGGCCTGGGCAGCGTGGAGATCGAAGGCGTGCTCACCAACGGCCAGCACGTGGTCAACCGGGTGCAGTTCTGTTTCAACCGCAACGGACACGCCAGCCCTGTGACCATCAACCTGCATGACATCGCGTGGCACAATGGCGCGGCTCAAATCGAAAATGGAATGGTAGCCCGGGTCAACGCACTCACGTTCCGGCGGTCCACCACCAATCCAAAAATGGAAGTGTCACTCGCCTCGCTCAAGCAGAAAGATGCCGGCGACGGGCTCTGGCAAAATTTTTACGGCAGTCTCAAGGGGGCGGCGTTAAATCTATTCCTCCCGCCGCTGGCAGTGGAGCCGGCCGGCCAGCAAAGCATGTTGGACTTCGGCCTCACCCTGGCCACGGAACAGGCAACCTTCACCTTTCCACTGGCCACCACGATTAAAAACAACACCCCGCACGCGCCGTAACATTATTCGTCATCGCGTGCTAATTAGGAGCCAGTTCCGTTGAGCAGCCCTAGGTGGGCTTTACAGTCTGTTTCCGGACCGCTCCTTCCCAGCTGCGTTGCATGTTGTCATAGATCTCGGTGCTCACAATGCCACGCTGCGTGTAATCAATCGCTTCACCAAGGCCCATCCCCCAGAGCCCCAGCCCAGCTTTATAATCGGCTGATTCCCGTCCCACATTCCGTCTAAACCTCATCTCTGAAGCTGATAAAACCCGGCACTGTTCGTCCCCGTCGGCAAAGTTATGATCCATTGCCCATTGGTATAGACCGGCGCATTCGTCAGCCGGAACCAGGAGATCGGCGCGGTCAAACTGGGCGTCCAATAAAGATTCGTGACCGCATCGCTGATGCTCCCGCGCCAGGCCACCATCAGGCCGGAGCCATTGGAAATCGTTTGCCCCGCCAGTTGGAGCAGCGTCTGGCTTTGCGGCGGAATCAACTGCGCGTTCGTCGCGACCAGCATGTAGTTGTTCACATTGAAACCGCCTTTCAAAGTCGTCGCCCTGAAGGTTTCCACCGCGCCACCATTGACGACCACCGGGCTGCCGCTGTTCAGCAACGGCATCCAGACATAGGTTTGCCAGTCACCGGTATCGACATAGGAGAAAGTGCCCAGGCTGCTGGTCGTTTGCGCTGTCGTGCCCCATCCGCCGGTCACCAGGGAGAGATTCACACAATTGGCCGCCGCCGCGTTGGGACTCGCCGCGCGCATATAGACGTTATAACTGCCCGCCGGAACGGCACGGGTATAATTTCCCCAATTCCCGACATTGGCAAAGCCGACGTCGTAGTCTGGCAATCCGACAAAAGCCAGGCGCGGTTCATCGCCATCACCTTCAGACTCCAATCCTTGCGGACGATAGCTCGCGGTGCCTTGCCCTGAAATTCCATTGCTGTAGTCAACCCCGGCATCGCCGCTGAGATTCACGTAGGCATCCGGCTGCGGATTGCTGTAGTAAAGACCGCCGCCGTAATCAAAATCCTCCGCTTCAAAGACGAGCGCCGGGCTGATGGTGTCAAACGACATGGAGTTGGTCGCATTGTTGCCGGTCGCATCGGTGACTTTAATCACCGCGTTATATAACATGTTTGAAACCAGCGGAGCCGTCACACTCAAAGTGGATGAGCCGGAGACCGACAACCCGTTGGCAGTCGTGTAATTGCTGGTCAAACCTTGTCCCAACAGATTGGTCTGGGTCAACGACACCGTGATGCCGCCGGCGTTGATTCCATTCGGCGAGAAGGCCATGAAACTCAGTCCGGTCACCGGCTCAAACTGGTAAAGGGCGTCGGGATAAATATCGCCGATCACCACCGGCCCCACGTTCAATACGCTGTAATTCCCCAACGCGTAATCCATCCAGATGTTGGCCGGGGTGGCCACATTCTGGCGGGCCACATTCCAACCGCCATAGGAAAAACAGCCGATGACCTCATTCGTTTTCCCGACGATACCCGCATTGGTGCCCAAGGTGAGATTGTAAGCCAGATTGCCGCTGCCGCCGTCAACCACGTTGAAGGCACCGCAGTTAATCAGATGGAAGGCACCACCATTCACCTGCGTGCCCTGAAAGGCATATTGCCAAAGATGCACCAACTCCATGGTCACATCCCCGCCATTGATGATGTAATCCCAGTTATGCGAGCCCCAGATCGGCGAGTTGAAAAAACGGACCGTACCGGTAAAGTTGGATGAAGTCAGCACCGCCGCTTGATTGGTCAAGCCGGGATAACCGCCGCTCAAAGACACCAACCATTCCGGATTGACGTCATTGAATGTGCAGGGACCGGGACCATCGAAAACAAAGCACTGATATGAGGCATCACACATGGCGCTGATGCCTGTCACCGTCGGCCCCACGCCCCCCTCTGAAATACAGTGCATATACATGTTCTCGATGATTGAAAAATCCTTCACCATCAATTCTTTGCAGTTACCCAGCACATAGTATTGCAGGTTGCTGTACACAAACCCCAGCACGGGAGGTTGAGCGGCTCCTTGCAACGCGTGCGGAGAGGCGAAGTTATCAATCCAGAACGTCCAGTTGGCATGGCAGTCAGCGATGGTTCCGGATGAACCATTGCCAATATAAGCTCCGGTCTTAAGGGCCCAACCATCCACCATGTCCAGAAAATGATTGGTGCAGGTATAAGTGTCCAGGTCCACATAGATATATGGATTGGGACATTGGATCCCGATCATGTAAATATTTCCTCCTCGTCCCTGGATCGCAGGCGGAAATGGAAAACAATTGGTCCACTGGCTTTCGTAAGTGATGGTCAATCCCACCAACCCGGCGTTTGCTTCCAGCGCAATGGCGGGTGGTCCATTGGTGGTCCCCTGCCCGCCATAGGGCTGGAGAATGGCGCCTTTCGCAATATTATCAGCCCCCGGCCAGGGGTTGTGGCGTAATTCATAAGGCCCGCGCAATTCCACTCCGGATGGCACATCCAGCGTGTTGGTCACGCGATAATCCCCGGGCGGCAAATAGACGATTCCACCGCCGTTGGTCCCCGCCGCCGCCAGCGCATCTTGAATGGCCACAGTATCATCGGCGACGCCATTCCCGGTGGCCCCATACGCCGTCGCCACATATAAGCTCGTTTTGGCCGGCTGGCGTGTAGCCAGATCAGCCATGACGTTGGTCCAATCAAAAACGGGCATGGCGTTGGATATGGCCGGCCGGGAATCGATCAGTAAATGATTCGAGCTGCCGTTGTTGATGATTTTTTGGGAAGGACTGAAGATACACCCGGTGAACGCTGCCGCCGTGGCGCTGGCGCTCATCACACATTGGGTGCTGCCCTGCAACTGGCAGTTGACCAGGTTAAAGACTCCCGGGCCGGTCAGGGCAAGCGAATTGGAAATGGTGCAGTTTTGAAAAGACATGGATGATTTCCAATCCTGCCCGAGACAGGAAACAGCGGTGCCGTTTCGCCCGATGATGGTGCAGCGGTCAAACTCCGCCGCCGCATCGTTGGTGGCATGGGTGCGGCTGATGGCGATGTCGCCGTCCAAAGTGAAATCAGAAATCTCCAAACCTTCGGCGGTTTGCATCTCTTGCGCCAGCATGGCTGTGGCGCAATTGGTGACCCAGCCATTATAAAAAGCGCAGCCAGCCGGGCCGCCGCTGTTCAATTCAAAATCAAGACCGGCATTGTAGCCGCTGATCTCGGTATTGACGTTGATCAACCCATCGAGCCGGAATATCTGCATGCCAGTGCCATAAGTTCGCATCCAGGTGGCGTAAGATTCGCCCGCCGCCGGGGCACCAGGCAATAAAGAAGCCGGCCAGATCGCCGGGGAAAAACGGACATCTTCGGTCTGGCAAATATCGGCAATGGTACCGGTCGTCGTGACCCCTATGAAGAGCGGCGTGCCAATCACGGTTGACAGGATAAATTCCGCGCCGTTGAGCTGAATGCCTTGATAGGAATTGACCAGTACCACATTCTGAACCACGGTGTCACCCCCGGCCGATATGGTGAAGGGATAGCCAGTGATGCTTGAAGCGTTCTGGTTTGGATACCAGAAATTGATGTCCCGTAACGACGCCGACGTGCTCAGAGTGATAAAGGGCGTCCCATTGGTCTGGCCCGCTCCAGTATAGATACAGAAGGTGGTTCCCGCCAACCCGTTGGTTCCTTTCGTCCAATCCGTCCAGTTCCCATGCAGGGTCACACCTGTGGGGAGACTCAGATTGCCATGGAACGCATAGTTACCGGCGGGAACCCACACCACGCCGCCACCATTGGCGCCGGAGTTATATACCGCGTTGATCGCGTTTTGGAACGCGGCGGTATCATCCGTCACACCATCGCCAACCGCTCCATACATTTGCGGTGTCGCGGCCGCCACCACCGCCTCGTTCGTGTTCAAACTTGGGACCACCACCCGCGGACCAGATTGATAGGCTATGACTTGTTGGTGCGCCGTATCGTCAGTAATCGTCACCCCGCCGGGAACCGACTCGGCCGCAAAACTGCCTGTGCCGCTGCGGATGCCGGCGTAGCGCAACAGCACGGCAACTCCACTGGACGAGAGGTTGAGATTCGTTGCGTTGACCGTGACATTGCCGTTCATGGTCAGGTTTCCGTTGTTCCTGATCGCGGGCGTAAATGTGCCGTCCAGATTTTGAAAATCAAAAGTCAATTGGGGGCTGCCGGCGCCGAACGTCAGATTGCTCATTTGCAATGAAGTTCCCGGCGAGGCCACACTGGTCATAAGCTTGCCGCCATTGATGAGGTAGTTCATGGCGACATTGTTCGTGGTGGTCACCGCCAACATGCCGGCATTGATGGCCGTGCCGCCGGTATAGGTGTTGTGGCCGCCCAGGGTAAATGTCCCGGATCCTGACTTGACCAAACCGGCCGCGCCCGTGATTCCACCGGAACCGTTGAGGCTGTAAGTGCGGGCGGAATTGCTGACAGTCATCGAAACCGGC
>Ga0210388_10000393_pt1 | contig 36483 bp, 26 predicted proteins | sample IncBWC19OmetaG_FD_155485 | JGI IMG/M metagenome (GOLD analysis project Ga0210388, IMG submission 155485) | Forest soil microbial communities from Barre Woods Harvard Forest LTER site, Petersham, Massachusetts, United States - Inc-BW-C-19-O ...
ACAAGTGATTACGAGGTAAAGGGCAGCAGCAGCGGCAAGAGAACCGCCAAACGGCTTTTGGGTGGAGCTGGCCTCGGGGCAGCAATAGGAGCTATGGCGGGGAATGCTGGAAAGGGAGCGGCCATCCGGGCAACCGCAGGCGGCGTGGGATCTGTAGTCCAGAAGGGCCAGGCGATCAAAGTGCCCAGTGAGACCCTGATCCAGTTCCGTCTGCAGCAGCCTGCGTCCCTGCCGGCACGCTAGCGAGGTAATCGCAAGGGCTTTTATGCGCAATGATTATTTCGGCGAGAGTGCTGGGGCACAGTCGTTGCCGAATATTCCGGCCGCAATCTTCAGTTGGTAACAGGTTGGTACGACAATTAGGTCCAACAACCCCGGTAGCGGCGGGACCCGAGGTGAGAGCAATGACATCCAAAGCAAAAGCTCAAGCCCCCTTTTCCTATGTTGAGGTGACTGAACAGAAACGGCTCAATGAAGCGCGCGAGCACGGCGTTCCCTGGAAGAAGTGGGGCCCCTACCTCAGTGAGCGGCAGTGGGGCACGGTGCGTGAAGACTACAGTACGGACGGGAACGCCTGGGACTACTTCTCCCATGAACAGTCCCGATCACGCGCGTACCACTGGGGTGAGGATGGATTGGCCGGGTACTCTGATGATAAGCAACTGCTATGCTTCGCGGTGGCCTTATGGAACGGCCGCGACCCGATCTTGAAAGAGCGCATGTTTGGCCTGACAAACAGCGAGTCCAATCACGGCGAAGACGTCAAGGAGTACTACTTTTATGTCGACAGTACTCCGACTCATTCGTACATGAAGTACCTGTACAAATACCCGCAGACGGAGTTTCCCTATCGCGATCTGGTGGAAACCAACCGGAGACGGTCGCGGGAAGAGTTTGAGTACGAACTTCTCGACACTGGTGTATTCGATGAGAATCGATACTTCGACGTCTTTGTGGAATATGCGAAGGCCGATCCGGAAGATACACTGGTCCGCATCTCAATTCACAATCGAGGCCCGGAAGCAGCACAAATCCATGTACTTCCGACAGTGTGGTTTCGGAACACATGGTCCTGGGGTGACGACGACACGAAGCCCGTGCTGGGGCAAATTGATGGCGACAAGATTTATGCGTCTCACCTCCAGCTTGGCAATTACACCCTGCATTGTGAGGGCGCCGAGGAACTACTCTTCACTGAGAACGAATCGAATGCCGCCCGTCTGTGGGGAGAGCCCAATCCTCTCCCTTACGTCAAAGACGCCTTTCATCGATACGTAATTTCGGGCGAGCATGGTGCTGTGAATCCGGCGAAGAAGGGAACCAAAGCAGCAGCACGCTATGTTCTTGAAGTTCCGGCGGCCGGATGCAGGGTTGTACGTTTGCGGCTGAGCGCGAAGCCAGCAAGCGATACATTCGGAACATTTGAACGGACTTTCGACAGCCGTCTCGCGGATGCGAATGAATTTTACGATCGCATCACCCCCAATAACTTGAGCGAAGATGAACGTCGTGTCCACCGCCAGGCGCTGGCCGGGATGCTGTGGTCAAAGCAGTATTACTATTTCGATCTGGATAAATGGCTGACCGAGCACGATTCGCATCCGATGGTGGGATCTGGAAAGGGAGGCGCCCGTAATGCCGATTGGTTCCACATGCTCAACAGCGATGTCATCTCCATGCCGGATAAGTGGGAGTATCCCTGGTATGCAGCGTGGGATCTGGCCTTTCACACCATTGCGCTCTCGCTTGTGGACTTCGACTTTGCCAAGGACCAACTCCTGCTCATGCTAAGAAACCTATATGCCCATCCCAACGGGCAGATCCCGGCATATGAGTGGAATTTCGGCGACGTAAATCCCCCCGTACATGCCTGGGCGACCTTGTTTCTCTACAGGATTGAGACAGAGCTGGGCCGCTCCGACATTCGCTTCTTGGAACGCTCCTTCCAGGGGTTGATCTTGAATTTCAACTGGTGGGTGAACCGCAAGGATCCACAAGGACGCAACGTATTTGCGGGCGGGTTCCTTGGACTGGACAACATCGGGGTCTTCGATCGCAGCGCGGAACTCCCAACTGGCGGATCCTTGGATCAGGCCGACGGCACAGCCTGGATGGCGTTCTATTGTCTGTGCATGCTGGAGATTGCGCTCATCCTGACAGACTACGACGCGATGTATGAGGAGACTGCGTACCGCTTCATCGAACATTTTGCATGGATCACCTACGCGATGGATCGTATCGGCGCGCAGCACGATGAGATGTGGGACCCGGTGGACGGGTTCTTCTACGACCTTCTCCGTTTTCCGAATGGCGATGCCATGCGTTTGAAGATCCGTTCGATGGTGGGGCTGCTGCCGCTATGCGCCGCTACGGTGTTCGAGCCGGGGACTGCCGAGCACCATCGGCGCATTCTAGAACTAATCAACTTGTTCCGTAAGCGTCATCCGGACGTAGCAAAAAAGATCGCTACGGCGGATGACCCATCGAAGGGCGGGTATAGAGGACGCAGGCTGGCGGCAGTCTGCAACAAAGAAAAGCTGTTGCGCATTCTGGCTTATCTACTCGACGAGAACGAGTTTCTCAGCCCATACGGCATACGCTCACTTTCGAAATACCACCTTGAGCATCCCTTCCTGCTTTACCTAGGCGGGCAGGAATACAAAGTTCAGTACCTTCCCGCCGAGTCGAACACCGGAATGTTCGGCGGAAACTCCAACTGGCGGGGACCGATTTGGATGCCGGTGAACGGGCTGATCATTCGCGGACTGCTGCAGATGTATCCGTTCTATGGCGATGACCTCAAAGTCGAATGCCCGACTGGCTCGGGAAATTACATGACCTTATTTGAAGTTGCTAAGGAAATTAACCGGCGGTTAGCGAGCATCTTCCTGCGCGACGCCAACGGACAGCGCCCTGTCTATGGAGGAACGAAGAAATTCCAGGACGATCCTTACTGGCGAGATTACATTATGTTCTTCGAATACTTCCATGGCGATAATGGCGCTGGATTGGGCGCCAGTCATCAGACGGGGTGGACTGGGCTTATTGCTCGCGGTTTTGATCTGTTTGCGCGATTAACTTCGGAAGCTGCACTCAGCACTCCTAAAACGGCAATGGCTGAGATGACGCGCCAGCAAGTTGCTGGGCATTGAGCGCTGAGGGTCGACATCCGAGACGGACGTGAACAAGAGGGGCAGCTACTTGCCTTTCCATTTACTTGGCTGCCCTGATTGAAGGATTATTTCACGTTGGTCGGCCTTTTATTGGAGTGAGACGCCTGGGCCTTACCCATAACTGCTGACTTGCATTAAGGTGCGGACGCTTTTCCTCTAACTGCAAATCATCATTTGCTTTTGTTTAGGACCTTGAGAGCAAGCGAGATGCCAACAATTTGGTTGGTGTCCCAGCCGGTGGGCAGATTTACCGACTGCAACATATAGTAAGGCCGAACGGAAAGAGAATCTGCTATCGGCAACCGGACCCCAAACTGAAAGCGGTTTTGAGTAAAATTGCCGCCGGCGGCAAAACTGTTGCTTCCAGGGACCACAAAAAACTCGTTGCTCACGACCAGCACTGGACGTCGCGTCATGCGAAGTGGCAAGGTATAGTCGACTCCGGGGCGAAATCGAAGGCGTGCCGAGGAGGGGCGGCTGTCGGGAAATCGGCCCTCGATGAGGGTGCGGAGGTTAGGCCGCCACCGGCCCCGCGATGTGCTGAAGGTAAGATTACATAACAATCGGTTTTCGTAAGCAATTGTAGGATTGCCCGGAAAGCGCTGATAACGATAACTCGGTATCACTGTGAGCCAAGAGCGCAGACGAAAGGCTACGCCGCCCTGAACGAAGTACTCGAACAGGTTCGAGGCCCCCTCGTCGAGGCGTTCGTGGAATTCGACTTCTAGAGACTTATTAGACGAAAGACCGGCGGAAATTCCCTGATCGAGCCAGAGCCCAATCTGTTTCTCGTCTTCTGGATCCTCTGGCTGCTGTTGTTGCTGTGCTCTGGCCGGGGTTATCAGTAGCCAACAGGACAGCAGGGAGAGCACGAAAACGGTGCTCCGATTTGCTCTCCACCTGAAATTGGAACCCTCACCCCTCGCGCTCTGAAGAGTCGAAGCGACGACATCGCAGTCATTCTCGATCACCACGGCTGTTTGTCGAGGATGGTTGAGTTGTTGTTGGCGAACAGAATAAGCACTCTGTACACACATACTCCTTCAAGTGTCGAAAAAGGGTTACTTCCAAACTTTCGCCAGTAATGTGGCGAAGCGCTTTCGTGAACAAATCACACTGACAAGCGACCTTATTTGAACCATTGGCGTCAGGCCACTGTCAAAAGTGGCAGTGGGCACCTTTACCATCCAAATCCTGAAACCCGCTCAGCAAACCAAAGGTCCTCGACCGTGACTGTCGCAAGTGACAGTTCTCTTTCGCTGCTTTTTGTAATGAAGTAGCACTGGAAGGATAAACGAGAAACAACAATGACCGGTCGCCACGCAACGCGATGTTCATTTTTTTGGCTGCACTGGAAGCTTGTCGGACTCGCGTCGGGTGACGTCTAGGGTTGTAACGAAACTGGTACACAAAGATTTCGGATCGGACAATTGCTCAATTGTCGCGAACAAAAACTAGCTGTACGTCGTCGGACATGAAGTATCGACGAGCACCCAAGTTTATAAAAGGGCCAAGGTGACTATAGCACAATGCGGGACAATACATGCGTTCACGATTGTGACAGAAGACATTTTCTTCGGACTGTTCTTTCAAGTGCAGTCTTTGGAGTTGCAGCGCAAGCAGGAATCGAGTTAGTTGCTCCTGGAAGGCTTAGCGCCCAAACCAATTTGAGTCCTGATGCAGCTCTACAGGAGTTACTCGCTGGAAACCAGCGGTTCGCCGCAAATCAGTTGGCGTCGATCGAGCACGACCTGACGATCCTGAAAGAGCAGACAGTGGATAAGCAAGAGCCCTTTGCCGCGGTGCTCTCATGTGCCGATTCTCGCGTACCTGTGGAACTGATTTTCGACCAGACGATTGGCCACATCTTTGTAACACGAGTGGCCGGCAACATTGTGACACCTGAGATTATTGCCAGCCTCGAATATGGCGTTGCCGTCCTCGGCGTCAAAACTCTTGTCGTACTCGGCCATCGTAGCTGCGGAGCAATAAAGGCGGCGATGAAGGCCGATACTGTCCCCGGACAAATCAGCGCGTTATACCCGCCTCTTCGCCAGTCTGTGGAGCAGTCTGGCGGGAACTTAGATAGGGCAATCGAGGCCAATACGAGGATCCAGGCCGAATTGCTGCGCACTTCCTCAACAGTCATCCGCGATGCTGTCAAGACCGGCGCACTGAAGGTAGAAGCCGGAGTTTATGATCTTGCTACGGGCAAAGTTACATTGACCTGAACACTCACACTCAGGTTAACGGACAGCCGAACTGAGTATGTTACTGCAAGGTGACTCTGGAGCTTAAGCGCCTGCTCGCGATTTTCTCAGAGCGGATTCGCCTGCAAGGAAGCTAGATGTTAGCGGGCGCGCGGAACTCTGAGTTCGGCACATCCAGCGCGGCGGACGAGTACAGCGAGTAAACGAAATGGGCGCGATAAGAGTTTGTGTTGGCTTCTATGCGGAAGCCTGGACCTTGTTCGTGCTGCTATGCGCCTCCGCGCAGTCAGTTCGTGGGCACAAGTTCAAGAGACAGCGTGGCCGAACCGTTCTCCCCAAACCCAACAGACGACTTCTTCGCAGGAGGAACACAACCCACCGCAACCCAATCGAAAAAGGAATCGGAGCGAATCTTTGGAGTTGTTCCGGCATACTCGATAACGGATGCTCGGAATGCACCGCCCTTGAAGAACAAGGACAAATTCCAGCTTTTCATCAGCGGCACCTTAGATCCGTTTCCCTTTGTCGTTTATGCCATACAAGCTGGAGTCGAGCAGGCCCCTGACTCGCACAGCGGCTACGGGCAAGGAGCCGCAGGATACGCCAGGCGTTTCGGTGCGGCGTTGGGCGACGGAACTTCAGCGCGATTCTTCGCGACGTATGCGTTTCCCTCGCTGCTTCATCAGGATCCTCGATATTTCCGTAAGGGTGAAGGAAGCGGCTGGTCCCGAGTCCGCTATTCGGTATCCCGCGGGTTTATAACGCGGGGAGACTCTGGAAATACTCAGCCGAACTGGTCAAACGTTCTGGGAAAATTTGGCGGGGCGGGGTTGTCGAATCTGTACTACCCAGCAGAGGACCGCGGAGCATCCCTAACTCTGAGTCGGGTGACAATCGGTCTGAGTTACCAGGTGATTGGGAACCTTGCGATCGAGTTCTGGCCCGAAATTCATCGCAAGGTCTTTGGCGAAAACAAAAAGCAGAGTTCGCCCCCCGAATGAGCCTCGCTCGCCCAGGGGACTTGTGACTTGGGACACAGGTACTAGCGGCTCTACAGCGAAGGCTCTTGAGAGACCGGCTTAGCCGCCGACGCGCCAGGCGTCACTCTACGAGTCAATCCGGTGGACTCTTCGAATGGTAGATCAACTGTTATCGGGCTATGGTCGGAAATCGGCTCTGGTAGACAATTGTTCAAGTCATATAGGGTTCGGGCAAAGTGCGGTGCAAACAAGTAGGATCCCTTTGGATCACGCGGCGTTTTCACGTCCGCCTTCACGAAGAACCAATCGAGCTTGAATTTTGCCACTCGAACTTTACCCCAGATGAGCTCCGCCACAAATGTCGGTGCGAATCCAGCACTCTGTCGCTGATTGGAATCAGCTAGGGTACCCGCCGTACCGTTGATAGTGCGCTCCGGGACTCCACGAAAGTCAATTGCGCTACCGTCGGCAAATCGAAATTGTTCGAGAGTACTGAAGAAGCCGCGCTCGAGGTTGGGCGATGCGCCGGGAATATTTGCAGACGTGGGGTCAATTCGGTATTGAATGCCCGAAAGCTTCATCGTAGCCTTGGCTCCGGTGTAAAGTATGCCTACCCCGGTGGTCCATTGGACGCCCTTCGTAGTCCAGAAATCCAGACTTCCGAAGCGCTTATAGATCTCATTTACGACGCTTGTTGGTGTTGCATCCGTCCCTGTGGTATTCATATCGCCAGCCACGATTACCGGGTTCGCAATGTCGTGGACTTGCTTCAGCAACTCCTTCATTTGTTGGAGGCGGATCTTCGGCTTTGCCCGGTTCTCGAGATGTGTCGACGCGATTGTGACACGCCGGTCGGGCGCATCGGGGATGTCCAGATCGACGTACAGAGTTGTTCGCTGTCCGCGGCGCACTTCGCGCAGCAGGTCTTCGCCAATCAACAGCGCCGCCTTCCGCTTTGCCTTTTCCAGCGGCCGAATCTTGCTCTCCGTGAACCAATCGTAGCCAATCGTGAAGGGCACTAACCGCGCGCTCTGAATCGGATACCGAGAGAGCACGGCATTTCCATGAAGTGCCATCACCTTGTCCCTGTCTACCTTAAACTCATCCAAGAGCTGCTGCTGTGATTGTTTGTCTTCGCCGTCATCAAACGTATCTGTCCCCAGCTGCTTTGAATCGATCTCTAGAAACTCCACGCCGTAGGCCCAGTTCATCTTCAACGTCTTACCTATTTCGCGGACAACTTCCCGGTATTCTGTCCGCTTCACACCCCAATCGACTTCATTCAGTACCCAAACATCCGCGGCCTTAAGGGTCTCGATCTCTTCCGGGAGTTTTTCCAGTTGCACTGCTCGGATTCGCTTGCCACTTTCTTTAGCTTCTTTCCGCTCCTCTTCAACCTTGGTCATGAGTGCATCCTTGTTGGTAAGGAACAGCAAAATGTCATCGAGTTCCAGTCCCCGCTCGATGTTCCAGAACGCCACTCGTAGAGAGGGACCGAGGCCGGGGACCTCAAGCGGCCGCGGCCTCGATCCCTCAAGATAGGCTTCATTGTTTATGAATGGAGTCGTCGTAATCAGGTGCAGCTTTTCGGCCAGTTCGGTGCTCATCTCCCTATCGGAGCCGAGTTCAACTAGCTCGTCGTACGAGAACAGTTTGGGCCCCGACTCCCGCACATAATCCTGCGCTCGCAGAGAGACGGCTCCGGTCAGGGTGGCAGCGGCCGCCATTAGAAGGCACACGCGACTCCCACGTCGGACCGTCTTCATAGTTCCCTCCGATGGATCATGAAGACAAAACAACTTTCCGCATTGATGCCAAAATCGTTTGATGGTCATCGGGAGCAACGATCGAGTCTGGCCTTATAGCGCCACGCCACAAAATAGTCTTCCCTGCGGTGGCCTGGCTGACTACTGTCACATTGGACAGGAGTCAGCCGCCAGATTGCGTCGTCAGCGAATCAGTCAGCAAATCCACCAACGTTTGTGGCCACCCACCTGCCGCAATTGACAGTTGTAACGATCAGGCCGCTGAGGGTAATGTGTCTTCACACTACTGCTGTTGCTTGGGGAAGAAAGGACGATTATCGATTTTCCCGACGACGCTCTCACTGCTTAAGTTGCTCAGGATCCAGTAGGGATAGCCATAGCGCACAAAGCAACAAAAACAGTGGTAATAGATGCTGCGGATCGGAGTAGCCCATCACAGTAACGGACCAGACGAATGTGCCACGGATCCAAGTCAGCAACTCGGATCTGCTTTTATGGAGCCGCGCCTTCCTCTACCGCGGTCAGCATGCTTGATGTGATCGCCCCCACGCTCGTGTTTGCCGGCGATATGTCGAGGAGTTTGTGAATAGTACTCAAACCGGCGGTATTCTCCGAAGTACGTTTTTCTGCGTCTTTGTTATTGGTATCTGTTCAGCGAGCTACGGGCTTCAGACTTGCGCGCCCCGGGATACGCAAACTGTAGGAGCCGCGGAGGGCACGTTGCCGGACGCACCGGCAGCGTCACATCAGGTCACCCTTAAAGGTTTGCCGCTTGCCATCCTCAAAGATCAGCTTCCCATCTGGGCCAGCCCAGCACGAATTCGCCCACATGATCTGATTTGGCTGATGCCTCTCAGCGCGACGGCGGCCATTACCCTGGCGACGGACACCGATGCTATGCGCGACATATCGCACAACCGGACGTTTAACAAAAACAGCGTAAATGCCTCGAACTATATGATAGGCGGCGAAATGGCTGTGCCTGTGACGTTATTTGGCATTGGCCTTTTCAAAAATGACGATCGCGCGCGCGCAACGGGTATTCTCAGCGGCGAGGCCTTCGCAGATGCTGTAGTCGTGGAGGAGGTCTGGAGAAACATCCTGCGGCGCGAGCGCCCTCTCTACAACAACGCTGCAGGTCATTTTTTTTCTCCCAATGCAGGGACGAACGGGTCGTTTCCTTCGTCGCACAGCGCATTGTCGTGGTCGGTTGCGGCTGTGATCGCGGGCCAATATCCGTCACGGTGGGTGCAAGTAGCGGCATACACCACAGCGGCAGCAGTGAGTCTGACGCGCGTCCTGGGCCAAGAGCATTTTCCTACCGACGTGTTAGTGGGTAGCGCCGCCGGATGGCTCATTGGACGCTTCGTATTTGTGGAACATCGCGGCTCTCACAGCGCGCATGGTCAACCAGCACACAGTCAACGGTATTACGCGGCAAAGGTATAAATAAGCCAGCGAGAGCATTGACCGGATTTAACCGTCGGAAATACGTCAGGGGTATCTTTTCCGCCGTCAGGCCCACGGACCCGGGAGAACGCGATTTTGAGAAGAATACTGGACTTCCCACTTATAGTCTTTACACTTTCTCTGGCATCCCTGTGGCTATCTGAACAGACAGGTGCCTTTTTTGCCAGAAAGCTGCGTCCTGTGAAGGACGACGAGAGGAACGATCTCAGCCTTGTGACCAACGCAAGTATGACGCTGCTGGCCCTCATCATCGGATTCAGCTTTTCTATGGCGGTGAGCCGCTACGATCAGCGCAAGAATTATGAAGAAGAAGAAGCGAATGCGATCGGTACGGAGTACGTCCGGGTCGATCTGCTTCCGGGCGCCGATGGGGCGAGAGTTCGTCAGTTGCTAACGCAATATCTCGATCAGCGCCTACTTTTCTATACAATCCGTAATCCGCAGCAGCTTGAATTGGTCGATACCGAAACGGCGAAACTGCAGGCTGAGATGTGGTCCACTATCCAACGTGTCGCACGGGCGGAGCCGACCCCAGTATTCGCGCTGGTAGTTGCGGGGATGAACGATGTGTTGAACAGGCAGGGATACACGCAGGCTGCATGGTGGAACCGTATTCCAGTTGGGGCATGGGGTCTGATGGTAAGTATTGCGATTTCCTCCAGCCTGTTGATTGGTTATGGAGCAAATCGGAGGGGTTTTTTGTTTACGATTCTGCCGTTTCTTGTGTCGATCGCATTCTTTCTCATAGCCGATATCGACAGCCCGCGCAGAGGCGTCATTCGGGTGGTCCCGCAAAACCTGACTAGCCTGTCCCAGTCGCTGCATGCACACTAGGTCCAATCAAACCCAACGACTAGATCACATGGATCGGGCTTGGAGCCTGTTAATAACTGCCAGCGGCGGGAAAGTTAAGAACACGCTCTGGACATTATGTCCTCGGCGAGCATTCCGTTGATTCCGATGATCTGCGCAATGCAACCTGTCCATCCGGTCTGGTGGCTGGCTCCGATCCCCGCGCCATTATCACCGTGGAAATACTCATAAAAGAGAATGTGATCTCTCCAATAAGGGTCTGTCTGAAATTTCTCAGTACCGCCATACACGGGTCGACATCCTTCTCCATCCCGAAGGAATATCCGGATCAAACGCTCGCCAAGCTCCTGAGCCGCCTCAAACAAAGTAAGCTCCTTTCCTGAACCAGTCGGGCATTCGATTTTGAAGGAGTCACCATAGTAGGCGCCAAGGCGGAGCAATGCGGTAAGCAGGAGGAGGTTGACAGGCATCCACACCGGCCCTCGCCAGTTAGAGTTTCCGCCGAACATGCCGTTGTCGGAGTCGCCCGGCAGATAAGCCACGCGGAATTCCTGGCCGCCCAGCTTAAAGATAAACGGGCGTTCCAGATGGTAGCGAGACAAGGAACGAATTCCGTAAGGTCCAAAGAATTCGTTTTCATCCAGCATCTTCGACAGGATGCGACGCAATTTGTCCTCGTTGACGATAGACAGCATGCGCCTGCCAGCAACTCCAGGCGTAGCCGGCATGTGCAGATTGATCATCAGTTCGGGCACCCGTTCAAGAAACAGTTGGGCCTGCTTCTTGAAGGTGGGAAGCTTCTCCAGAAGGTCTTTCTCGAAGATTGCCACAGCCGCTAACGGCAATAACCCGACTATTGACCGCACCGGCAAGCGGAAGGCGTTTCCGTCGGGAAGACGGAGCACGTCATAAAAGAAACCATCCTCGGGATCCCACATATCGTCGTGATTTCGACCGATACGGTCCATCGCTCCTGCGATCCACATCATGTGCTGGAAGAACTTGGTCACAAACTCTTCATATTGGGGATCATGCAGGGCGAGTTCGACGGAGATGCGCAGCATTTGCTGGCTGAAAAATACCATCCAGGCGGTGCCATCGGCCTGCTCCAGGCTGCCACCGGTCGGAAGGGGCGAGCTGCGATCGAAGACCCCAATGTTATCAAGCCCTAAAAAACCGCCCTCAAATACGTTGCTTCCGGACCTGTCCTTGCGATTGATCCACCAAGTGAAATTCAGCAGGAGTTTTGAGAAGGTGTATTCGAGGAACTTGAGGTCACCGTTGCCGTTATTCTGCTCCTTGTCCCGAAGATAGATTTGCATCGCAGCGTAAGCATGAACTGGAGGATTCACATCGTTGAAGTTCCATTCGTAAGCCGGCATTTGACCGTTCGGATGGAGATAGTCATTGCGTAGCACGAGGTCCAATTGCAACTTAGCAAACGCTGGGTCGACTGTTGCCAAGGCCAGCGTGTGAAACGCCAGATCCCACGACGCATACCACGGATACTCCCACTTGTCGGGCATGGAGATAATGTCTTCGTTACGCATGTGAAACCACTCAGCGTTCCGCACCCTCGCGCGCAACTCCGGACTCGAGCCGGGACCGACATTGTGCTCCCTCAACCAAGTATTGAGATCGTAGTAGAAATACTGCTTTGTCCATAGCATTCCCGACAGCGCCTGACGCATTACCCGGGCACGGTCGAGGTCAGCCTTCACCGCATCCGGCATGATGCTCTCGTAGAATGCGTCTGCCTCCGCTTGACGTTGAACAAAGATCTCATCGAACTGGTCGAAAGCGCTTCCGGCGCAACTCGGGGTTGGCCGCCTCAACCGCAAGCGTACAATTTGTGTTCCACCGGCAGCTACTGTCAGGAAAGAGTGTGCCGAAGCCTTAGTTCCCGAGCCTGCTGAATTGATTGCGTCCTCGTCTCCGTGAACTACAAAATTATGAATGCCGTCTTTGACGTAGCGGGAAGGGTTGGGCGTGCCAAAGAGCCTCGCATTATTGGTCTCGTTCTCCGTGAACAACAGAGGGACATCTCCTTCGCAGTGCAGATAGTAATCAGAGAGCGCCGCCCGAAAAGGCGAACCTTTACAATGCGCCGCGATCACGCTGGTTTCATCTTGTTTCATCCGCTCCAGGAGCGGCTTAGAGCCTCCACTCGCCGTCCAGGACCAGGTGTTGCGAAACCAGAGTGTAGGCAGCAGGTGAAGCGAAGCAGCCTCTGGCCCGCGATTGCTGACACTGATCTTTATCAGGAGATCTTCGGGAGCAACCTTAGCGTACTCGACAAAGACATCGAAGTAGCGGTCATCGTTAAAGACGCCGGTGTCAAGCAACTCGTACTCCAGCTCCTGACGGCTCCGGTGACGACTGGCTGCAACCAGGTCGGCATATGGATAAGCCGCCTGCGGATACTTGTACAGGTACTTCATGTAGGAGTGCGTGGGCGTGTTGTCGAGATAAAAGTAGTACTCCTTTACGTCCTCGCCGTGATTGCCTTCTGCATTCGTCAGCCCGAACAACCGCTCCTTCAGGATCGGGTCCCGGCCGTTCCACAACGCGATTGCAAAGCAAAGTACCTGGCCGTCGTCAGAGATTCCCGCAAGGCCATCCTCGCCCCAGCGATACGCGCGCGATCGCGCCTGATCGTGCGTGAAATAATCCCAGGCGTTGCCATTGTCGCTGTAATCTTCACGCACGGTGCCCCATTGCCGCTCGCTCAGGTAAGGCCCCCACTTTTTCCAGTTTGTATCTCCGGAAGGTGAAGCATGGAGTCTCTCGTGTTCGCGTGTCACTGATCTCATCTTGGGAACTAAAGCTTATTGTTGCCAACCGCCGCCAAGCGCATTGTAGAGTTGTACCACCGCCAACCGCTCACTGAGCTGCGCCTGCGCGAGAGCGATTTGAGCGTTGAAATAGCGAGTGTCACTGTCCAGAACTTCAAGGTAGCTTGTGACGCCTCCGCTATATTGAAGATTCGCCAGCCGAACCGCGTCTTGCGCCGCCGCGGTGAGTAACTCCTGTTGCGCGCGATACTCCTGATCTTTCCTGTACCCTACCAGCGAGTCTGAAACCTCACGAAAAGCTTGCTGAATCGATTGCTGATAGAACAGGACGGCTTCCTGCTGTTGCGCCTCGGCCAACCTCAAATTGGAGCCTATCTTTCCCGCGGTAAAGATAGGCTGTGTCAACTGGCCGCCGAAGGTCCAGAAACCGGCCGGTCCGGTAAACAAGTTGGTAAGAGCTGTACTCGCATAGCCGGCCAGCGCCGTTAGGCTGATATCTGGGAAGTACGCCGCCTTCGCTACCCCGATTTGCGCATTGGCCGCAACCAACTGTTGTTCGGCTGACTGAAGGTCGGGGCGCCGCTCCAGTAAAGGAGAAGGCAGGCCCGCAGGAACCGTCGGAGGAAAATGGTTTTCGACCAGAGTCTTGCCGCGCGTGATAGGCTCCGGATTTTCACCCAAAAGAATGCTGATGAGATTCTCCTGCTGCTCAAGGCCCCGTTCCAGGCTAGGAATGTTCGCTGTTGCCGCATAGACTAACTGCTGCGATTGGCGAACGTCGAGCATCGAAACCGTGCCTCCGGTTTCTCGTATCTCCACTAGCCGCAACGACTCATTGCGGGATGCGAGCGTCCGCCGCGAGATTTCCATCTCAGCATCCAGTTCCAGCAGTTGAAAATATGCGGAGGCCACGTTACTCACCAAGCTCCAGATCACCGCCTTTTGGCCCCACTGTGTAGCGAGAAGGTTGGCGCGTGCGGACTCTGTTGCCCTGCGATACTTCCCCCAGAAGTCCAGTTCCCACGCTAGCGAAAGATTGACCAGGTTTGAGCTGGTATTTGTCGCCGCTAGTAGCTTTGTCCTAGGAAAGCGCGTGCTGGCAGCCGATGCGCCGCCATAGACGGCCGGAAACTGATCGGCGCGCGTTATTCCCAGCGCAGCCTGAGCCTGCAGCACACGGGCAGCTGCAATGCGCACGTCATAATTCTGAACGATTGCCTTGCGAATCAAAGCTTGCAATTGCTGGTCGTCAAAGACGGTCCACCACTTTTCATCGGCGATTGAGGAAGTAGTCTGCGGAGCGGCATCCGGAGCGAGTCCTCTGTAGGCATCGGGAGCGGTGATCGGTGGACGCTTGTAGTTCGGTCCGACGGTGCAACCGGTCAACAACATCAAAGCGAATATACTCAACCAGCGTCTGCCGATCATGGCTAGTCTCCTTCCGTGTGCGAAACGGTTGGTAACGTGGCTGGCGGAGCCTCTTTCTTCTTCCCCAGTTGTCCGAGCCGTTCAACGACATCGAAAAAGACAGGAACGAAGAAGATTGCGATAACAGTGGCTGCGAGCATGCCTCCGATCACAGCGGTTCCCAGTACCCGGCGCGAAATGGCGCCCGCGCCGGATGCCAGATACAGCGGCACGCAACCCAGAATGAAGGCAAATGCGGTCATCAGGATGGGGCGCAGCCTGAGACGGGCGCCGGAAAGGGATGCCTCGATGAGGGACTTGCCACCCTCGTATTCGAGCTTGGCGAATTCCACAATGAGGATGGCATTCTTGGCCGAGAGGCCAATCAGCATCACCAACCCGATCTGGGCATATACATTGTTCTCGAGGTGGCGGAAGAAGAGTGCGAAAAACGCTCCGAACACAGCGATAGGCACACCCAGCAGTACACTGAAAGGCAGCGTCCAACTCTCGTATTGCGCGGCCATGATGAGAAAGACAACAAAGAATGCGAGGCCAAAAATGACGTTCGGCGAGACACCTTGCGCAGCCTTCTGCTCCTGGTAAGACATTCCCATGTAGTCGAAACCCATTTGACTGGGCATCGTCTTGTGGAACACGTCTTCCAGGGCTGCCATAGCCTGACCGGAACTGTAGCCGGGCGCAGCCGAGGCATTAATCTGCACGCAGTTGAACAGGTTGTAGCGCATGAGGAATTCGGGGCCACTGCGCGGATACGTAGTGGTGAGCGTACTCAGCGGAACCATGTCGCCGGACGCGTTCCTGACATAAAACTTGCCGAGATTTTCTGCCTGAGTCCGAAAGTCGCCATCGGCCTGAACATACACCTGCCACTGCAGGCCAAAACGGTTAAAGAAGTTAATCAGTGAACCGCCCATGAAAGTCTGGACCGTCTGGTACAGGTCGGTCAGTTGGATCTGTTGGGTCATTGCCTTGGCGTTGTCCACCTTTACTCCAACCTGCGGGACACTAAGGAGGGCCGTTGACAATACTCCTGCCAGCTCCGGGCGTTTGCGCGCCTCCTCCCAAAACAGCCGCGCATTTTTGGCCAGAAACTCAACGCCACCGCCGGATCGGTCTTCAAGGATGAAAGTGGCTCCTCCCGAGGTCCCTACACCCGGAATCGCGGGTGGCGGAAACGAGAATGCAATTCCGGACGAAACTCTGGAGAGCTGCCGCTGAAGGTGGGCTTTGATGCCCTCGTAGCTTGTCTCCGGAGTTTTGCGTTCTTCCCAGGGCTTCAACGAGATGAAGAAAAATGAGCTGTAAGTAGCGTTCACGCCGCTCAACATGCTGTATCCAACAACCGTGCTGACATATTGAACGCCCGGCGTATCCATGATGACCTTCTCGACTTCACGCGCCGCATCCGACGAGCGCTGGAGCGAGGCCGCATTGGGCAATTGCAAACCGCCAAACAGGTATCCCTGGTCCTCATCTGGAAGGAAGCTCTGCGGAATCCTCTTACCGAAGAAACCGGCACCGAATATGAGCAAGCCGAGCAGGACAAACGCAACAAGGGCCTTATGGATAAGGTGCCTGCACACGTTGACGTACCCGTCGGTAACATGTCCAAAGGACCTGTTGAACCAACGGAAGAAGGCGCCAAGGGGTCCTCGCGCCTCTTTTCTAGGGCGCAGCAGCATGGCGGAAAGTGCCGGACTGAGGGTGAGGGCATTGAACGCCGAGAACAGCACTGAAATCGCGATCGTAAGGGCGAACTGCTTATAGAGCTGCCCTGTAATACCGGGAACGAAGGCCGTGGGAACAAACACTGCGGACAAAATAAGTCCGATGGCAATTACGGGGCCTGATACCTCCTCCATCGCTTTGATGGCGGCATCATGAGGGTTCAATCCATGATCAATGTGGTGTTCCACCGCTTCCACCACGACGATCGCATCGTCAACGACCAGTCCAATCGCCAGGACCAGCCCGAAGAGCGACAATGTGTTGATGGAGAACCCGAGCATCGGGAAGACCATGAAGGTTCCTATCAGCGAAACGGGAACAGCAAGCAGCGGGATCAGCGTGGCCCTCCATCCCTGGAGGAAGATGTAAACAACAAAGATGACCAGAATCAGGGCTTCGATCAGCGTTTTGTAAATTTCGTGCAGGCCGGCACTCACGGCGAGTGTCGTATCGAGAGCGACTGTATAATCCAGGCCTTGGGGAAATCGGCGGCTCGCCTCATCCATCATTTTCAGTACGTTGTTCCGCGTTTGTATCGCATTGCTGCCAGGAGTGAGATAGAGCGCGACCAGTGCTGCCGGCTGCGAAGGCTTACCTTCTCCTGCCAGGCCCATCCGCGCAAGAAATGAATAATACTGCGATCCCAGTCCGACGCGAGCTACATCCTTCAACCGCAGAATCGAGCCGTCGGGCTGCGCACGGATAACGATCTCACCGAACTCCTCCGCTGTAGGTAAACGGCCGGGTGCCCGCACATTATAGGTAAATTGCTGACCGGCGGGAACGGGCTCGCCTCCGATCTGGCCTGCCGGATTGACCTTGTTCTGAGCCTTGACCGCATTTGTGATGTCGGTCACGGTTACACCCAGGCTCGCCAGCCGGTCAGGGTTCACCCAGATACGCATGGCGTAAGGGCCAGCGCCGAAGATCTGAACCTGCCCAACCCCCGCAATACGTGTTAGCGCGTATTGCAGATTAATATTGGCGTAGTTGGCCAGGAAGATGTTGTCGAACGCGCCGCTGGACGAATAGAGATCGAGCAGCATAAAGGGCGCGGTCGTCCCGGGCTGGACGATTACACCCTGCTGATTCACCTCGGCCGGCAGTTGGGCATTTGCCTGCCCGCTCCGCATCTGGGCCAGAATCTGGTCGGTATTCACATCGGTCCCTAAAGCGAAATCTATGTACAGACTCATCCCACCGCCGGAGCTGGCACTCAACGAATACATGTAGTTCATGCCACTGACACCCGACATCTGCTGCTCGATTGGAGTCGCCACCGACTCGGCTATCGTTTGAGCATCCGCGCCGGGATAGGTGGCTTTCACTTGGATCATCGGGTCGGCAATGTTGGGGAACTGTGCTATGGGGAGCTCGACCGTGGCGATGACCCCGACGAGAACCATCAGAATCGCAATCACCATCGCGACGATGGGACGGTTGATAAAGAATTTTGCCATGTCAGTTCCCCCCGCCCGCTGCGGAGGCTGGCACGTAGGGTTTGGCAACGACAGGAATGCCTTCCTTCGCCAGTTGGGGAGCTGCGGCAGCGAACATCTGTATCCGCTCAATGCCTTCAACCACAACTTGCTCGCCTGGCTTCAATCCCTCAGTGATGACCCAATTCGGCCCGACCCTCTCCCCCACCTTCACCGGTTGAAACTTCACCTTGTTGTCGGGACTGAACACAAGGACCATGTGCTCTGATTGCACTTCGATGACGGCTGGTTGCGGAACCAGCAGCGCATTCTCGTTGTCGCCTGTCTTGATCCGCACCCGGCCATAGCCACCCGGACGGAGGGCCGCCTGCGGGTTAGGAAGTTCGGCAGCCATTTGGATAGTGCCCGTTCCTGTGCCCACCTGCCGATTTACATAAATAATCCTGCCCTGCGAAGGATACAGCGCATCGTTCGCCTGGATGAATTCGACCGGCATTCTGGGGCCTGAGCGCTTGCCCGTAATAACTGCGTTAATTTGCGGCGCAAACTTGAGAAAGATACTCTCACTGGGATTGAAGTAAGCCCAGATCGGGTTCACCTGCGAGACCGTCACCATCTTTGTGCCGGTTCCCACCAGATCTCCGATTTGTGAGTTGGATGCTCCGGCGATACCGTCGATGGGTGAATAAACTTTCGTCCAGGTGAGATTGAGCCCGGCGTTCACCAGGTTCGCCTTGGCCGCTTCCACCTGTGACTTCATTGCCTCCTGAGTGGTTAGATCAGTATCGAGATCTCTCTGTGCGATCGCCTTTTGGGCTGCCAGCGGCGTATCGCGCTGGACGTCGTTGTTGGCTTTGGCTAGATTCGCTTCGGCTATACCGACCTGTGCCTTCGCCTGATCCATCGCCGCCTCGTACTGGCGTGGATCGAGCGTAAACAGAAGTTGGCCCCTCTTGACGAAGAAGCCGTTCTGATAGTTCTGCTGGAGCAGGTAACCCTGCACTTTAGGAGTAATCTCCGCATTCACTGGGCCATTGAGCTGAGCCACCCACTCCCCGTAGATTGGAACAGTCTGCTGGATGACGCTCGTCACCTGCACATCAGGAGGACCTGGATTTGCAGGCTCTGGCGCTTTTGCGCACCCAACAATCGCCACAAATAGAAATATTCCGATAGCGACTAAGTTCCAGAGCGCGTCCCCTGCCAATGGAGGCTCTGGCTCACGTTGCTTCGAATCTGTCATGTGGGGCCGATACAAATGAGACTTGTTCGTGGTCTGCAATGGCACCCTCCTCGTTTACGCACTCCTGAGGAAGCCAACCCGCACACAGCTTCTTTACAGCAGTAAGTTCGACGCACTCAGGACATAGTCACCCAACAGCTGCTTGACGCGACTAAAGTATGCGGATGTGTCCCTTTAGCAAACTGGCAGAAGTGACAGTCTGCGCCGCTTACCATCATTGACGACCGCACCGCTCGATAGGCACCGCTATGCTGTCCTCGAGCCTGCTGTGTGGGAGTGTTTCTCGCCAATTCAGCTATCTTCATAGCGCTGGACGGATGTGATCCGATCCGTAAGAAGGCGCCGGCTCCATGGTTCGCGGTTACTATGAGCGGTATTTCAACTCTATGTAGTTGTTCAAAGAATCGAAGATGGTATACGTCCTACGGGGTGGCAGCGACGAAATATGACATTCCCTGGATGGATGAATGATGTGCCGAGGAAAAGAGGCCGGTGCCAAGGCTCTCCGACCGCGAACGTGGCGCGCGAAGCGCTGCCTTGACACAGGCCGACTGGTCTTACCCCACGGATGTGTGCCAAATGTGGCTAAGATCTGACTGCAAATGACTGCAAACAGTTACGCAGACGGCAGAGACCTTGTGTCTTCTACAGTGCGAACCGTCAGCGAGCGCGATATCGTCCGCGTATATCTCACACACAAGCTGGTGGGAGGCCGAAACGGCGTAGGCTGTCTGGATCACGATTTGCCCAGGTACTTCCTGTCATGGGCGGAGTAAAACCCGGCCATTGTGCCGGAGCAAAAGTAGGCCAGTAGATGAGTGTTGAATTGGTCTGAGATTGCGGGGAGAAAGGACGCTGGAGCGTAGCGGAAGCGGTCCTTCTCCCGAGGCGCGTTCGGCGAGGTAGGGTTCAGCGTTCGGAGGATGGTGTTCGTTTTCGGCGGCTCTGTTTGAGGCGGTAGCTGTCGCCGTTCATCTCCGGGATGTGGACGTGATGAAGTGAGCCGGTCGAGCAGAGCGTCGGTGAGCCGTTCGGAGCCAAGCACCTCGGTCCATTCCGCGAAGGGCAGATTACAGAAAATTCTACCCGTCTGAGCTTGTGGCATTGCGAATGAGCGAAAAAGCATCAACAGAAGTGATATATAAATGACCCCGGACGAACGCGAAGGCGTGTGCGTATCCTCGAACCCAAACCAGCTGGTCCTCAGCTGTTGCGGCTGGCGTCGGAGATTAGTCGGAAACCCGAAAATAGGCGGGAACAACAGGGGAACAACTAGTTGTCGGGCAAATGCTTTAGGTTCAATGGAATTTTATGCCATGGAGAAAACATGGAGGAATAATAGATTATTGCTGGTCGACCTAAGCTATTGATTCTAAATGGTGTTTAGAGACGGGATCGAACCGCCGACGCCGGCCTTTTCAGGGCTGGCGTTCAAGGTGCAGATGAGGGTGATGAATCTAATCAGTGGGGCGCTAAAGAATGTTTTGAGCGCCTTTAAGTCGCCATAGATGGGCATGTTTTCATCGAAGTTCAGGTATTGACGTGAATGCAATGGAGGAGTTCGCGGGCCGCGTATCCACGATCAGTGGAATTTTCACCCTGCCGTGTCGCGGTCTCCGGATTGGACAATCATCGCTGAAGTGTGCAGCAAAAGCAGGTCTTGCCGGCCCCATTCTGAACACCGTTTGAACACCATTAAGAGCCGGGAGAACTGAATCTTTGAAAACAGGCTGTATTTCTATCGCCAGAATGAAGCTCACAAAGCGCTGATGTTCTTTGTTTGCAATCTACAGTCAGCTTCCCAAGCTGAATGTCGCCGGTTCGATCCCGGTCTCCCGCTCCAATAAAATCAACAACCTTCAAAACCACAACAGAATTCTGAACACTGATTGAACACCCTTAGGCAAGCAGCGGTCGTCATACTCACGCAAAAGAGTTCATGTGGAAAAAAATGTCTACAAGGGAAGCCTAAGCTCGCGCTGCGCTCGGCAATAGCCTGCTGGCGCTACCGAGTACCGCGCAGCGGTTTAGTCCAATGACGTTTATCATCCGTGATTGGGGCGGCAATGGAAACCAGCCCTCCTACCTGGAGGTGAAGGTGGAAGTTGGGGCCGTAGTTCAGGACGAGGTCGATTGCTACGTGGGAAGCGTCGTTAGGCAATCCGTGGCGGTTCCTTTGGCCCGCAATAGAGAGCCAGGAAGTTGGGGAACCGGATTTCACTTTAGAACTGGGGGCAATTGGGGATGGTTTTGGTGGAGCGGGTGTCCTCTGCGCGAGCAGGGCCTCGTGCGGATCTGTGCGAGCGCTCATTAGCGCATGCGGCTCCTATCTCGGATGAGTGGCGGCGAAGCGATCAAGGGGCCAAGGATGCATTACGCGAGGTATAGGAAGCCATCGTGCGGCCAGCTTGAGACGACGGACCCAGGCGTACCGGTGTCTTTGACTACGGCGCTTAAGCGCTTGCCCCCAATAGCGGAGCACGCGTTCCCGGAACAGCCCGAGGCTATCGAGATTTCCCGGCACAGCGTAGTAGTTGAAGTACCCCTGTACAACTGACCTGAGCCACGCGCCGGTCTGAGGCACGGGATCATGCATGCGCATCCTTAGTTGCTGCTTAATCTCCTGCAGCTTCTTTCGCATGCGCTTGCAGACCGTCATGCGCCGCACGGCATAAGACCCGTTCCCATTCTTCCCGCTGATATGCGTGAAGCCAAGGAAGTCGAAGGTCTCCGGCTCGCCGTCCCCTCTTCGTTTCCGGTTCTGTTCGGCATACCGCCCGAACTCGATCCGGCGCGTCTTTTCCGGGTGCAGCTCCAGTCCGAACTTCCCCAGCCGTTCTCCCAAGCTCTTGCGAAAACGATCGGCGTCCGTACCCCACTGGACGCCGAGGACGATGTCGTCCGCATAGCGGAGGACGATCACCTCGCCTCGCGCACACTTCTTGCGCCAGACGTCCACCCAGAGATCGAACACATAGTGGAGATAGATGTTGGCAAGGAGCGGTGAGATCACCGACCCCTGCGGAGTACCTGTCTCCGTGTCCGACCATTTCCCTTCCTCCATCACCCCAGCCTTGAGCCATTTCTGGATCAGGCGCAGGATGCGTCGGTCGGCGACGCGATGCTCGACGAACTTGATCATCCACGCTTTGTCGAGGTTATCGAAGAAGCCTTGGATGTCGGCATCAAGTACGTAGTTCACCTTCCTTTTCACGAGCGCATAAGACAACGCATCCAGCGCCTGATGCTGGCTGCGTCCCGGACGAAATCCATACGAGAAGCCGAGGAAGTCCTCCTCATAGATATGGTTGAGGATGGTGACCACTGCGTGCTGGATGATCTTGTCCTCCAGTGCGGCGATCCCGAGCGGACGCTTTCGTCCGTCGCCTTTCTCGATGTAGACCCTTCTCGATGGAAGCGCCCGATACGCACCGCGATGCAGCCGGCTGTGAAGGTCGGCGAGCCGAGCCTCCAGCCCGGCTTCATACTCCTGCCATGTCACCCCATCCACGCCGGGAGCAGCCTTGCGTTTCAGAGAAGTGAAGCTGTCCCATAGCAGATCGACCGTAACATGATGAAGCAGAGCGGTGAACTTCCTCTCCTTGTGTTCCCTTGCTGCTTTCCGCACACCCGCCAGTCCCTGTGACACGCGTGCCCCGCTCTGTGTCGGGCGCGTGCTGGACTGATGGATGTTCTCCTTGATCAGCGGCCTTCCCTCCTCATTCTCCGCAATCGACTGCTCGATTTTGTTCGAATGATTCATCGGTAATACGCCGCTGTCCGACTCCTCGGGACGTTCATGCGAGCCTTACGGCCTAAGCCTTCACCCGCCGTCCTGCTACTGGTTGGCAGCAGGCGTCTCCGAGGTCTCCCGGTTCTCGTGCATGAAGCTTCCAGGCGTGTCTGGGGTCTACGACTACGCAGGACCGAGCAGGAACTTGCGATGTCGCTCCCACCCATGTTGCCTTCCGCCAATGCAAAAGCGTCAGCGTCCTGATTGCATCTTTTCGGAGCTCAATACCCAGCCCACCTGTACCCCTGTTTACGCTTCGCCGAACACCTCGCGGTGTGCAACGCAAAACTCGGGGCCGAGCGGTTCGCTACTCCTTTCTCGTAGGACTCTTTCATTCCCTGCTTCATGCCGGTTTATCCCGGCGCACTGCATCGGCGATTTATCACTCGTCCAGAGTGAGTATCGGTAAAGTGAAGCGCGTTTTTTGTTCTCAATCGTGCACCACAATCAAGCCAAGGACATATCGACGGGTGGCACGTTCCACGGCCAAGTGCGGAGGAATCCGTCCGGAAAAAGGTCCTTCGTAGAACTCCCTATAATGGAGGCGCGAATCATTGCGCATAGCGTTTTCATCAGCTACCGCATTACACCAATCTGTGGAGGCGGAGAGTCGATGAATCGATTGAAAATGCCCGTCTGGTCCGTTGCGGGCGCATTGATCATCTTGCAGATGATCCTCGTGGCGATCATCGTTCATGGCGAGTCGCCCACCTTCGATGAAGGCGACCATATTTTCGCCGGCTACATGATGTGGCATACGGGCGACTACGGTCTGAATCCCGAGCATCCGCCGCTGGTGAAGCTGGTGGCGACAGTGCCTCTGCTGCAGGAGAAGCTCTGGCTTCCTCCGCTGCAACAGCGGTGGTTCAAGACAGAGGCGTACAGGGACGGCCGTGATTTTCTGGAACGGAATGATGGCCCAAGGCATCGCCTGCTCTTCCGCATGCGCCTGGCAACAGGTGTCTTTGCCGTGGGCCTCTCAGTAACAGTATTTCTGATGGGGAGCGAGTTCTTTGGCGAGTCCGCTGGTTTGCTGGCTTTGCTCCTGGTGGTCTTCGAGCCCAATGTGTTGGCCAACAGTGATCTGGTTACGACCGATATGGGTGTCGCTTGCTTCTTTCTGGCCACAATCTATTGCTTCTACCGTTACGCAAGGCAGCCCTCCGTGATCCGGATGTTGCTGACCGGTTTGGCCGCTGGACTCACGCTGTCGGCCAAACACAGCGGGATTTTGCTGGCTCCGATGCTGCTGGGATTGGCGCTGGTGGAGATCGCCTGTGCCGAGCGGGGGCGGCGCAAGCGGATGGCTGGGACACTGTTTGGTGGATTTGCAGCCATCGTAGTCCTCGCGCTTGTGGTGCTCTGGGCTTTCTACGGTTTTCGCTATGCGGCCAGACCGGCAGGGCTGGCTATGAACCCGACGCTGAGCGAATACGCTGCACCCCTCAAGGGGATAAACAGTTGGGTGATCGGACATGCCGCGCACTGGCGGTTGTTGCCGGAATCCTATTTGATGGGGATGACGGACATTCACTATGCAGCGCAAGCGTATGCCATCTTTCTGCTGGGGCATGACTATGCTCACGGTGTCTGGTGGTATTTTCCAGTCGCGCTATCCATCAAGACTACGCTGGGATTGATAGGTCTGGTGATTCTGGCCGGTATTGCGCTCGTCAGCGGGCGCCTCAGGCAGAGAAGAGAAGTGGCATATCTGGTTGTTCCTGGCGCGATCTATCTGGGGGCGGCGATCCTCAGCGGTATGAACATCGGTACTCGTCATGTTCTGTTTCTGTATCCGCTGGCTGCGTTGCTGGCAGGAGCGGGTGTGATGGCGCTCGCGCAGCATAACCGGCGCTGGATGTGGATCGGTGGAGGATTGGTGGCGTGTCATGTCGTTTCTGCCCTGGCTGTGTTTCCGGCAGAGATGGCGTACGCCAACGAAGCCTGGGGCGGAGCGGCAAACACACACAAATACCTGAGCGATTCCAGTGTGGATTGGGCGCAGCAACTGCCGCACGTCAAGCAATGGGTTGACGCCCATCCCGGCGAGGAGTGCTGGTTCGCCTATTCTGCCTATCCGGATCTTCGTCCGCAAGCCTACGGCATTCCCTGCCACCCGCTGCCCACGGCTCATACCGGTGGAGAGATCCTGCCGGTCGACTTGCCGGAAACCATTCATGGCAACCTCCTGTTAAGCGCAGACGATCTGGAAGCCTGTGACTGGCCCAGCGATCAGTTGAATGTCTTCGAGCGATTTCGGTGGATGCCGATGGCGGAGCAGATCGATCACAGCGTGTTTGTGTACCATGGTGATTTCCATGTGCCTGAAGCGGCGGCGTTGGGAGCAGTCCAAAAGTCGAAAATCCTGCTGAGGGAGAACAGGCCCGCAGAGGCTTTGGTTGCGGCAAAGAGGGCTGTTGCTTTGCAGTCGGAAAACTTGCTTGCGCAGATGGCCTTAGGAGACGCCGAGACGGCATTAGGCGACAAAAGCAGTGCGCGAGCCGCTTATGAATTGGCGCTGGCGGCAGCGCTTAAATTCGAAGCCGACGCACAGCGTCTGTATGTGCCGGATTTAGAGCGGAAGCTGCGTCCATGACATCGTCATAACATAAGCCGTGAAGTTTTTCTTTATATCCGAAGTCGATAGGAAAGTTAGCCTCATTGCAGAACCTCAGTCACGTTCCGGAATCGGTCCTTTCGGAGGCTTTGCCAGTAGCCCCGGTGCCTTGATGGCTATTTCGCCCAGGTAGAACTCCCTTAGCCCGCAGCGGCACTCTTTCTGGAGCGCAAAGCACGAGTCACTCAGCAATCCCGAATTTGTAACGCGAAGCCACATGGGGCTCGGAGAAATGCCACGACCCGAAAAATCAACTGTTGCCAACAGTCAGTATGGAGTGACCGGCGCCGATGCGCTGATCGTGGGTTAGCCTGGGTGTTTATCAGAACACGCAGTTCAGAGCCACAAGCGGAAGGGAGCCGGTCATGCAGGAGAAGTTACGATTTTTAGGTTGGATGTCCATGCCGAGACGATCGCCGTAGCGATTGCAGAGCCAGACGGTGAGGTACGGAGCCTGGGAACGATTCCGAACCGCGCTGAGTCGATACGCAAGCTGATCAAGAAGGTTGGCCCGACAGAGAAGTTGAGAGCTTGTTATGAAGCAGGACCAACGGGCTACGTCGTGTACTGGCAGCTGGCTGAGTTGGGCATCCAGTGCGAGGTTGTGGCGCCCACGCTGGTACCGATCAAGGCCGGTGATCGGGTAAAGACGGATCGGCGCGACGCTGAGAAGCTTGCACGTTGCCATCGATCCGGAGATCTAACAGCTGTATGGGTTCCGGACGAGGGTTCCGAGGCCTTGCGGGATCTAGTGCGCGCTCGCGAAGCAGCCAAGCAGGATCAGATGCGTGCGCGGCACCGGTTGAGCAAGTTCCTTCTGCGCTCGGGCCATGGCCCGCAGTCGGGAGTGAGGCCGTGGACGCGCCCCTATCTGATCTGGGTTGCGCAGCTACGTTTTGCGCAGATCGCTCAGGAGGCCACACGGCAGGATTATCTGCACGAGGTCGAGCACATGCGCGAACGGGTAGCTCGTCTGGAGCAGGCCATCATGGAGGCAGTAAAACTGGCTTCGCCAGCTTTACAACAAGTCATCAACGATCTGCAGGCACTGGGCGGTATTGAAGATATCTCGGCTGTGACCATTGCGGCCGAGCTAGGCTCGGTATCTCGTTTCGACAGTCCCCGGCAACTTATGGGGTATTGCGGTGCTGTTCCCAGTGAGGATTCCAGTGGCAAGCGAACGAGACGCGGAGGCATCACGAAAACCGGGAACGCGCACTTGCGACGAATCGTTGTCGAAGCAGCATGGAGCTATCGTCGTCCACCGGGAATCTGGTATGGATTTCGCAGAAGGCAGGAGAGCATTTCAGAAGAGGTCAAAGAGATTGCGTGGAAAGCGCAACACCGCCTGCACAAGCGCTATATGAAACTGGGTGCAGCCGGCAAGGACCAGAGGAAGATCGTCACGGCAGTTGCCCGTGAACTACTGGGCTTCATCTGGGCCCATTGGAACTAGAGCAGAGACGATCGTCAGGCAGCAGCAGCAGCCTGAACCAAGCAAGAGAGAGCCTTCTTATGAAGGAAAAAACAAGAAACGTTTGTTCATGAGCAGTGTCACCCATCCCGAGCACAGAGCGAGCAGCAGACTGAGCAAGCACGAAGGAGAATCCTCGCTTGCCCTATGCGACAGGCTCGACCGGACTCACGCTAACAGTCTGAGGCAGCTCCCGACGGATCATGATTATGCGGTTTCGACCCGCGAATATCAGACTGATCAATCGTCGCCCATCACTGCCCAGACTGCTGCTCGCTCTGTCTTCGCGGAAAGGCGACGACAACCACAAACCCTCACGAGCCGCAGAATTGACACGGTCACTCCATATCAGGGCTTGCTACTCATGGACCCTTTCCAGGCGCAAACCCGGCAATACTTCCCCATCAGAACGAGTGCCGCGGAACGACCCGGCAGGTAAATGGTGAAAGAAACCGATGATCCGACCCCACCCAAAATTCCAGAGTCACGCTATTGGAACTGCGCAGCGAGTCTTTTCATTGCTGCATTTTCTCGGATAACTTCACCATCCTCTTGACTGTGCAAAGCTATCTCTGCGGCGATTGAGCGACCGAGAATTCGCTGATCAATATTGCCAAACGACCCAGGCACGAGCCTTCCCAACCAACCGGCCCAGGCCGGGGTATGAGCGTTGCCGACAATGATGCCGGGGCGAAATATGGCAAGGCGGGCAAAACCGATATCACGCACGGTGTCTTCCTTCATGCCCATTACGCGCACATAGCGAAACCAGCTGCGAGCTGTGCTTCCTGCCGCAGAAAGCAGGCAAAACTGGGCGATTCCGGCGTCATGGCAGCCACGTGCAAATGCACCGACGACGCCGATTTCAAGTCTTTTCAACTCTTCTTCGCTCCAGCGCATCGATCCAGAACCTACACCCACACAGCTCACGGCGCTGACGGGACCTTGGCTTAAAACTTCGCGGGCAACGGCGGCGGTGCGCTCGCCAAAGTCCGCAGCACCGGTATCAAGAACGACGTTGCGCACCCGCGATCGCGGCGCAATGGGCTTTCTGCTGGCCATGACCACTTCCCGGCATTCCGAAGTTGCTAGCAATTCCGCGACGGCTGCACTGCCGACTTGTCCAGTACCACCAAGGATAACTACCGCGAAACTCTGCTTCACAAATAGGACCTCTGATTAGGTAACGACGCGACAGCCCCGTTCACCCCAGAGGGAAGCATACTTGGTCTCGGTTCTAAATTGAGCCAGTGAAGCATGGCTTTTCTCAATTGTCGCGGACAGGCCAATGCATTCATTGAGGTCGTCGGATTCTATGCCTCTGGCAAGTTGCCGAATAACCGGCTTCTCGGAGATTTATCACACGGATACGTCGGCGACCTATTGGGGAACAAAATCGGACAATGCGATGTTTGGGAGGTCAGCAGATATAAACAAACTTCAGAAACAGCAGGCTCACGACAGCGCCCGTGTTGACGAAATAGACGACCGTAGGTTTCGGCGCGAGTATGGCTAGCGCAAGAGTCTTACGTCATTTCAGCTCGCGAAAATGCCGATTTCCCCCAGGAGGCAAACGATGCAAATGAGGAGGCCCTTGCTTCAAGGGCGACGCTCGCAACTCTTTCGTTTTCTGCCCGCCGTCTTTCTTTTATTGGGTCTTTACCTTCCGCAGCAGATCTGGAGTCAGGCAACTTCCTCAACTCCGCCGTTATCACCCTCCGACTGGACTTTGGCTTACAGCGGTCAGGACGCTACGCTCACCTCGGTCACGTATGGCGGTCAGACCGCCCTTCAATGGCAGGTCACTTCCGCTCTCGGTCATTCGGACTGGGTCTATGACACGCTGCCGTTGCCAACGGATGAGACGTATACCTTCACCGTCGAATTGGCCGGCACCGGCACCGCGGCGCTCAACATCTGGAACGGGGAGGAGAACGTCACGAGCCCACCCATTCAGCTGTCGACGACATTCCAGACGGTCAGCGAGACCGTCTCTGTTCTTTCTCCGAACCCGCAGTTCCAAATCCTCGACCCGGATGGCGCCACATCGACCGTCAATGTTTATTTCACCAACCCGGCCGTGACTCTTGTCGGCCCGGCGAGCGGTCTTTCGCTGTATCAAATTGCGTACGGGGGACAGGACTCCACCCTGACCTCAACCAACTACGACGGAGCGACGGCATTCGAGTGGCAGGTGAGCTCCGCGCTCGGCCACTCCGACTGGGTCTACACGTACCCACCGTTTGTAGCCGGCGTCACCTATCAAGTCTCGGAGCAAGTGGCCGGGCGTGGGACCGCAGAGATCAACGTGTGGGACGGGAACGAAAATGTCTCAGGACTTCCAGTCCCATTGACTCCGAATGTCCAGACGATCACCGCAACACGCCGCCTCCAGTTTCCCTCTTCCGATCTCGGTGAACGATTGAGCGTAACCGGGGAAAAACTCGTCGGCAGCTTGCTGGTCCGCGTCTGCGACATATCCGAGAGCATGGACACCCACGCGCAAGGACTCGGCCGGGTGTCCTGCCTTCCGCCGTCGGCCCTACCCGGCGCGGCAAGGGCACCAAGATCATCGCTATCGCCGCTGGTAACAGTCTTCCTCTCGCTGTATCTGTCCAAAGCGCTTCGCCTGCCGAGTGCCAGCTTGTGGAAGAGGTTCTTGCCCGAAGTTTTCTCGACGAACTCCCGGCCCGGATCATCGGCGACAAAGCCTACGACTCGGACCCGCTCGATCAAACGCTCCAAAGCGAGTACGCCATCGAGCTGATTGCGCCCAACCGACGCGGGAGAAAGAAAAGAACACAGGACGGACGCAAGCTCCGCCGCTATCGAAGACGATGGAAAGTGGAGCGGCTCTTTGCATGGATGCACAACTTCAGAAGGCTCGTCACTCGTTGGGAATATCACGTCGAAAACTTCCTCGGCTTCCTACACCTCGCCTGCCTACATATGCTACTCAAGCATTTATGAGACCGCTTCTAGCCATAGTTCTCCACACAATAACCGTCGATTAGGGACAGCCAGGTCAAAGTTATGGCCTCAAATTGGCGACAAGGTGTAAACAAGACCGTGGCCGCGATTTCAATGCCGGAGAGAAGGAAGCATTAGATCCGCGCTTCAGTTACTAAGGCTGCGGATGCTGCCTGCTTAGAGGTAGCATAGTGTGTTCTCCGCTCCAGCAACTCCTGAAAGTGAAGCTGAGTTTATACCAACGGGAGCAGTGGGTCAGCGCCTTTTTATTCCCGGGATTACCATTTCTTGAACATTTGCTTGCCTTGTCCCCTCCTCAGGTCCAGAATGACTGGTGCTTGGAGGTGACTCCTGCGCCTTTCATCTGTGATCCTCGCTTTTTCCCTCGTCCTCTTCGTTGTGGCGTTGCCCGCTCAAGCCCAGCAAGGGCTCACCAATGCCGACATCATCAAGATGCAGTCCGCCGGCCTCAGCGAGGGTGTCATCCTCTCCTCTGTTAACAACCAACCCGCCGCTTATGACACCTCCACCGACGGTCTCCTCGCTCTCAAAAATGCCGGTCTCTCCGATGCCGTTCTCGCCGCGATAATCTCCCGAAACGCGGCGATGAAGAGTGGTGTTGCCAACGCGGCAGGCACGAATGTGCCTGCCGCCGCCCAGGCTGGACCACCGACTGGTGTTGACGAGGTCGGAGTCTACTACCAGGACAAGAATAAGAACTGGCGTCCGATACCCTCCGAGATCGTCAACACCAAGTCCGGGGGCTTCATGAAACACCTGGCCACTGATGGCATCGTCAAGGGTGACACGAACGGCCATATCAAGGGTGCCGAGAGCCCGACCAAACTAACCACCGCGACAAACATACTCATCTTCATGCCGGACACGTACTCGGCCAGTGACTACGTCCTCGTCAAACTCCACAAGAACTCCGACAATCGCGAGTTCCGCGCCGTCACGGGCGGCGTCTTCCACTCCTCCGGCGGCGCCACCAAGGACATGATCGAGTTCGGCTCTCAGAAGATATCCCCCCATGTCTATCAGCTCACCTTTGCAACACCTCTCACCCCAGGCGAGTACGGCATCGTGCCACCTGGTGCCACCGCCACTTCCAACCTGGCCGTCGCAGGCAAGATCTACAGCTTCTCTATAAAAGAGTAGCCAGGAGGAACGCGTCTTTTGTCGTCACTACAGAAACCTTACCGCTGCCGCAATCCGCTGTATCGCGTTGCTATTCTTCATTACTTGGAAGTGGAATAGGGAGACAATACGCCTTCCGTTCCCCGAAGAATTCGATCTCCGTCTAGCCCGACGGGTCAAAGTCGTCGTCTTCAGCTTGGATTACGTAGACAAATTGGTGGCACTTGTCTTCAAAAACACTCTTGCCGCCAACGCGCTGAGGGTTTGTCGTAATTTCAAAAGGGCTTCAGAAGACGATGGATGGCAGCCACGATCCAGCAGGATCGTTGTAAAGTCCGATGCTCATGAGCGTCATTGGCTGGACTACGCGCAGGCCGTGCGCCAGGCACCAGCGCAGCAGGGTGCTGTTTCGTGAGGGCACAAGAATTCCCGGACCTGCGAACGATTCTGTCGAGGCAATAAGAGACTGCATGTCCACGTTCGTCTCCGCCGTGGAATGGCCAAAGAACCCGAGATTCGTCGTGTATCCAGTCACCCAGCTTCCACGCTCTACCACGCGCGCAGTGCCCTGCTGGATTGCCTGCGCCAACTCGGCGCCTCGATCGAATCCGTGAACGCGTCGTGACAAAGCATTGCAGGCGTCCACATCCGTGAGTCGGGCGGGCCGCACCACGCATCCAGGGATATTTCGCTCGCGCGTCCGTCCCTGCATGCAGGAAAGAGGTTCGCGGATGTCAAAACCGAGCGATGCATAGAGTGAAAACGAGCGGTTGTGAAAAGCAGCCTGCACCAGCCGCGTGCCGGCCGCTCCGTTGCGATTCGCGCGATCGATCACAGCCTGCATGAGCTTACGCCCAATGCCGGCGTTTTGTGAACTTGGATTGATGGTGATCGGTCCGATGCCCTGTATCACAGCTTGCTCAACAAGGACATTGCTACCCATGATCCGGCCATCTCTTTCCGCCACCACGCCATAGAAGCCCGGCGTGGAAAACATCATCGAAAGCAACCCGATACTTGACTCTGGCCCAGGCAAATCGCAGGGAAAGCCATGCGCCGCGCTAATGGTGGAGAAGGCGTCATAGCAAATCTGCCCGCAAGCAGGGCCATCCTCTGCTGTGGCGGCTCGAATAGTCACGTCAGGCTGTCCATTTGACGACATTATCGGAATCTCCTCAATCCCGAGATAGCTCATTTCAAAGAATGCAAAACCTTGACGCGGTGCATGTTAAATTCTTGACGCGCGTCGAGACAGAGTTGATGCTACTCGGGTTGCTCATCCGTGCGCCGGGCGAGGCCTTATATACTTCTTTTCGAATAGTAATAATAACGCGCGGCTCGATAGAAATGGATTGCTCCCCATAAGCCAGACTCTCGGCACGGACCTCGGAGTGCCCACACAGTCGTTGTCCTCATTAGTGATGTCTTCTCGCGAGGCCGACAAGAAGGCCCGCGCTCATGCCCATCGATTGTTGATGACCCACCGCAAAACCGTAGTCGTAGGCCGGTTCCAGGAACCATCCGAATCGATGTCTGCCGTTTGGCTAGAACATGAAATCTCCCGCTATTTCACCCACTAGGGAGTTCGTCTGTCTTCCATTCTGTTTAAGGTGAACCCATTCAGGTCCGATACCAAGCATGAACCTCGCTTTCGTGGATAATGTCCACGGCTTCTTGAAGAGGAGATCCGTATCCCACTCTTGACTCCATGGCGCGGATTGCCGATGCAGCCCGATCCATCGAGATACTCTCTTCGTTGAATTTCAGTTCGGTTTTCAGGACGGCAGGCACAGATCAGGACGGTTCGTCGTAAACTCCAATATCCGCAATGTGGGGCATATCGTGGCTGCCCTCGACGGATAGGCGAACTCTTCGGGCTGTGACGCGCGCGATGCTGTGGATGGTCGTCGGAGTAGGCGATCCGCCTTCCACCAAGGTGATCCAGTTCACGCCATTCCAGTACTCAAACCGATAATTTCTGATGCGTGACTGCTGGTAATTGTCCTCGCCGCCCACCGGCTCGACAAGCGAGACCACGTTGAATCCACGCTCCTTCAGAAGATCAACTTCGAGCCAGCCTGCAGTCAGGCCCCCGTCCAGATACCACGAAGACTGAAAGCTTCCGTCGTTGGCTTCGTCGGGGCCGACTCCTTCCGGATACGAGCTCGCATGAATCGGTTTGCCGGTCGCCAGGTTGGGCGTCGTGATGACCGTATGTTCGTCGATCTTCGCGGATGGCTCGGGATGGTTCCACGCCCTGCCAATCTCCGCAAGCCGGCTGACGACGTTGGGGGCAAGACGTCCCTCGCGGGTGGGAGGAGCGTTGAGAATCAGGGTGCAGTGCCTCCGGTTGAGGGGCACGAGCCACTCGTCGATCACCGTCGTCGTCGGCTTCAACTCACCATTGATGTCCCGCTGCTTCCAAAACCATTCGGGAGTGATGGTGACGCACGAAATCGCCGGCAGGTCGCTCTGCTGCGGCACCTTCTGACCGGCATTCTGCTCGAACGCCTTGATATCCGAGTAGTAGAGGCCGTCCGATGGGTACTGGCTGGCATTCAGGTCGGCGATCAGACAGTTGGGCTGCATCGATGTGACCTGGCCGTAGATTTCCCGGAAGGGCATCTCCTCATATGTGATCCGGCTCCACGGCGCATTCCAGCCATCCGTGATGAGAACATCGATTTCCCCGTAGCTGGTAAACAGCTCGGTGAGCTGATCCTTGACCAGCTGTATCTTGTCCGGCGTGATGTTGAAGTGGCGAATGTCGTCGCGCAGCGAGAGGATCGAATAATAAAGACCCACGCGCAGGCCGGCCGCGCGGAATGAGTTCACATAGGCCCGTACGACGTCGGTCTGGTGTGAGGTCTGGCGGACGCTTGTGCCGCGGGTTTTTGTCGGCCAGATGCAAAAACCATCGTGGTGCCGCGTGGTCAGGCATCCCCAGGTCATATTCGCCGATTTCGCGGCTGCGGCCCACTGGTCCGTATCGAGAGCCGTAGGATGAAACAGCTCCGGGGACGAGGTGGGATCACCCCATTCGCGATCCTGAAATGTCGCCATATTGAAGTGCAGAAACATGCCGAAGCGAAGATCGACAAACCGCTGTTGCAGATCCAGCAGCGGCATTCCGCGCTGCTTCCCGTACGTCGTCGCATGAGGCTGGATATCCTGCTCGGCGGAGAGGGATGAAGTCGAAAGCAACGCCAGAGTTGCCGTTTCGGTAGCCAATCGAAAAAAGTCTCTTCGTGTCGTCATGAGGATTCCGCAAAACGTAAGATGTTATCGATATCATATCGCCTCGACCTGCGTTTCTTACTCCCCAAGCACCGACCGTGTTCTTGCGAAGCTGGTAGGCAACTGCCGGATTTCTCGGCGCGGACCGTAATGTTCGTGCTGGTAGGGGGAGTTAGCTCGCCTAGATGGATGAAGCTTTCTACAAGAAAATGCTTACCTGCATTGTTTGTTTCGGCCCAGGGTGTTGCCTTAGGCAGCGAACAGGATGCTCTTCTCCTTGACACCGCCTTCGCGCATATCGACGAATACATTTTCGCAGGCTTATCTTCTCGCCCACGCTTCCCCTTTACAGTCGCGCGGCGGAGCATACATTATCATTGGTGATCCTTGCTGTTTGTGCTTAGATTGAAGCCTGGCGGATAGCGAACGGTAGTCGCGGTAGCAACTGTCATATGACAGGAGGGCCGAAGTGGCCGATAAAAAGCGTATAGCCCTATTCTTAGACGGCACATGGAACAACGTTAGGGATAATACCAACGTCTGGCGATTGAAATCCCTGTGCGCCAAATCTCCCGAACAGCTCATCTATTACAGCGCGGGAGTCGGAACGCAGTCTGGCGAGCATCTCTCCGGAGGAATGTTCGGCATCGGCATCAACGATGAGGTAATCAGCGCCTACGAATGGTTGGTCGAAAACTACGAACAGGATGCGCAGCTATTCATCTTTGGTTTCAGTCGAGGAGCGTTTACGGCCCGTAGTCTGGCCGGTTTCATATCCAAATGCGGTTTGTTGAAGCCGGGATCTCCGGTTTCGATGAAGCAGTTGTTTGAGCGATACCGCAAAGGCACAGCGGAGTCGGTTCGAGCGCTAGGCAAAGTGGTCGAGAGCGGATTGTCCTTAGAAGACAAATGGATCAAAGAATACTCTCGGCCGATTCCAATTTGGTTTCAGGGCGTATGGGACACAGTTGGTGCTTTGGGTGTTCCTCTTCCGTGTGTCCCGAAAGTCAGTCGTGAAGATTTCGCTTTCCTGGAAACGGACTTGAGAATCAACGATACGCATGCATACCATGCACTCGCCATAGACGAACATCGGGAGGCGTTCGCTCCCACGCTTTGGGTGAAGAGCACTCCGAAACAGGGAGAGACTTACCCGGCCCGCGATCTTGACCACGTCGAACAGCGCTGGTTCGTAGGAGCCCATGCTAATGTCGGTGGCGGCTATGAGGACGACTTGCTTGCTCAAATCCCGCTGGAGTGGTTGATGAGCAAAGCCATCACGCATGGACTCATATTCAAGGACAGTGTTGTAGTCGATGGCAACGAAAATACCTGCCCTATCCGTGACTCCTTGGCCGAAATGGCACACGGTATCTATGAAATCTTGACCCTTGGGAGGCATCACTATAGGCCTATCGGAGCTGAGCCGCTGGACACCGTTGATGCGGTAACATCCACCATCAACGAAACCATTGATGTAAGTGTCTTCGACCGCTGGCGAAGTGATGAAAACTACAGGCCCAAGAACCTGTCCGATTGGGCTACACGTCGAGGTGTCGACCCCTCCAAGCTCAACCAGTCGGTGCGCGCGAGCGACGCGTCGGCGATAGTTCCAACAGCCGTTCAAGTGTGAGAACGCAGCCCCAGCAGACTGGTTCCGGTAATCCGGCGCACTTGTATGTGAGGATGGCCTGCGAAAGCATTCGACATTACCTGAAGAGTTGACTGACCCCAATGTCGGTTTGGAGATGCTGAAAACAACCATCGAAGCGGTTGAGTTCTTCGAGCATGTATCACTTAGCAATGTGCCGCAATAGAGGAGCGTCTGTAGAGCCTCCCCTCTGCTCGGCAACAATTTATTTCTAGATCGAAATCTTGAATTTCCGCTCAGCTCGCAGGCCTCCGATCGCCCCGATGATAGCCCGCAGCGTTCGAATGTCCAAGCGACGCGCCGGCTGAAGCTGAGAACGGCGCTCCCACCGTGCTGACACATTCCGTTGCAGGAGGCGGGTGTATTAGGAGCTGCCGTTGGTCCCCCGGTCAGTGGCTATCTGATCGATAATGCGCTGGACGATGACGACCTGGACATGGATGCGCCTGGCAACGTCGGGCAGGAACTCTGTGATGAAGTTATCGATCGGGTCAGTAGCGAGAGTGATGCCATAGCGCTGGGCGGTGGCGGCGGCATTCGTGCGGCGTCCTGG